>JGI24714J26587_10001859_pt1 | contig 14522 bp, 14 predicted proteins | sample BioPla4DNA2_FD_26587 | JGI IMG/M metagenome (IMG submission 26587)
TTATAATTTAGCACAACAATACAACTTGCTCAACATGCCCTCCAATTTGCATTTTTATTGCAAGGGCTGAATTAGATTGATATAATAGCGTTATAATAGTGGTATTAACTGGTGGTATCCTTATGAAAAAAGTCATCGTTTTATTCCTCATTATTGCAATAACCATTCTTATTATACCCTGTTACGGATATTCTGCTCAGGATTTGCAAAAAAAGGCGATAATATTCATAGTTGACAATGTAAATTACGATGACCTGGCAAAATACGGCCNGGCAAACATAAGGTATTTGCTGGAAAACGGCTCCATCGGCCTCATGAACACGAATTCCGGCGGTGCATATAACAGTCCTAATGCTTATGCCACCATTGGAGCGGGAACATATGCGGTAAGTTCAACAGTTGGAACATATGCGGGGGGATATGATGACCTATACTACGGTGACGAAATACATAAGGTCTATAAGAGGAATACGGGCGGAGAGATGGATGAGGAGAATATTGCCAACATAGACATATTAGGCCTAAAGCTTTTAAATGAGCGCTTAAATCGCCCGGTTAAAATCGGCCTTTTAGGCTCCCTGCTTAACGAACAAGGCTATAAAACCGCAATAATAGGAACTGAGGCAACTAATTTAGACGATATCAGCAACAGGGCAACATTAATCACAATGAACGGCGAGGGCATAACGAACTACGGAAAAGTAGACGGCAGCCTTTTAACAAGGGACTTCATGAGCCCTTTTGGCATAAGGACCGATTACGATGCTCTATTTAAAGCTTATGAAGACGTAAAGGACAAGGCTGACTTTATCGTCATCCAGACCGGAGACACGTACAGGCTGAACCAATACATGAGCATCTCCCATGAAAGACTTGAACAAGTAAAGGCAGAGATATTTGAAGATATCGATGAGTTTTTAGGGAGAATCGTTGAAAATGCCGACAAAGATATGCTGTTGTTATTGGTCGTTCCCTTTCCCTCAAATGAAGATATTGCAAAAGGCGAGAGGCTAACGCCCGTGATAGTTTCGCATCCTTCTATTCCAAGGGGGATATTGACTTCGGCAACTACCAAGAGAGATGGAATAATTACAAACACCGACTTAGCAGCCCAGGTGCTCGGATATTTTGGCATCGACAAACCATCCATAATGACGGGTCATCATTTGACTTCAAAGCTGATAGAGGAACCCCTGGAGTACCTGAAAAACCTCAATAAAATATCAGTGTTTAATTATAATACGAGGGCGATTGTAGTCAAAACTTATATTGCTTTTATTATCGTGATTTTGCTATTTACTTTAATCCTGATGGTATATTTCAAACAATACGTCAAATGGATGAAACCATTGCTTATAGCAGTGCTGATTGTGCCGACGGCATTGCTGATTTTGCCCTTGTTTAATCCCTGGAATACCATAAAGTTTGTCTTTTGCTTAATTATGACCGTAACCGCATATAGCGTGGGCATTTTTTACCTGCTAAAAGACAATATGAAGATATTTGTAACCAGCTGTTTATTGTCTACAGGAATTATACTGGTGGATACATTTCTAAGTAATCCGCTGATGAGGGTTTCAGTTTTGGGCTACGATCCCATCATAGGAGCAAGGTTTTACGGCATTGGGAACGAATACATGGGCTATTTACTGGGCACAACCCTTATCGGTACTGCTGCATTAATAGATATGTACAGAGGCAAGGCAAGCTTGCCAAAACTTGTAAGTATAGGCATATATGCCGTAGTTCTGATAACACTGATGCTGCCTATCCTTGGCACAAATGTGGGCGGGACAATGGCTGCCTTTTTAGGCTTCGGTGCCGCGACACTCTTGCATTTAAAAGGTAATATAAGCAAAAAAGATTTGATTGTTCTTTGCTGCCTCTTATTGATATTCTTATTCGCCCTATTTGTTTATGATAGTTTGCGGCCTTCTGAAAGGCAATCCCATATAGGTCAAACCAGCTCCCTTATCAGACAAAATAGTATTTTTGCTCTCTTTCAGATATTTGCAAGAAAGCTTGCCACCAATTATAAACTGGTAAGATACTCCACATGGACCTTAGTCCTTATCGCTACGATGGTAACTCTAGCTGTACTCTTTCGCTGGCCTGTGGGAATACTAAAGAAGATTTTCCGCAAGCACAATTACCTTTATTTTGGATTTATATCAGGTATAATAGGGACAGTGGCAGCATTTGTCTTCAATGATTCTGGAGTAGTAGCTGCTGCCATGGCCATGATACCCATTACCGTTTCTTTGATAATGATGTGTATCGACGAGGATTTACAGACGAGTTTATCAACAGATAAAAACAATTAAAAAACTGTACAAATTAATAGTTGAAAAAAGTGGAGGTTGAAATGAGTAAAAATATTGTAAAGCCATCGACATTGCCGGGCTTTATGGAATTATTGCCCAAAGATCAGATACTTTTTAACAAAATCAAGGATACAATCAGGAAGACTTATGAGAGTTTCGGATTTATTCCCATTGATACCCCCCTCATCGAGAGGTCAGAGATTCTCCTTGCCAAAGGGGGAGGCGAAACGGAAAAGCAGATTTACCGCTTTACAAAGGGCGATACTGACATGGCCCTGAGGTTTGACCTTACGGTGCCCTTGGCAAGGTACGTGGCCCAGCACTTTCCAAATCTCACCTTCCCATATCGCAGGTACCACATAGGTAAGGTTTACAGGGGCGAAAAAAGCCAGCGGGGAAGATTTAGGGAATTTTATCAGTGCGATGTGGACATTATCGGCAATGGAAAGCTCAGCGTTGTCTATGATGCAGAAATTCCGAGCATAATATACGCTACATTCAGGAACCTGGGCTTTGAGGATTTTACGGTCAAGATAAATAACAGAAGGTATTAAACGGCTTTTTTGCTTCGTTGAACATTTCAAGCACTGCAGATGTATTAAGGAGCATTGACAAGCTGGAGAAAATAGGGGATAGGGGTGTAAGGGCCGAATTAAAAGAGCTTGGATTGCCGGAAAGCACCGTCGACAAAATTTTAAGTTTTATAAAAATCCAGGGAAGCGATGGGGAAAAGCTCGAAGCTCTGAAAGCCCTTGACATTGCAAACGAAATATTCCGGGAAGGCATCGAGGAGCTGGAAACTGTAATCGAGTATGTCAAAAGCTTCGGCGTACCGGAGAAAAACTACATGATAGACCTAACTATTGCCAGGGGACTGGATTACTACACCGGGACCGTATACGAAACTTTCCTTGACGATTATCCCGAAATAGGTAGCGTATGCTCAGGTGGAAGGTACGACAATCTGGCAGAATTTTATACAACTCAAAAACTGCCCGGTGTTGGAATTTCCATTGGTCTCACCCGCCTGTTTTACCAGCTAAATGAAGCGGGCCTGCTAGAAGGTGATGCCCCCTCCACTTTGACAAAGGTCCTAGTGGTGCCCATGGATGAGACATGCAATGAATATTCCATAAAAGTGGCAAATATTCTTAGGGAAGAGGGCATTGTCTCCGAAGTGCACTTTGAAGAAGCAAAAGTGGGTAAAAAGCTAAATTATGCCAACAAACTGGATATCCCCTATGTCATACTTATAGGGGAAGATGAAATAAGAAGACAAATGGTGTCGCTCAAGGACATGAAAACAGGTGACCAGGAACTTATTACCATAGAAGAGGCCATAAAAACTGTTAAGTGAAAGGAGGACACAGCGTGAATATATTGATCAAAAACGCCAAGGTGCTGGTGTTTGAAGATGGTAAGCTGCTTACAAAAGAAGCCGATATAGCCATTAGCGGAAATAAAATTTCCCAAATCGGCAAAATCAAAACCGAATTTGAGTTTCAAAAGATCATCAACGCAAGAAACATGCTAGCCATGCCGGGCCTCATCAATGCCCACACCCACCTGGCCATGGTTCTGTTTAGAAACTATGCCGATGACATGCCGCTTTTCGATTGGCTTACGAAAAAGATATGGCCCCTGGAGGCAAATTTGACTCCCGAGGCAATCTACAGCGGCTCCATCCTAGGAATTGCAGAGCTCATAAAGAGCGGCGTAACGGGATTTCTGGACATGTACTTTTTTGCCGACGAGACCATAAGGGCAGCCCTGGAAACGGGTGTCAGAGTATATATCGCAAGAGGCTTGACCGATGAAGAGGAAGGCAAGGAAGTTCAACTCGAGGAAACCAGGCGCCTCTTTAACGAATACCACGAATGGGATGGCAAAGTTAAAATATTCGCAGGGCCCCATGCGCCCTACACATGCAGTCCTAGGTACCTCAAAAAAGTTGTAGAGCTGGCGCAGGAACTTGATATAGGAATACACATCCACCTTTCCGAAACTCGAAAGGAAGTAGATGATAGCATAGAAAAATGGGGCAAGACTCCGATAAAGCACGTCTACGACTTGGGGCTTTTCGAAAGGCCTACTATAGCCGCCCATTGCGTACACGTGAACGATGAAGACATACAAATTCTCTCAGAATCCGGGGTCAGCGTGGCACATAACCCCAGCAGCAACTTAAAGCTGGCCAGCGGCTTTGCACCGGTAGACAAGATGCTAAAAGCGGGTGTAAACGTGGCCTTAGGTACAGATGGAGCATCTTCCAACAACAACCTAAATATGTTTGAAGAAATCCATTTGGCATCTATAATACATAAAGGCGCAAATTTCGATGCGGTGTCTGTCCCCGCAGAAGATGTCATAAAAATGGCCACAGTTAATGGAGCTAAGGCCCTTGGCCTTGAAGAGGAACTAGGCAGCATTGAAGTTGGTAAAAAGGCAGATATTATTTTGATTGATCTGAGAAAGCCGCATTTTGCACCGCTCCACAATCCCGTTTCAGCAGTCTGTTACTCTGCCCAAGGCTCGGATGTGCATACGGTTATCGTAGATGGTAAGATTTTAATGGAAAACTATGAATTAAAAACAATAGATGTTGAGAAAGCTATGTACGAAGCAGCTGAAGCTGCCAAAAAACTAGTTGGTGCTTAAGGAGGTGTTTTTTTATGAGGAAAGCCATCATAGGCGGTACAGGTGTGTATGATTTAGGCGAGACTGCTTCTCGCGAAGTAATAACCGAATACGGAACAGTAGAGGTAGACATATTAAACATAAAGGGTGAGGAAATTGCCTTTTTACCGAGGCACGGTAAGGGCCATTCGATTCCACCTCATCTCATTAATTATAGAGCTAACTTGATGGCATTAAAGGAGTTAGGAGTAAAATACATTTATGCAAGTTGCGCTGTAGGTTCCATGAATGAAAACTTTGCTCCCGGTGAGGCAGTGCTGATCAAAGACTTTATAGACTTTACTAAAAAACGGCCCCTGACATTTTATGAAGGGGGTAAGAGGGGCGTAGCGCACGTGCCAATGGATGAGCCTTACTGCCCTAATTTGAGGAAAAAGTTCGTGAAGCATGCGAAAAAGACTGGTCTCGATATAAAAGGTGAAGCTGTATATGTGTGCACAGAAGGACCAAGGTTCGAAACAGCCAGCGAAATCCGTATGTTTCAAAGGCTCGGCGCTGATGTAGTGGGCATGACAAATGTGCCGGAGGTGGTCCTGGCGAATGAACTGGGCATGTGCTATCAGGCAGTTGCAATAATCACAAATTGGTGCACGGGCTTCAAAGGCATGCTACTGGACCATGACATAAAGGGCATAATGGAAGAGAATAAGGAACTTATTACCAGCACCTTTATTTCAGTACTTACCGAGGAAGAGCTTACGCAAGATGAATGCAACTGTGAGAACCCGCTGTTAATTATGGGCTTAATCTAAATCAGGGGGCGATATGAAGTCGCAAAGGGGGATCGTTTTTTGAAAAAGCTTAGTTTAGCCACGAGAATCTTCATTGGCTTGGTACTAGGTGTACTTACGGGTCTTTTGCTTCAATCGTCACCGGAAGTTGCGACAACTTATATAAAGCCTCTGGGAAATCTTTTTTTAAATCTCATTAAAATGATTATCGTCCCCTTGGTACTGTCCTCCTTAGTTGTGGGCAGTGCCAGCACCGGTGATGTCGGAAAACTTGGAAGAATCGGCATAAAAACATTAATCTATTATCTGGTCACTACGGCTTTAGCAGTAATATTGGGTTTGTTTCTTGCAAACTTAATAAATCCCGGCCACGGATTGAGCATTCCTCTTGATTCAACAGCAGAAGCAAGAGAAGCGCCTTCAATAGTCGAAACCCTCCTCAATATCGTCCCAACAAACCCAATTCAGGCTATGGCTGAGGCCAACATGCTTCAAATCATATTTTTCGCACTATTTCTAGGAATTGGGATAACTTTAGTGGGCGATAGGGCCAAACCGCTCCTAAGTTTTTTTGATAGTTTGGCAGAAGTGTCTTATAAAATTGTGGCCATAATAATGGCATTTGCCCCGATAGGAGTTTTTGGTTTGATTGCTCCCGTTGTGGCAGAACACGGGGCATCGGCACTGCTGCCTCTGTTAAAAGTGATAATTGCAGTTTATATCGCTTGTTTCCTTCATGCTGTCTTTGTTTATTCGGCTGCAGTTTATTTTTCTGCAAAGATGAGCCCCGTCACATTTTTTAAGGGGGCAGCCCCTGCCATGATGGTGGCTTTTACCACCAGTTCAAGCTCCGGAACCCTGCCAATCACGATGAAATGTGCAGAAGAAAATCTAGGTGTTCCCAAATCCATAAGCAGTTTTGTGCTTCCCCTGGGAGCCACCATAAACATGGACGGAACTGCACTTTATCAAGGAGTCTGTGCACTTTTTGTGGCACAGGTTTACGGCATTGAGCTTAGCATTGCACAGCAACTGACTGTTGTGTTGACTGCAACCCTTGCTTCAATAGGTACTGCCGGAGTTCCCGGTTCGGGCCTTATCATGCTGACAATGGTCCTGCAATCAATAGGCCTTCCGTTGGAAGGAATGGTACTTGTTGGAGGAATTGACAGAATCCTGGACATGGCGAGGACCTGCATTAACATAACCGGAGACATGGCCGGTGCCATTATAGTTTCAGCCACCGAGGGGGAATTGAGCTTATAGTTTCCATTTCTCCATTTCCAAATTTTGCGATGTATAGTGAGAGGATAACAATAAGACAAGCGCAAGGGAGAACGCAATGAGTGTATACAGTATACTGCATAACCGAGTAAATAGTTTAAGAATTTATTCAATCAGACCCTGCCATAGACTTAAAATGGTATTGAAATTATTGTATAATTGTTATTACGGAATTAAAGGAAGCTTGTCAAAGCTTTGGCAAAAAAGATTTTGGGAGGAATACTAATGAGTAAAGACTACGGTTTTGACACCCTTTCCATTCATGGGAAGGCTAAAAGCAAAAATCCTGAGGCTGCATTAAATCCTCCTATATTTATGACGAGCACATTTGTCTTTGACGATGTAAAGGATGCAGCGGATATTATGAACTTTGAAAAAGAAGGCTTCATTTACACTAGGGGCAATAACCCTACATTGAAGCTTTTTGAGCAGAGGATGAGTGAACTGGAAGAAGGGGAAGATGCGGTGGCCTTTGCCTCGGGATGGGAGCCATATCTACCGTGCTGTTGTCCCTTCTGTCACCCGGTGACAATGCTGTAGTCCATAAGACCCTGTACGGGTCCAGCTTTACCGTGACGCACAAACTTCTTCCAAAATACAATATAAACTGCAAAAGCGTTAATTTCACGGAACCGGAAGCCGTGGAAGGGGCCATCGATGATAGGACAAAAGTGTTGTATTTCGAAACGCCTGCGAATCCGAATCTCGAGATAATAGACACAGAGCAAATAGCGAAATTGGCAAGGCCGAAAGGCATCAAAGTTGTTGTAGACAACACCTTTGCCACACCCTATTTTCAAAGGCCTCTTGCCCTCGGTGCGGATGTAGTCGTACACAGTGCCACAAAATACATATGCGGCCATGGCGATGCCCTGGGTGGCGTTGCCGTATCAAGGGATGTGGATTACATACAAAAGCTGAAGTTCGACTATATGTGCGAATTGGGCTCGGTCATGAGTCCCTTTAACGCCTGGCTGATGCTGAGGGGATTAAAGACGCTAGGTCTTAGAATGAGACAGCATGGAGCAAATGCCATGCGCGTGGCAGAATTCCTGGATAATCACCCGGAAGTAAAATCGGTAATGTATCCCGGCTTAAAAAGCTTTAAAGGCCACGAGCTTGCAAAAAAGCAGATGGACGGCTTCGGAGCCATAATAAGCTTTGAAGTGGAAGGTGGCCTTGACAGAGCAAAACAAGTGGTAAATAGCGTAAAGCTGGCCAAGCTTGCCGTGAGCTTAGGAGACTGCGAGACCTTAATTGAACTTCCTGCAGCCATGACCCATGCCGGGTACCCCAAAGAAAGGCTGCGTGAATTCGGACTTTCAGAAAGCATGATAAGGCTTTCCGTGGGCATTGAAAATGTAGAAGATATTATAGAAGACTTGAATAATGCCCTTAATGCTTAGTTAATGAGAAAAAATATGTCTTATTAATGCAATAAAGGAGAACAAGCTTATGGCCAAATACGGAATATTTTCCTGGTTTGGATTCGTAATGCCTTTATCCGAGAGGCTCGAACTGATAAAAAAGGCCGGCTTTGATTCAACCTGCCTCTGGTGGGAAGATGAGGAGGGAGCTTATCCCGTCAAAAAGACCGACATGCCTAAAATGGTCCGGGATTTTGGCTTGAGCTTAGACAATATCCATACGCCCTTTTGCAATTCCAATGATTTGTGGAGTGAGTCCCTTTCGGCCAGGTCTGAAATCGTAAAACAGTATTTAGGCTGGCTTGAGGATTGTGCCAGATTCGATATTCCCATAATGGTCATGCACATCATGGAAGGAGATATCCTTCCCGAACTAAGCAGCAACGGAATCGAAAGCATGTCGTACCTCGTGAAAAAAGCAGAAGAATTGAGGGTAAAGATAGCAGTGGAGAACACCAAATTTGCCGACGGCGTTGATTTTATTTTATCGGAAATAGAGTCAGAGTATTTAGGGCTTTGTTATGATAGTTCTCATGGCAGATTGCATGGATGCGAGTTCTTGTTAAAAGATTTCGGCCGGAGGCTTATAACCTGCCATATTTCAGACAATGACGGTGAAATGGACAGGCACTGGTTGCCCGNAAATGGGATAATTGATTGGAAAGAATTCTGCGAATCATTCCCGAAGAAGCACTATTTGGGAAATCTGATGCTGGAAGTATATCCGACTGGGGATGAAATAAAGGGCGGGCCAGCGGAATTTTTGAACAAAGCATTCAAGAGTATTTCGGCTTTGGGAAGTTTTANCTCANAATTATATTCTCAATAATACGAAATGGAGGCTAATCTATGTTCCCGGATTGGAAAAACTGGCGGCACGTGGTGAAACTTGATCCGGACAAAGCCGCAGATGAATATATGATAGAGCAGGTTGTAGCAAGCGGCACCGATGCCATCATAGTGGGGGGCACACAAAATATTAGCCGGGAAAAAGTGCTAAGGCTTTATAAACTCTTAAAGCCATATCCCCTGCCCAAAATCCTGGAAGTATCCTCTGTCGACGCTATTAGCTTTGGCTTTGATGGCTATCTAATACCGATCGTTTTAAATGCAGGCCATCCCCAATGGCTCATCGGAGCGCACAAGGAGGCGGTGAAGCTCATTGGAGAATTGATGGATTGGCAGGTCCTTTTACCTGAAGGCTACATAATCCTAAACCCGGATTGTGCTGCTGCAGAGCTCACAAAGGCCATAAATCCTTTAAGCAGGGAAGATGTTTTGGCATATGCCCGATGCGGTGAAAATCTCTTCTCCCTTCCGATAATTTACATAGAATACAGCGGAAAATTCGGAAACCCGGAACTCGTATCATACATAAAAAATAGATTGAACAATGCCAGAGTGTTTTATGGCGGAGGCATCGATAATGCCCAAAAAGCGGAGATGATGGGCAAGGTTGCGGATACAATTGTTGTCGGAAACATGGTCTATACGGAGGCCATCAAAAACTTGCCGGATACCGTTAAGGCCGTGAGCTAGCTTACAAATTTAAGAAAGATTTAAGAGTTCTTTAAGAAAGGTTTAATCGAATTTTATGCTTTATTGTATTTACCGTAATTAGCATAGGTGTTATAATGGTGAAAAAAATAACAATTACAAAAAGGACATAAAAAATAATCTACTCTGACTTTTTAAGCTTTTATTTCATATAATAGTGCACACTGGATGTCTTTGAATAAAAGGGGGATTTTGGTGAAGGGTCGGAAAAAACTTATAATATTTACAGCAGTTTTACTGGCAGTTGTTGCTTTTTTTATTTTCAGGGTAAAATTTCAGCCTAATCCAGTTATGGCTTTGCCGACTGTCAGTGCCGTTAAAGGTGACATCTCCTCTAAGATTACTGCCCTTGGAAGGGTGGAAACGGTTCAAGAACAGGAGGTTTATTCTCCTATTCAAGGTACAGTAGAATTTGTGGTTGAAGAAGGACAACAGGTCAAAAGTGGGGATGTAATTTTAAAAATCGATGATGAGGAATTAAGGCTGGAGCTGGCACAAGTTCAAAGCAAGGCGAAACAACAAAGGCTTGAACTTTCAAGGCTGCTGGATGGAACAAGATTTGAAGAATTGGAAAAAGCCAGGATAAAATATAAGGATGCACTGACTGCTTATGAAGCTGCCTTGGATGATTACGAAAAAAACCAGGAACTTTTTAATTTAGGGGCAATATCGGAAAAAGACTTGTTAAATATCAAAAGGGAATACGATGCTAAAAAAAATCAGCTGTCGATTATGGAATTGGATCTCAAGTTATTAGAAAATCCTGACGAAAAGGAAATCGCATTAAGACAAATTGCGCTGGAAGAAGCGGAAAACAATCTGGCCAACATTGAAAAGAAGTTAAGTAAGACAGTCGTCTATGCCGAATTTGATGGAATAGTATTGGAGCAAAATATAAAGCCCGGAATGATGGTGACGCCAGGAACTTTACTGCTTAGAGTGGGCGACCTTTCAGATTTACAAATAGAAATCAGCGTTAATGAATACGATGCAGCCAAGTTACGACTCGGACAAAAAGCCATTATTTCCGGTCAAGGTTTTGGCGACAGGACATATGATGGTGAAGTTGTGAAAATTGCCCCTTCGGCCTCGGTGACACAAACCAGCAGAGGCAATGAAAGCGTTGTAAAAGCAGCTGTAAGAGTAATCGAGCACGATGGCCAAATAAAGCCGGGTTTTTCAGCCACAGTAGAGATAACAGTAGATGAAAAACAAGATGCGATTTTAATACCCCTGGAATGTGTGATAGAGGAGGAAGGCAGCAAGCAGGTAATGGTAGTAAAAGACGGAAATATATCTAAAAGGGAAGTTAGAACAGGCCTAGAAAATGACCTGTACGTAGAGATAGTACAAGGCCTGTCCGAAGGTGATGAGGTCCTTCAGGACCCTAGTCAAGGCAGCGATGTAACAGGTGATGCCCTGTGATACAGGTTGATAACATGACAAAAGTCTACAAAAGTGGCGAAAATGAAGTTGTGGCACTTAAAGACGTAAATCTCCACATAAAAAAGGGCGAGTTCGTTGCCATAATGGGCCCATCGGGTTCAGGGAAATCTACCCTTATGAATATACTCGGTTGCCTCGACAAGCCCACGTCGGGAGAGTATTACTTGGAAGGAAAAGCCATATCCCAGCTTGATAGCCGTCAGCTGGCGCATATCAGAAACAAAAAGATTGGATTTGTCTTTCAAAATTTTAATTTACTTCCTCGAATGAACGCCCTTAGGAACGTAGAAATACCCATGATTTATGCTGGAGTCTCATCTGGGGATAGGCGATTAAGGGCAATGGAAGCTCTGAAATCCGTTGGACTGGAAGATAGGTGGCATCATAAACCAAACGAGCTTTCCGGCGGTCAAAGGCAGAGAGTTGCTATCGCCCGAGCCTTGGTTAACTCTCCAAGGATCATACTGGCGGACGAACCTACGGGCAATCTGGATAGCAAGTCCGGAGCTGAGATCATGGAGATTTTTACTGAACTGCACCGAAATGGAGCGACAATCGTCTTGGTAACTCATGAGAATGAAATCGCCAAGTATGCGCAAAGAATAGTGTTTTTCCGCGATGGTAGAAAGGTGGATGAGAAGTCCGGTGAACTTCTTTGAGAGTATAATAATTGCTTGGGAGAGCATTGTTGCAAATAAATTGCGCTCCCTCCTCACAATGCTGGGCATCATCATTGGGGTTTCTTCGGTAATAACGGTTTCNGCCTTGGGCCAGGGGGGAAGGGCTGCAATCAACAAAGAAATGGATGCTTTTGGGGCCAATCGATTTGGCATCTATTATAAGTACAATCCCGATAATCCCATAACCGATGCCGATGTCTTCACTCTTCAGGATGTGCTTGCTATAAAAGAAATTTCCCCAGCAGTTGAGAGTATTGCACCTATCAGCTGGGATACCNCAAGCATCAGGTCAAAGGGGAAAGAGATTGGAGTTGAAATTGCGGCTACAACTGCGGATTATGCCAANATAGCAAATCTTAAATTGGATGCAGGCAGGTTTTTTAGCAACGAGGATGAGAATGCAAAAAGATTTGTAGCGATTATAAGTGAGTCACTGGCGAAAGAACTGTTCGGTTCCTCTACGGCAATTGGAAAAAAGATAATGGTGAGCAATCGGCCTTTTAATATAATAGGGGTACTGGCGCGGGAAGAGTCTATTTTTTCCATGGGCCAGGATAGCAAGTTGATGTACATACCGATTTCAACGTATTTTTCCTACAGTGGAACCAATTGGATAAATGGCATTCAGGGCAAGGCGGTATCCCAAAATGAAGTAGATAGAGCCATTGAGCATTCACTAAGCATCCTGCATCGGCGTCATAGAAATGAGGATAAGTACGATGCCTGGAATTCTCAAAAGGAGATGGACAGCGTAAATCAAGTTACAGGGATTGTAACTCTTGTAATCAGTGCTATAGCAGGCATCTCCTTACTGGTGGGTGGAATAGGCATTATGAATATCATGCTGGTATCGGTTACGGAGCGGACCAGGGAAATCGGCATCCGGAAGGCATTAGGCGCTCAAGAAATAGACATTATGATTCAATTTTTAATTGAGTCTTTAGTGCTCTCTTTTTCCGGTGGCGTCTTGGGGATGTTCATAGGATTTGGCGTATCTAAGATAATAGCCTTGTTTATTAAAATACCCACCTTTATATCATGGCAGATGGTAGCAATAGCTTTTACTTTTTCGGCAGGGGTTGGTATCTGTTTCGGCTTATATCCCGCACGAAAGGCGGCCTACCAGGATCCCATAGAGGCACTTAGATATGAATAAGGCAGCTTGGCTGCTTTTTTTGTTTTAAGACATATTCCCTCTTTATGCAACATATGTTTTAAAGTGTAAGCAGCAATGGTGGAGGGAATATTTATGAGCGTGTTTCATACCGATCCCAATGTAGGTTTGTCTACTAGGGAAATTCCCCTTAAAAAGAAACTCTTTGGAGACAATCAACTAAAGCAGGGCAAAGAAATATCGGCAATCTCTATTTTCATAAGCCAATTTAAGGATTTTATGATTCTTGTTTTGCTGGTGGCTGCCCTTATTTCCGCTTTTCTCGGGGAGATAGCCGATGCTATTGCCATAGCTGCCATTGTGGTTTTAAACGGCATAATGGGTTTTGTCCAGGAATACAGAACGGAAAAATCCTTGCAAGCATTGCAGCAGCTAGCTGCACCTGTGGCAAAGGTTTTGCGCGACGGAGAGGTGATTGCGGTACCTGCAAGGGACATCGTTCCCGGAGATATAGTCCTTCTTGGTAGCGGGGATAGGGTGCCGGCAGATGGAAGTTTAATTGTTGCAGAAAACCTGAGACTTGACGAATCCCTTTTGACCGGGGAATCCGTTCCGGTGAAAAAGACCACGAGTATTGACGAAGAGTCTCAAAGCAGAATATACAAACAAAATTACGTCTACATGGGCACCCTAGTGGTTAATGGAAGAGGCAAAATGGTGGTTGAAAAAATAGGTATGGACACCGAGATGGGCAAAATCGCAGGGATGATAGAAGACATCGGAGGAGAGCAGACTCCTCTTCAAAAAAGGCTGGACCTTTTAGGCAAGCAGCTGGTAATTATCTGCCTGGCCATATGCGGAGCGGTTGCCCTGTTGGGTGTTTTTCGGGGAGAAAAAATCTACGATATGTTTCTTTTCGGGGTGAGCTTGGCGGTAGCAGCTATCCCAGAAGGTTTGCCTGCCATTGTAACAATCGTCTTGACGCTGGGAGTTCAGCGCATGATACGAAAAAATGTGGTAATCAGGAGGCTTCCTGCAGTGGAAACCCTCGGCTGCGCAACGGTAATATGCAGTGACAAGACGGGGACTCTGACGGAAAATAAAATGAGCGTGAGGGAAATTTATCTTGGTGGAGAGACATTTTTAGTTACGGGGACGGGTTACAGAATTGAAGGCGAATTTTTATATAGGGATGGTAAGCCATTAAAGAGTTTACCAAAGGAGCTCAAGAGGCTTTTAGAAATCGGAGTATCATGTAATAA
>JGI24714J26587_10001863_pt1 | contig 14497 bp, 11 predicted proteins | sample BioPla4DNA2_FD_26587 | JGI IMG/M metagenome (IMG submission 26587)
TTATTATCACCTCTCTATATACAATTATATCATACTTTTATAAATTGTATATAGAGTTTTGCAATTTTTTATAAAATTATTTTAGCTGTTGTTACCCTCCATGAGTTTCAAATAGTAAGGATAGAAGATTTTTTATTAAAAAATATACATATTTTTGCTATTGCATTAAATGAATGAAGTGGTTATAATAAAACCAATATGGTAAAAATTTTGAAAATTGAAGGAGGTCGCTATGAAAAAAGTCATTTTAACAACTTTAGCACTTTTATTATTGATTACTATTTTAACAGGATGTGGCTCTGAGACTAAAGAAACCTATATTTCCATCGCCACAGGCGGACCAGCAGGAACATATTATCCTTTAGGTGGAGCATTAGCAAAAATTTTTAATGACAATATAGAAGGAGTCAATGCCAATGTCCAATCAACAGGAGCATCTGTTGAAAATGTAGGTTTAATAGCTAAGGGTGAAGCAGAAATAGCCTTTGTTCAAAACGATATAACCTATTATGCCATTACAGGAACAGAAAACTTTGAAGGCAAAGAAAAGGTGACAAATTTAAGGGGCATGGCCATGCTATATCCAGAAGTAGTACAAGTCATTGCTACTGAAGACTCTGGTATAAAATCCATAGAAGATTTAAGAGGCAAAAGAGTTGCCATAGGAGCCCCTGGTTCAGGAGTAGAAGCCAATGCTAGACAGGTATTAGGAGTCCATGGTATGACCTATGATGATTTAGGAAAGGCAGACTACCTATCCTTCAATGAAGCAGCTGAGCAGTTGAAGAANAAGCAAATCGATGCAGCCTTCATAACAGCAGGTATTCCAACTTCCGCAGTAACAGAAGTGGCACAAACAACAAATATAGTAGTTGTACCAATTGAAAGTGGAAAGATAGAAGGGTTAAACAAGGATTATCCTTTCTATACTGAAGTAGTTATACCAGCCAATACCTATGGAGGACAAAGTTCAGATATAACTACAGCAGCTGTTATGGCCATGCTTGTAGTACCAGAAAACTTAGATGAAGATTTGGTTTACAACCTAACTAAGCAAATGTTTGAGAACAGGCAAGTTATAATAGATACCCATAGTAGGGGAAATGATATTACCCTAGAAACTGCCTTAAAGGGTATGCCTATAGAATTACATCCTGGAGCTAAAAAATACTATGATGAAATGGGTGTTAAATAAAATATCTTATAGAAAGGAAGGTATTGAAAGCTTTTTCAATACCTTCCCACAATATTATTTTATTTTTTTGTTGCTAATTATCTTTTTATTAGTATTTTTCTTACCAGTAAAAGTATTATTAGCCACTGACTATAAAACAGATAAATATATTAAATCCTGGAGGATAAAAGAAGATAGGTTTTCTATTATCTATACCCACTCAGTGGAGCTTACTGAAGTTATAGAAACTTATGCTATAGAAGGAGATAAGATAATTTTAGAGGAATCATACTTTAAATCCTATGGTGCAGGTTTGCCTGCCACAACTCCATATAGCTTTGAAATCACCCATAGGGGATTTAGGATATACGATATTAATCAAGTTATGACCAACCTCATCTACCGGACAGGTGAGAGGGCTAATCATAGGTTAATTTTAGGAAATAATGAATATAGGTTTTTAGATTTTTCAAAACCAAGATCAGGAATAAAATTCAGTATAAAAAAACTTCCATTAGGGATTTATATAGTAAAGGAGTGCATAAAATGAAGGACAAAAAACTAATGACAGAATCAGACCTAGCATTGGATGTTGACAAGTTAATGGAGGAATTCGATGCGGAGGCTTCAAAAGTCAGAAAACTTACTGGGCTTTTAGGCAAGATAACTGCAATTGTAGCTATTATAATGTCTATATTTCATCTTTATACAGCAGGATTTGGAACTTTATTATCAGTAAAGCAAAGATCCCTCCATATTATCTTTGCTTTTTCCTTAGGATTCTTATTATTTCCTGCTAGGAAAAGGTCTAGGAGAGATAAGGCTTCCATATTAGATATAATATTTGTACTTTTAGTGGTTATAGTATTTGGGTACCTGTTTATCTTTGTAAATGAAATTGCCAACAAGGGTGGAGATGTAAATACATTAGATTTAATTTTTGGCAGCCTTGCCATACTAATTACCTTAGAGATAACTAGAAGAGCAGTAGGGCCAGAGCTTCCCATAGTAGCCATTATTTTTCTTTTATATGCAAAGTTTGGACCTTATTTACCTGGGATTTTAGGTCATAGGGGGTATTCCTTTGAAAGGATTATATCCCATATGTATCTAACCTTAGAGGGTATACTAGGTATTCCCATAGGAGTATCAGCAACCTATGTATTCATGTTTATATTGTTTGGGTCCTTCTTAGATAAGACAGGAGTAGGGAAATTTTTCATAGATCTGGCCTATTCCTTAACAGGCCATTCAAAAAGTGGGCCAGCTATGACGGCTGTTGTTGCTTCTGGCTTAATGGGTTCCATATCAGGTAGTTCTGTGGCAAATACAGTTACTACAGGAGCTTTTACAATACCCTTGATGAAAAAAACAGGATATAAGCCCTATTTTGCAGGGGCAGTTGAAGCTGCAGCCTCCACAGGAGGCCAGATCATGCCACCTGTAATGGGGGCAGCGGCCTTTATAATGGCAGACTTTACTGGTATAAGCTACCTATATATTATTGCAGCTGCAGCAATACCAGCCATCCTCTATTATTTTGCTGTAGGTACAATGGTACATCTAGAAGCATCTAAACTAGGACTAAAGGGTTTACCTAAGGAAGAGTTACCTAAGCTAGGAAAAATACTTAAATCAGATGGATATCTACTTATTCCACTGGTCTGCATTATATTTTTCTTAGTTAAGGGTTACACAGCTACCTTAGCTGCCTTTTACTCCATCATAATCAGCGTTTTAATAGCTATAGTAGCTAATTTTGTTAAGAAGGATAAATCCTTTGGTATAAAAGAATTCTTAGAAGCTTTAGAACTTGGNGCCAAGGGGTCTATTGGTGTGGCCTGTGCCTGCGCCTGTGCTGGAATGGTAGTTGGAGTAGTTACCTTGACAGGCTTAGGCCTTAAAGTTGCAGAGCTTATAGTTACCTTAGCCCAAGGCAAGCTATTACTAACCCTATTCTTTACAATGATAGCCTCTATAATCCTTGGTATGGGCTTACCTACAACAGCCAAGTATATAGTTTTAGCTACAATGGCAGTACCTGCCCTTATAAAACTAGAAGTAAATCTAATGGCTGCCCATTTATTTATACTTTATTTTGGAGTAATAGCAGATATTACGCCACCTGTTGCCCTAGCAGCCTATGCAGGAGCAGGTATAGCTGGAGCCAACTCAATGCAAACTGGTTTCCAAGCAGTAAAGCTAGCCTTAGCAGCCTTCATAGTTCCATATATATTTGCAATAGACCCATCTTTAATTTTAGTTAAGGAAGTAACCGATACAGTGGTGACCTTTATACCTTTAGTAAACGCAATACCAGTAATCATATCAGCTATTTTAGGTATATTATGTTTAGCCAGTGCAGTGGAGGGCTACCTAGTAGATAATTGTAAAGTTTATGAAAGAATATTATTAGGTCTAGGGGCTTTACTACTTTTAAAACCAGGCCTATTGACAGATGCCTTTGGACTAGTGGTTTTAGTAGGTATATATTTAATACAAAAGAGGAGAAGAAATAATTTGGGTTTAGTGGGATAAATATTTTTTCACTTCTAGGTAAATATTAATAACTAGAATTATATACTTAGGAGTGATATGGTGAGGAGAAAAAGGAATCTGGTTCTAGTCTTAATATTGTTTTTAGCACTATCCCTAGTAGGATGTGAAAAAAGGCAAGAAGTACAAATCCCTAGCAATGAAGAAATAAGCGAAGTAAACCTACTAAATGAAAGTAAATTAAATCTTGATAAAGTAAATGAATATACAATAGAAGTAGAACTAAATCCATTAGATATGACTTATAAGGGAAAACAAAAAGTATCCTATATAAATAAAACAGGAAAGGATTTAAAAGAAATCTATTTCCATCTATATCCCAATGCTTTTAGTAGCCTAGAGGATGCTCCAATCCTATTTAAAATTGGGGAAACCATGGATAAAAGAACCTATAGTCCAGGCTATATTAATATAGAAAAGGTTAGTATAGGCCATAAAGAACAAGAATGGAGTATAGAAGGAGATCAGGACACAATACTTGGTATTCACTTAGATGAAACTTTGAAGAAAAATGGGGAGGTTGAAATCTATCTTGAATACACAGTGAAGGTCCCCAGTACTAAGGATAGGTTTGGCTACCATAATTATGGGATAAACTTAGGCAACTGGTATCCCATCTTAGCAGTTTACGATGAAAAGGGCTGGAACCTAGACCCATATTATAAACTTGGTGACCCCTTTTATAGTGAAGTATCTAATTATAAAGTCTCCATCACTGCTCCCAAGGACTACTTAGTAGCTGCCAGTGGAACAATCATTTCAGAAACTGATAAGGATGGAAAAATAACCTATAATATAGAAGGAAACTTAATAAGGGATTTTGCTTGGGCGGCCAGTAAGTTTTTTACCCTTAAGGAAAGAAATGTAGATGGGATTAAGCTTAAGGTTTATTCTATAGATGATAATGAAAGTTTAATAGATGAAGCTTTAACCATGGGAGAAAATTCCCTTAAGGTTTTCAATAGGGTCTTTGGCAAATATCCTTATGAAGAGTATACCATAGTAATTACCCAGTTTCCCTCTGGTATGGAATATCCCACCATAGTATTTATATCTAACGACTATTTTAATAAACCCCTATTAAATACATTGGAAAAAGTAATAGTCCATGAAACAGCCCACCAATGGTGGTATGGACTAGTGGGCAATGACCAAATAGATGAAGCTTGGTTAGATGAAAGCTTAGCCACCTATTCTGAAGTCATATATACTAGTGAAATTTATGGTAAGGATGCAGGGGAAGACTATCTTAATGAAAATATAAAACTAGGATATGAGTATATGGTTGAATATCTTGGTGGTGATGAAGTAGNCAACAAACCCCTATCAGAATTCAATGGTTGGGACGATTATTCACTATTAGTCTATATAAGAGGTGCCATGTTTATTGATAAGATCAAAGAAGACTATGGAGAAGAAACCCTATATGAGATTTTAAGAACCTATTATAATAAATATAAATATCAAATAGCCAGTACTAAAGACTTTATAAAAGTATGTGAGGATATAACTAAGGATTCCTTTGAAGCCTTAGTAAATGAGTATCTATATGGAAATAAATAAAAGCAGGAAAGCCTGCTTTTATTTATCTCCTATTTCCAAAACCGTTTCCAAATAGAATTACTAATAGTAAGAAGAAGAATAGTAAACTGGAGTCGTCATCTCCGAACCAACCTCTGCCTTTTCCNTCTACCATTTTTTTGCTCCTCCTTGTATAATTAATTTATACTCCTAATATATTTATTAGGAATATCTAATACATTATATAGATATAGAGATAAATTTGTTACAACTTAAGGGGGAATATCATGAGAAGAAATCTATTAGTATTGCTTGTAATTATTATCATCTTAACTAATCCTATACTATCCTATGGGAAAGAGGTTTTAGAGAATAACAAGTCTATTCCTTTAACCGACTTAAAAAATGTTTTCAGATCTTACATATTAGCCGATTATGAGACAGGTGAGATACTGGAAGAACACAATATAGAAGAAGTAGTTGAAATAGCCAGTATTTCAAAGCTTATGTCTTTTTTAGTAGTTATGGATAAAGTTGAAGAAGGTAAAATCTCCTTAGACGATGTCATAAAAATCGATAGGGATACTGCAAGGGTAAATGGGTCTAGCTTTAACTTAAAGGTAGGAGAGGAATTTACTGTAAGAGAGCTTCTAGAGGCAGCCATAGTAGTATCTGGAAATGATGCAACCTATGCCCTAGCTAAGCATGTGGCAGGTACAGAGGCTGAGTTTGTTAAGTTAATGAATCAAAAGGCCAAGGAAATAGGCCTAAATAATGCAGTGTTTTATAATTGTACTGGGCTGCCAGTTGAAGGAAAAGATGTACAAAACAAAATGACAACAAAGGAGATCTTAAAGCTTTCCCAATACGTAATTAAAAACTATCCCATTATATTGGACATATCTAAAATTAAGGCCATAGAAATAAAGGAAAGAAATTTTTTCAAACCAAATACTAACCCTCTTTTATTTGAAATAGAAGAAGTAGATGGGCTAAAAACTGGATTTACAAACAAAGCTGGATATTCCTATGTATCTACTTTTAACAAAAAAGGTAAAGCAGGTGAGACAAAAGACTTAAGACTTATAGCCATAGTTATGGGAGCAAAGGATTTAAAAGTAAGAAATCAAATGGCTAAGGTATTGGTAGAATATGGACTAGATAATTTTTCTAATAGGATAATCTTAGACAAAGACGCCCCTATAACAACCTTGGAAATTCCAAAGGGGGATATAAGTGAAGTTGATATCTTTCCAGAAGAGGGGTTTTCCAAATTAGTAAGTAAGGATAGTAAAATTACATTGACTTTAAATATAGATGAANTAAACTTACCCATAGAGAAGAACTCTAAAGTAGGCAGGGTCTATGTAAGGGAAAATGATGAAATCATATTTGAAACAGATGTATTGATAAAAGAAGATGTAAACACTGCTAAGTGGTATGTTCTACTATGGAGATTCATAAAAGAACTTTTTGTCATAGAAGAAAGCGGAGCAATAGGACAGGAAAATACCCTGTCCTATTATTCATATGGGGACAATGGTGAGGTAAGTTTGGAAACGGAAATATTTATAAAAAAAGATATAGCTTATCCTAGATGGTATCCCTTACTTTGGGAGCTTATTGAGACCATATTTGGTTATTAGATTTTGTGGTAATTTTTGTTATAATGAATGGGAAAGGCTTATTCTAAGCCTTATTAAGGGATTTGACCTTTATGAGTTTCAATTATAGTTTTTCATAGGGTGGTGGCCATGTTAGATACTATAAACATAGCTATTTGTGAAGATAATAAAATACAGGTAGAGCTACTTGAAAAGCAGGTAAAGAAATGGGCTTCAAAAAATAATATTATAGTTAATATTGAGGTCTTTTATAGCGGAGAAGCCTTTGAGTTTACATGGTCTATGGACAAAAAGTATGATATCCTATTGTTAGATATTGAAATGAAAGAGTTAAATGGGGTTGAGCTGGCCAAAAGGATTCGAGAAGAAGATGATTTGCTAAATATAATCTTCGTCACAGCCATCCCTGACTATATAGGAGAAGGTTATAATGTATCTGCCATTAACTATTTATTAAAGCCTGTAGAAGAAGAAAAGCTATTTGAATGCCTAGATAGGTCTCTAAAGAAAATTCCCAAGGAAGAAAAGACCATCTTAATTGATGTGGATGGACAAATTATTCGTATAAAGCAAGAGGACATATTTTACATAGAAGCCTTTTCCCATAATATAGAGATAAACACCAAGGATGAAAAGTTTACTACCAGAAAAAACATAGGTACTATGGAAAAGGAATTAGGAGAGAACTCCTTTATTAGGTGCCATAGGTCCTATATAGTAAGCTTAAAACATGTAAAAAGAATTGGAAGGACCGAAATTGAATTGGACGATGGAAGGACAATACCAGTAAGCAGAAGGCAGTATTCCAATGTAAATATGGCCTTTATTAAATATTATAAGGGTGAAGCAAATGAATAAACTATTCTTGGTTATTGGGATAATCTTACTAGGAAGTCTTTTCTTTTACATAATTAGATACATATTAAATAAGCTTATAGACAAGAGGATTTCCAACTATCAAAACGACCTTATATCTAAGCATTATAATGAAGTAGAAAACATCTACAAGCAGATGCGGGGTTGGAGACATGATTATCATAACCATATACAGCTAATGAAGGCTTATTTAAAATTGGGGAAATATGAGGATATGGACAAGTACTTAACTGAATTGGATAAGGATTTGACCAGCATAGATACTGTTTTAAAGACGGGGAATTTGATGGTTGATGCCATACTAAACAGTAAACTGTCCATGGCAATTAGCCAAGGGATAAAGATAAATGCCAAGGCAAGAGTACCTAAGAATATTAAAGTATCTGACTTGGATTTATGTATAATTATTGGCAACTTATTAGACAATGCCATGGAAGGGGCCATGAAGCTTGAAAATCCTGAAGATAGGTTTATTAGGGTATATATTAGGGAAATGAAGGGCCAGATCTATATTTCAGTTACCAATTCCTTTGGTGGACAAGTTAAGAAGAACAATAAAGAATACATAACAACAAAACTAGGTATAAACCATGGCTTTGGACTAAAGAGAATCGATAGTATAGTCAATAAATATGGTGGTTTTGTAAACAGGCAGAATGAAGAAGGAGTCTTTGCAACGGAGATAATTCTACCTATATAGTACCATTGGTGTTATAAAATTTACCATTGGTGCTATTTTTATACCAAAAAACCATAACTATACTATGATGTAATTGGGGTGATAAAAATGGTTGAAATAGGTGGTCATAAGGATAAGCCAAAATACGGTTTATTGGAAAATGTTTTTTATCTAATAAAAAATATGTGGATGTGGGATAAGGGCTTGTTTTTCTTCTACCTCTTACAGGCACCCTTGTTGGTTTTGGGACCCTTACTAGGTATCTATATGCCTAAGGTGTTGCTTGATTCCATAACAGAAGGTGTTGGTGTAGATAGGCTATTAATAAATATTGGCATACCAATACTAGGCATAATTATTATAGAGACTATACTGAGGGCATCTTATTTTAAAACCTTAAGCGGTAGAATGAAGTACAGGTTCAAGTATATTATTGAACAAGTAAAAAAAGTTGTGGATACAGACTTTGAAAATATAGACGGGCCTCAAGGACAAAATAGGCTTATGAAAGCCCTTATGGCAACTCAGAGTAACAGTTCAGGCACAGAAGCCATAACAAAGACTTTTGTAGAATTAATCTCCAATGGCTTGGGATTAGTCCTATATGGGAGTATTATATTTACTATTCATCCACTTCTAATAGCCTTTATAATCCTAGCTTCTATAATCAACTATTTTTTAGGGACCTATGTAAATAGGTTTGAACATAGAAATAAGGATAATCTAGCTCCAATAGAGAAGAAACTTAAGTATATCAGGACTAAAGCAGGTGATTTTAAAGCAGCTAAGGATTTGAGATTATATAATATGTCAACCTGGTTTAAGGATATGTACGGTATCTTTTTACAGAAAAGAATAGGATTTCAAAAGCAGAACATATATAGAAAGTATTTTGCCAACAGTATAGATGGCATACTGGCATTTTTGAGAGATGGAATAGCCTACGGAATATTAATATATTCTGTTCTATATAAAGATATGAGTATAGGAAATTTCATACTCTATTTTGGAGTAGTAAGCGGTTTTTCAACCTGGCTATCAGGCATAGTAGTTAATTTAAATGAATTAAACAGGATACACTTAGAAACTTGTGATCTTAGGGACTTTTTAGAAATGGAAGACAAGATGAATAGGGGGGTAGGAGTAGACCTTCCTAAGGAATGGGAGTTGCCCTGCGATATAGAATTAAGAAATGTATATTATAAATATCCTGGTGCAGAGGATTATACTATCAAAAATATTAACCTTCATATAAAGAAGGGAGAAAAACTTGCCCTAGTAGGAGTTAATGGGGCGGGGAAGACTACTTTAGTAAAATTGATATGTGGTTTATACACTCCTACTAAGGGAGAAATCTATATTAATGGGAAGAAATCAAGCAAATATAATAGGGATGAGTACTTTACCTTGTTTTCAGTAGTATTTCAAGACACATATCTACTACCCATGTCCATAGAAAGAAATATTGCCTGCCAATTAGAAGATGACATTGACCAGGCTAGAATGGATAGGGTAATAGAACTATCAGGCCTTAAGGATAAGATAGAAGCCTTGCCTAAGGGTAGAAAGGCCTTGTTATTAAAGTCTATATATGATGAGGCCATAGATTTATCAGGGGGAGAGATGCAGAAACTAATGTTGGCACGGGCTTTATACAAGGATTCTCCTATAATAATCTTAGATGAACCTACTGCTGCCCTAGATCCAATTGCTGAAAATGAAATATATCAAAAGTATAATGAGCTGACACAAGGCAAGACCTCCATATTCATATCCCATAGGTTATCATCAACTAGGTTTTGCGATAGGATAGTATTTATAGAAGACGGCAGGATTGTAGAAGAAGGAGACCATAATAGCTTAATGGAAAAGGGTGGTAAATACAAAGAAATGTTTGATATGCAGTCCCATTATTACAAGGATGAGATAGGAGGTAGGGACCATGAAGAAGAGTAATATAAAGAAGGAAATAAGGCTTATAAAGCTAGGTTTAATAGAAATCCATAAGCTCCAGCCCTGGGTAATCCCAGTTACTATAATACACTCTTTCCTTCAATCCATATCTCCATTTATAAATATTTACATGTCCTCGATGATCGTAGACCAACTAGTAAGCNCTAGGAATGTAGATAGGCTCATAATACTTGTGGGGATTACAATATCCCTCAACCTAGTAGTTCATCTGTTATTGAAAGGCCTAGGCCATTTATTAGCATTGCTAAGAAGCATAATGGGTCAAAATCAGGATATGAGATTAAATGAAAAAATAATAAGTATGGATTATCAGCATGTGGAAAATTCAGAAGTCCATGTCCTTCGAACTAAGATACAAGAGGCAGAGAATATGANTGGCGGCGGCATATATGCTCTTCTCAGTTATTTTAGCATACTAATAGAAGGTTTGGTTATAGTTGGCACAAGTATAGTACTCATTAAGGAAATGTTCTATGCTGGCTCGGCTATAGATAGTAGTGTCAGCCTAATAAATTCACCAATATTCAATATCATATTTATTTCTTTGCTGGCCATAGGCACCATATACAACTTAAAGCTAAAGCAAGACTCAGAGAGGAAGTTTTTCAGCTCTTTTAATCAGGTCATGGTATATAATAGGATAGGCATGTTTTATGCTGAACAGATCATGGACTACAATAGTGGCAAGGAAATAAGGCTATATAATCAGAAAGACTTATATATTAATGGAATGACTGATATGGTAAATAGATTTAATAAAGTTTTTGAAGAAATAGTGGCTGAAAATATTAAATATGGAGCTGGTAATGGATTTATTTCATCCCTCTTATCCAGTTTAGTCTATGTATTTGTAGGCCTAAAGGCAATTTTAGGCTATATAAGTGTAGGAAATGTAGTTAAATATACTGGCAGTATTAATCAATTTAAGAGGGGCAGTAGTACCCTCCTTACAGCCATAATAGGTCTTAAAACCAACAACCAATATGTACAACTATATCTAGACTTCCTAAATATAGAAGGGGAAAAATACAAGGGTACTCTTCCAGTAGAAAAGCGGGATGATGATGAATACGAAATAGAGTTTAGAAATGTATCCTTTAAATATCCTGGAACAGAGGAATACGTCTTAAAGAACATATCACTGAAACTAAATATAGGAGAAAGGCTGGCCATAGTAGGTATGAACGGTTCAGGCAAGACTACCTTTATAAAATTATTGTGTAGGCTTTATGACCCAGATGAAGGTGAAATCCTCTTAAATGGCATAGATATAAAGAAATATGATTATGATGAGTATTTAAACCTATTCTCCATAGTATTCCAAGACTTTAAACTATTTTCCTTTTCTTTAGGTCAAAACGTGGCAGCATCAGTGGAATACGATGAGAAGGAAGTTGAGGATATCTTGATTAAGGCTGGTTTAAAGGAAAGGCTATCGACTATGCCAAAGGGTGTTCATACCCCATTATACAAGGATTTTGATGAAGATGGGGTGGAAATCTCCGGTGGAGAAGCTCAAAAAATTGCTCTAGCAAGGGCCTTATATAGGGATGCACCAATTATTATCCTAGATGAGCCTACTGCAGCCTTAGACCCAATAGCTGAATTTGAAATATACTCTAAGTTTAATGAAATAGTAGGTACTAAAACTGCCTTCTATATAAGCCATAGGCTATCTTCCTGTAGGTTCTGCGATGAAATAGCAGTATTCCATGAGGGAAGAATAGTTCAAAAAGGTAGCCATGAAGAGCTCCTGCAGGATGTAAATGGCAAATACTATGAACTATGGCATTCACAAGCCCAATACTACAATGAAGAAGCAGTTTAAATTGGGGTAGGAAGACTTCCTGTCCCTCTTATTGTTTTATAATATAAGTTACACATGATTTTTTTATTCATTATTAAAATTTGATAACACTAATTAGTTTTTATAACTGTAAAATTGCCAAATACTGATATAATGTAATTAAAAGATTCTGACGTACTTGTAGATTAATGTTCAACTATTAATTAAAGATATAACAGTTTGATACTGTTATATTTTTTTTACTTGACATATATCGATACCTGATATATTATAAGAATACAAATATATCGGAATTCGATATAACACTAGTCGATATAGAAAGAGGAGGAAAATATGGATATTAAAATAATAAAACCCTTAACACAGCCTATGTTTTACATATTACTGAGCTTAATGGAAAAGAGACATGGATATGAAATAATGCAGTATATTGATTGGCTTACAGAAGGACGGGTTAAGGTTGGACCTGGAACCTTATATTCACTTTTATCAAGATTTGAGGATGATGGTTATATTCAAATGGTTTCTAATGAAGATAACAAAAAAACTTACCTTATTAGCAGTTTGGGTAAACTTGTGCTAGATGCGGAAATAGAGAGATTAAAACTCTTATTAAATGATGCAAGCAAGGTAAAGGGAGGTAGTGAAGATGAATTTCAGAATAGAGAATAACTTTTTAGATATTACCAATTATCCATCAATAGAAAGACATTTGGAAAAAATGGCAAGTAAGGGATGGTTAATTAATAAAATCATACAAGGAAATATATTTATTTATAAAAAGATTATCCCCCAAAGATTAGAATTTTCAATAACTCCTTATGAAATTGAAACATTATTTACTAAAAAAAGTAGGGAAGAGTTAGAAGAGTTCAATAGTGTATGTGAATCTGTGGGCTGGAACTATGCAACAAAATCATATGACCTTCATGTTTATTTTAAAAAACAAGGTGCAGAGGCAATGGATATTCAAACAGATGAGGAAGAAGAATTTAGAACTTTAGAATTCATAGGTAAAAAACGTATACGATCCTACTATGTACTAATTCCTTTTTTATTATTTTTTTCTTGGCTTGGATTGGGAAGTTTATTTACTAGTATTTCTGCTTTAAAAAATGGATTAATTCAAATTATTGTACCCCTTCTACCAGCTGGAATTATACTGCTTATTATCCACTTGTTTAATATAAAAAGATTTTTGAAGATAAATAGGAAAAATATAGAGCTAGGGAAAAGTATAGAATTTAGTGATTCTAAGTTTTATATAACTAGAACAATTTCTGCCATAACATCTATTATCTTGTTTTTAGGCATAATTCATTTTCTCTATGTTGCCATATTTTTAAAGAATAAATTTATGTTAATAGGACTTATACCTTCTTTAATAGGTATCATTGGGGCAACTATCTATAGAACTTATATAAAGCCTGCTAAAATAACATTAAAACATAAAAAAATAGGATTTATTGTTATACTTGTTACCTCTACTGTACTTTCCATAGTAGTATTTGTTGGTGTTATTTTGAATATTGCTATTAGAGACGATAACAAGAATAGTCAAAATATAGATGGTTACAAGGTCTTATCTATTAATGATTTTATAAGTGATACTTTAGAGGAAGAAGGTGAAATAATAGAACAGGCTAGTATATTAATACCTAAGTCATATGATTATAATTCTTATAGTAGAGGGTATGGTTTTATAAGAACAGAATATTCAAAGGCACTAACTGAAGAAATTGCAAGTAACTTAGTTGATAGATACAGAAGGAAAGCTGAGAAAAAACTAATTAGAAGAAATTCTGGAAGGCTAGAATTGTATTTTGAGGAAGGTATTTTTGACGATTATCTATTAAGGATTGGATTAACTAAAGAGGATTTAAGTAACTTACAAGGAAAAGAACTAAAAGAGGCTATCAAGGCTGCTAATAATATGATTAATGAAAAATCTATAGTAGAAGACATTGGAAATCTATGGAGTTTAGATGAAGGTTATTTTTTGAATTTTCGAAAAGACGAAATAGTTTTAAGAAATGGTAAAGAAGTATTTTATTTAGAGGGACTGGATTTTTCAGATGAGGAAATTATCAAAATAATAAAAGATAAATTAAATTTATATTAAAAGAGGAGTTCACTATGAATAAAAAGAGATATTGATTATTATCTTTCATTATCAATATATAGTCTATTTATTAAGCAAGTAACATTATAAAAGTGGAGACAAATAGCAAAACAGTTTAAATACGACAGGATACTGATAACAGCGTCCTGTCGTATTTTCATTT
>JGI24714J26587_10001866_pt1 | contig 14490 bp, 14 predicted proteins | sample BioPla4DNA2_FD_26587 | JGI IMG/M metagenome (IMG submission 26587)
GAATTACAGCCACGTGATGTTGTTGCGCAAGCCATTTTAAAACAAATGGAAAAAGATGGAACAGACCACGTCTGGGAAGATTTACGCACGATTCCTAAAAAAGAATTGGAAGAACATTTTCCAAATATCTTGGCACACTGTCGTGAAGCTGGTTATGACCCATTCACAGAATGCATTCCTGTTGTGCCAGCACAGCATTATTTCATGGGTGGTATCAAGGTTAATCACCATAGTAAGACAACTATGGATGCTCTTTATGCAGTTGGTGAAACAGCTTGTAATGGTGTTCACGGTCAAAACCGTCTAGCAAGTAATTCACTTCTTGAAAGTCTTGTTTTTGCTAAACGCGCAGCCAAAGATTTGGTAGCAAATTATGATAGTGTTTCAACACTTCCAGATAGTTTGGCTGAGATTGATTTGCTTGAATACCAAGATGAAGATATCTTAGAAGATGATTACAAGAAATTAGTTGTCGAAAAATTAACAGAACAAAATCAATTAGAAACTGTCATTGGTTAGCAGTTTTTTGAGATGAGAAAGGATAATGATGTTAGATCCAATTACCCTAAAATTAAACGTTGACCCACTTATTTTAAGTGCTCTTTCAGAAGACATTAATAATGAAGATGTGTCAACAAATAGTGTGATGCCTGAAAATGTGGCTGGTCAAGTAGATTTGATTTGTAAAGAAGACGGGATTATCTGTGGTTTACCAGTTTTTGAGCGCGTGTTTTACTTACTTGACCCACAAACGAAGTTCGATGTTTTGGTCAAAGACGGTGAAGCTGTAAAAGCAGGTCAAAAATTGGGAACTGTTCGTGGTGATATTCGTGTCCTTCTTTCAGGAGAACGCACTGCACTTAACTATCTTCAACGCATGAGCGGGATTGCGACTTACACGCATGAAATGGCAGAGCTTTTAAAAGATAGCCCGATTACGTTGCTTGATTCACGTAAAACAACGCCAAACAACCGTATTTTCGAAAAATACGCTGTTAAAGTTGGTGGCGGTAAAAACCACCGTTACAACTTATCAGACGGTGTTTTGCTAAAAGATAATCACATCGGCGCTGCTGGTGGTGTTAAAGAGGCAGTTCTTGCTGCTAAAGCTTATGCACCATCTGTCCGTAAAATCGAAATCGAAGTGGAAACACTTGATATGGTTAAAGAAGCGGTCGAAGCTGGAGCTGATATCATTATGCTTGATAATATGGAACACGATGTTATGAAAGAAGCAGTAGCTTTGATTGATGGCAGAGCTGAAATCGAAATTTCAGGAAATGTCACTCGAGAAAATCTTGCTTCTTATACAGATTTGGCAGTTCAATATGTGTCAAGCGGAGCGATTACGCATTCAGCGAAGATTCTTGATTTGTCGCTTAAAAATTTGCATCCTGTTGAAAACTAAGTGGAAAATCTTTTGAAGAAATGATAAAAAATCCCCAGCTCGATTGAGTTGGGGATTTGATGTTGATAACTAAAAAAGAAAAAGTAATAATCCACAGATAATACCAATAAGATAACCAGCCGCAACATCATGCGGGTAGTGAACTCCACCAATGACACGGCAAATAGCGATAACTAGCGATAAAACAAGAAAAAGAATTCCTAAAATCGGATTTAGTCGCAAAACAGCCATGCTGATAATTGTTGCTGAAAAGACATGGCGACTTGGCATGGATTGACCTTTGGTATCTTTTTTGATGAGGGGATTAATCTGCCAAGCCTCGTAAGGACGTGGTGCGTTAATCATCTTTCGCATCAAAGATACAAGGATAAACGACACTCCGGGGATAAAGATAGCTGGGATAAGTTGGCTTTGCTGTTTGAGAAAAAGGTAAACAAGCAGTAGCGGATAGACCAGATACATGACCGCTGTTAATAGTCTGTTGATAAGTCTCAAACTGTGGACAGCGCCTGGATTTTTTCGGATTGGGTCAGTTATTTTGGCATAAAAATCAGCGTAATTTTTCATAGGATTCCTCTGAGTAATGATAATTTTATTATAGCACATGAGCCAGAATAGGGGGAAAATGAGAATTTTTCCAAAAAAAGAAAATTCCGTAGCAATTAGTTGTCAAAATGGTAAATTTCCCGTAAAATAGGCTCATAAACTAATAGAAAAGGAAAAAGAACTTTGGGATGCTTGGCTGATTCGTATCCGTTTTTTATTGAAAAAACAAGTCAGCTCATCTGGGAGTTCAAGGTAATTATATTATGGCACACAATATTACTGATGCTACATTCGAAGCAGAAACAAATGAAGGTCTTGTCCTCGTTGACTTTTGGGCAACTTGGTGCGGTCCATGTATGATGCAAGCTCCAATCTTGGAACAATTGTCAGAAGAAATGGACGAAGACGAACTTAAAATCGTTAAAATCGATGTTGACGAAAATCCAGAAACAGCTCAAAAATTTGGTATCATGTCAATTCCAACATTGCTTTTCAAAAAAGATGGTGAAGTTGTGAAACAAGTTGCTGGTGTTCACACTAAAGACCAAATCAAAGCAATCGTTGCTGAATTGAGCTAATCAATTTTTATAGAAGATGAACTCCCGAAATTTTTCGGGAGTTTTTTGGTGCTAGAAATAGTATAATAAAAAGAAAACGATGCGACGAAAAAGTGTTTGTAGGAGAGCTTGCTATGGATTTTTACACTTTAGATTACATTATTCAGCACCAGTCTTCTAATCTTGTGATTAGGTCTGTTATTTTGATTATTTTACTTGTTATTGTTATGTTGACGAGTCTTCTTTACATGCATAATCGGCTTAAGACGCGACTTCGTGATATTAGTATTGGTATTGTAGTGTTGATGCTGATTTTACTTGGTGTTCAGGTTGAGGATTATATGCAAAATAACCACGATTTTTCACAATCACAGGCACTTGTGCAATTTGTAAAAAGTGTGGCTACAGATAATGACTTAAAAACTGACGATGTCTTGGTTAATTCAACGACTTTAAAAGATGGAATTATTGTCCGCTACAATAAGGAAGACTACATGGTACACCTTAACGATGACAATAATTCTTACACACTTGAGCGTACGCACGTGATTGACCACAATGTCTACGTTAATGGAGGAAAATAGCCGATGAATATGTATGTGTTGATAAGCATTAAATTTTTTCTAGGAATTTTAGCGACCATTTTACAGATTAATATTCTCGGAAAATATGAATTTTCAGCTAACACTCCGCTTAACCAAATTCAAAACTTCGTTCTTGGTGGTATTATCGGTGGTGTGATTTATAACAGCTCAATTTCCATTTTGACGTTTATTATTATTTTGCTGATTTGGTCTTTGGTTGTCATCGTCGTCAAGCTTTTGATTAATAATAAATTTGTTAAATCGCTTGTTGTTGGAAATCCAATGATTTTGATAAAAAATGGTAAGGTCAATGTGGAAAATTGTGCCAAACTTGGAATCACGGCAGATCAGCTTATGCTCCATCTTCGCATGGAAGGATTAAACTCAACCAGAGATGTTAAGAGTGCCATCATGGAGCCAAATGGTAAGTTAACGGTCTTGGACAAGAATTCAGAAAATCCAAGATTTCCTCTCATCAGTAATGGCAATATCAATTATGATGTTTTAGAGTTAATCAATCAAGACGAAGATTGGCTGCTAGAAAAACTCAAGGAGCAAAACATCGATAATCCAAGAGACATCTTTTTAGCCGAATACATGAATGGAAAATTGTATCTCGTTCCCTATTCAGAAAAATAGTATTAAAAAATCACCAATTCTGGTGATTTTTCTTTTCCTTTTTTCGAATAAATAAGTAGGAGGAAAAGTAATGCGATATGTAATGATTTTTGGACTGGTGATTCTTGCGTTTTTCTTTCATTGTGGGGACGCTAAGGCTGAAGCGCCAGATAATATTTATTTTGTAACGCTTGATGAGGTTAAAGCCAAAATGGCAGCTAAAGAAGATTTCTATTTATTAACTGGTCGTCTTGATAATGTTGATACTCAAAATGCCTTAGAAAAGCTCAGTCAAGTTGACCAAGTGGTCTATTGCCTTGATACCAAAGACATTGATTACGTTGCTTACAAAAAGTTTGCCAAGAAATACAATATCAGAACTATGACACATTTGGCACATTTCCGTGGCAAATACCAATTTGCAGTAGCCAATGTCCTAACAGCTGACCTAGCAGGATTTTTTGTGGTTTAAGTTAAAATCTGTTAACTTCTTTAAAATTTGTTATACTAAAGCTGACATAAAAACACATCGCAGTTGGTAGTCTGTGAGTACAACATGTATCAGTAACCTTCCCCTTCTGAGGTCGTCCATTGTCAATTTTTTTAAGGAGGGGCTGTTATGAAAATGACAGTATATTTTGATGGGGCATTTTGGTCGGCTTTGATTGAATTTACGGATTCGAAGAAACGTTACAAGGCTTTTCGTTACGTGTTTGGTAAAGAACCAAAGGATAATGATATTCTAAACTTTATTGATGTTTCTTTGGGAAAATGGCTGTGCAGGTATGATAAGGTCGAAGTAAGCTCTGAGTTTTCAGCGCCAGCTATTTCACAGAAAAAACGAAATCCAAAACGAGTGCAACGTGATATCAATAAGGCAAAGTGTAAGCCTGTGGTGTCAACGAAAGCTCAGCTTGCTATGCAGGAAATGCGTGAGGAAGTCAAGAAAGCTCAAAAGTCTAAGCAAAAGGTGAAGCGTGAGCTAGAAAAGGAACGAAAATACTTGCTTAGTCAAGAAAAGCGTCATCAGAAAAAGCGGGGACATTGAAAAGAAAAAAGTTTAAGTTTTCTATAAGAAAAAATTCAGTTTCACTTAAGCTAGTCTAGCTATACTATAGTCAATCCTAAATAAACTTTCTTTTTCATAGTATGGTAGTTGAGCTACCTGTAATCTCCTAAGAAATTCCAGCCTAGCAGCTGGAATTTTTTTGTATAAAAAGCATCCGGGTTAGGATATTTTTCCAAGACGTCGCGTGTTGTTGGTGATGATAAAAAAACACCCTAGCTTTGGCAAGCAGGGTGTTTTTCTTATGTTAGATTTACACAAATCTTACTTATTGTTGACTATGTTATAGCATGAAGTAACTTTTATTGTTAAAGAAGCATGTTTCAATCTTAATCAAGATATTCTTTGATTGCGGTATCAGTTGCGATACGTCCAAATGTGAAGATGTCTGTTAGTGAGTTACCACCGAGTCGGTTACCTGCGTGGAGTCCCCCTGCAACTTCACCAGCAGCAAAGAGACCTTTGATAATTTTGCCATCTTCGTTGATGACATGGGCGTGAGTATCGATTTTTAGACCACCCATNGTGTGGTGTGTGGCTGGTTTACGTGGTGTTGCGTAGAATGGTGCTTTTTCGACTTTGAGGTCGAAGGCACCTTTGTCAAATTCAGGGTCATGACCAGCGTCAACGTATGAATTGTAATTGGTGATTGTTTCTACCAAAGTAGCTGGATCAATGTTGATTTGTTCTGCCAATTCTTCCAAGGTATCAGCCTTAAAGAGGGTACCTGCTTCAACTTGGGCATCAATTTTTTCTTGGCTAGTGTTGTAGGCTGTTTCTTTGATATTTTCATCGGCGATGAGATAGAAGAGACCACCGTTATCAATAGCTGCTTGAGATAATTGGTCACGGCTACCATATTCATCGACGAATCGTTTACCTTTGGTATTGACCATGATAAAGTTTGCTGGCGGAACTTGCAAACCTGTGAAGAGAGCACCAGTAACTGGGTCTGATACGGGCATCATTTGGCTGAATCCCATACCGACAAGGTCTGCACCAACAGATTGACCAAGTAGGATACCGTCACCAGTAGCAGCAGGTGTATTTGATGTCGCAATGTCATCATCGATTTCTGACCAATAAGTGTTGTATTGTTGAAGCATTTTAGTATTGGCAGCAAAACCACCTGTTGTCAAAATGACTGCTTTACCGTTGACTGTAATAGTTTGACCGTTACGTCCGCTACCTTTAACACCTGTAACAACACCGTCTGTAACAATAAGTTCTTTAACTTGGGTATCTGTTAGAATGATTCCTCCGTTTTTCAAAACGAAATCTTTCAAAACAGCGATGTAGGCAACGCCCATTGGAACTTTTGGTTTATGACCACGACGCCAAATAGCACCAACTGGCATAGTTACCTCGTCACGTAGAAATTCGACACCGATATTTTCCAACCAGCGAACAGATTCAAGAGCATGTTCTGTTAGAACACGAATAAGTTCATAATTGCCGTGGATTTCATGCCCTTTGAGGTCTTTACGTTTACCGCCAAGATAAGTTTGGATACGGTAGAGAAGTTTTGAGTCAAAAAGATAAGTTGGGTCTTTGAGATACTCTTCAATTTCAGATTTGAGGGCACGGAAATCTGGTAAGAATTCTGGGTCGATAGTTGCCTCATCAATATCATGCAATTCTTGCAGATTGTGGGCTTCACCTGGGTTAGCAGCAAATGTATTTTGCCAAGCAGGGTCAGGTGCATTCATTGGACCACCAGCGCGGACAGTGTTTCCGCCGACTGCTGGGAATTTTTCAACGAGGATGACTTTTTTACCAGCTTGAAGGGCTCGAGCAGCTGCTGTCAAACCAGCACCGCCCCCACCGACAATGACAAGTTCTGTGTCGTAAGTTTTGTCTTCTTTATCAAGAGCTGAAGGAGCTTTTGGACGTGAACGAAGGGCGTCAGGATTAGCACCAGCTTGGCGCACCGCACGCGCGACCCCATTTAGGACACCTTTTGAAGTAACTGAAGCACCAGAAATGGCATCGACATTAAGGGTTTGACCTTCGATGATTTCATTTGGAATGCGGGTGAAGACCACATCAGCAATTCCTCCTGTTTCACCAGATGAATCAATATCGATGGCTTCGATGCGTTCTTCTGAAAGGGTTACTGACATTGGAAGGTCACCGTTGTGTCCGACCGTTGTGACTTGGTAAGTACCTGGTTCAAAGCGTACGTCTTCAGGTTCGTTGAGCTGATTAGCAATCGTTGCAAAGCGAACAAAGCGGAAGAAGCAAGATTCTAAGAAATCAATTGTGCCTTGGTCTTTGAGGTCGCCATTTTCATCAAAAGCTTGATGAGCAAGACCGAGTAAAAATTCACTACCTGGCATGACAACAGCATTAACACCAGGAGCATCTAGAATTTGGCGAAGATGGAGCTGTGCGCGTGAAGACCCTTGGATACCATAAGAAGCTCCAACAATCATGACAGGCTTACCAGTCAATGGATGAATGTTAAATGATAGCCACTCAATCAGACTGTTTAAGCTTGATGGGATAGTGTGATTATGTTCAGGTGTAGCAATAATCACACCGTCAGCTTCAGTGATTTTGGTGTTGAAATTTTGGATAACAGCAGATTCTGTTTGGTCATCTGTTTCGTTAAACATTGGGACATCAGTGATTTCTAAAAGCTCAATGTCTGCTTGTTTAGCAAAATGTCTTGCCATATATTGTAGTAAAAGTCGATTATATGATTTTTTAGCATTGGTTCCGACGATAGCAACTAATTTCATAAATGCACCTCCTAGTTGACTTCCCAAGCGAAAGCTTTTTTACGGTCAGTATCAGCCTTGCTGACAACTTGATTGGTAATCTCAACGAAAGCTTGGAATTCTTTAAAATTCTCCTCAAGCTCAGCTACCTTTTCAGGATTATTAAGATTATTTTCATCGTCTAAAACTTGTTCGGAGTGACCGAGAAGAAACTCGATTCCAGGCATGATACGTGCTTTCAACTCAGGAGCGTCTAAGATTTGGCGGAGGTGTGCTTGTGCGCGTGAAGTTCCAAGAGCACCAAGAGAAGCACCTACAATCATAGTTGGTTTATTGACAAGAGCGCGACTAGTGTAGGCAATCCATTCGAGAGCAGAAGATAAAGGCGCTGGGATAGTATGGTCATACTCAGGCGTTGCNATGATAACACCATCTGCGCTAGCAATTTTCTNAGAAAATTCTGCGACACTAGCAGGAGCTAGCTTGTCTTCAGGTTCGTTGAAAGCTGGCAAATCTTTGATTTCAAGAAGTTCAATGTCAGNCTTATCTGAAAAATGCTTTGCCATAAATTTTAACAACTTACGGTTGGTAGAACGCTCAGAATTCGTTCCGACAATAGCAACTAATTTCATATAATCTACTCCTTTTTTACAAATTGTTACTTTCATCATACTCTTTTTTTAGAATAATTGAAAACGTTTTTGGTCAGGGAAGTGGAAAAATACCTAAAAATAGTAACATAGCATCGTTTTGAAGAAATTAAAGTTGTAGTCGAATTTTTCATAGTCTCCAAGACATCTGCTTTTTGAGCGAGTTTTGCATTATTTTATTGACAATGATTCTAGAAAATGATATTTTCAAGGAGAATTTTAATGACAGAAGAATGTACATCGCCTAATGTACGCTGTGGATAGAATGTATGTTTAAGGGAGGATAAAATGGAGGGAATTATTGGAACACTTGAGTTTTATGCTCCTGTTATTCTATTAGGAATTCTATTAATATCGATTGTTTATATTATGAAAACTTATAAGAATCGAAAATAATTTGCAATCACGTTGCTACAAGCAGCGTGATTTTTTAGTTTCTGTGATGACTTAAAATTTATATATTGCTAATTACTAATGGCAAATATGCGTGAAATACTCATGTGTTTCGGGAAAAGTCTTTTTATAATGTATTTGTATAAAGACTGGGAGGAATTTGTTATGTCACACTTGATAGTAAGTCATGTTAATAAACAATTTGGAAAAGGAGAGAGTTTCGTTCAAGCTTTGTCTGATATTAATTTTACAGTCGAACAGGGTGAGTTTGTAGCGATAATGGGTTCTAGTGGGAGTGGAAAAACCACTTTATTAAATTGTATTTCGACAATTGATAAACCAACTTCAGGAGATATCACTTTTGATGGCTTTGATATTGTTAACGCTAAAGATGATCAATTAGCTGACTATCGCTCTCACAATATTTCTTATATTTTCCAATCTTATAACTTAGTGGAAACTTTAACAGTTTATGAGAATATCATATTACCACTACAGATAAAAGGAGAAAGGGTAAATTCTCATAAAGAAGATATCGATACTATTTTAGAGAAATTATCTATTCAGACATTAAAAAATAAATTTCCTAATCAACTTTCTGGAGGACAGAGGCAGCGTGTAGCAACAGCAAGGGCGCTGGTTGATCAGTCAAGTTTATTGATTGCTGATGAACCTACTGGAGCTTTAGATTCAGCTAACTCAGAAAATTTGATGTTGCTTCTACAAGAAATTAATAAAAGTTTTGGAATAACCATTTTATTGGTTACACATGATCCAGCTGCGGCAAAATATTCATCGAGGATGCTATTGTTAAAAGACGGCCAAATTATTGAAGATGTAACTCGAAATGGAATGTCAAATGATGAGTATCTCGAAGTTATTTATAGTAAAACACGCTAGAAAGTGAGAGTTAATATGTATCCAAAATTGATTGTTCGTAATGTTATTAGAAATCTTCAGACTTACACGATCTATTTTCTTAGTTTAACACTTATTTATAGTTTGCTTTATGCCTTTAATGCCTTGCCACAGCACCCAGTTATGCAAAGTTTATCTGGTGCAAAGCAGATGTTGACAACTATTATGACGCAATATATGGGATTGTTATCATATGTTGTTTTAGTAGCCGTTGGATTTTTAGTTATTTATTCAACAAATTTTGTCTTAGGACGCCGAAAAAAAGAGTTGGGATTATATGCTACGCTTGGAATGAAAAAGCGTCAGATTGTCGTAACGCTTTTTTGTGAAACTTTAATTGTCAATTTTGTTGCTTTATTGGTTGGTTTGATTGTTGGGTTGGTCGTTCTTGTTGCATTAGCATATGTCGCATCGGATTTTTTTATGGGCAATTACTTCGGTAGTATGTTCTTTGTAGATGTACCGTCAATTATGCTATTGCTCATTTCCTATTTTGTGATTTGTGTTGTTATTTTTTTGATGGATATGATGACATTTAGGAAAAAGAGAATTATTAGTTTAATCCAAGAAACTAATGCTAGATCGCCATTTTTAGTTCATGGAAATCAAACTCTTCAAGTCGCGCTTTTCATTATTACAACGTTAATTATTGTAATGGGTTGTCTCTTTTTTGCAGACTATCATCACTTGAGTATTTTGAAGAAAAGTGGAATTTTGTTGATTACAATTTTTGTGATAACGGTTATTCTATTTTATAATTCACTGAGTCAGTTTGTTCTAAAGCTGATTGCTTTATTGCCATCAATTTATTTTAAAAAGTATAACACATTTAAAATTCGTCAATTTTCTAAACAGGCTGATTACAATGCGGTTACTTTGGCAGTATTGTCAATGTGTCTGACACTAGCTTTGACGTTATTAGTCTTTAGCGGTAGTTCGTATTCTACTATGAACAAGTTGATTAAGGATTATTCTCCTTACGACCTTTCTATCAATTTGTACCGTGGAGAAGCGTATCACTATCCAAACGAAACGGTGAAAGATAGGTTGAAAGCAGATGGCTTTGATTTTTCAGTTGTAAAGGAAGAATTGGAGTACACTACATATAAAAGTAATCTGACTTATAAAGATATCATTGATACAAGCCAATTATGGGAACACGATAAAGATTTACCTAAAACTAAAGTTCCTATTTTGAGTTTGTCAGACTATAACCGGTTGTTAGCATTACAAGGTAAGAAAGCAATTAGTTTACCAGATGATGGTTATATTGTTAATGCTAATTATGATGGTACTATTAAGCAAATTAAGTCGTTTTTAGCATCAGGAAAGACTTTGATGATTAATCAAACACCCCTTAAATTAGCTTCACAAAAAGCATTTAAGACTGTTTATTTCTTATCTTCGGTTGGAACTAATGATTCAGGTACAATTATTGTTCCAGATAAGGTAACCAAAACTTTAACAGTAGATTCAACTACTTATGTTGCCAACTATAAGAAAAATACTGATAAGAGAAAGATTGAAACATTTTTAGAACAGTGGATTGAAGGGCATTATTTTACGCTTAATGGTGAAGAAATCAATGATTTTACCTATCAGACTAAGGTTCGATTAGCTGAACTTTATCTTGGATTTATGGGAGTCATTGTTTTTGTTTTAATTTTCGTCGGTGTTGTATTTATGATAATTTCGTTCAGTATTTTGTCATTGCAGACTTCAACAAGTACTTTAGACAGTATCAATGATTATAAAATACTGTATTTATTAGGAAATCGAGAAAAAGACAACAAAATGATTCTGTTACAACAAATATTATCTTATTTTGGAATACCATTTATTTTGGCAATTCCATTAAGTGTAGCATTGAGTCGTAGCTTACTTGGCTATTTTGAAAATTTTGCTAATACCGTTATTATTTTAGATATGAGATATCTTTTGTTAACGGCGGCATTATTAGGGATTTATCTCATTTTTACCTATCAAATTTGTTGGAGATTAACCAAAATATCATCGTGATGCATTAGCTGAAACCGGAATGATTTTTTCATCATTCTGGTTTTATGCTATAATGAAAAAAATATTTAAAGGGTTACGATTTATGAAAAATATAGTCAAAAAGATTTCGGAAAATTCTTTGGTGATGTGGTGGTTTACATTGTTAAACCATTTAGCTTTATTGATTTATATCTATTATAAAATTCCAATAAATTATTCCATAGGTTTTATANCAAGAATTTCATTAGCCATTGTTATAGTGCTAGTTGCTTCTAGTTACATTTGCAATGCTGTCAAGTTTAAGAGTAGTGGGCTGAAATTGTGTTTAATACTTTTGATGTTTTTGATTAGTTGGGAATCAATCATTAATCAAACAGCATCNAGCACNCTGTTTCATTTTTTTAATATCTTACATCCGATAAATTTATTTTTGCTAGTATATAGTTCGATATCAATTATNCTTCTTGGCGAAAAGATTGGTGAAGAATTGTTTTTTGCGGTGTCAATATTAATGGCTGTCACCACAGTATTTTTCTTTATTAAGCAATCAACATTTATTTTTTTATCGCTTTTTACATCATTTTTTATAACGTTAACACCATTGTTATTANTTATCATTTATGGTAAAGAGTTGAAAAGTCTTTTTAAATATCAACGTAGAAATTTAAAGATTTTAGCANTTGTTTTACCATTATCCTATNTGGTNATTTATTCTAATACCATAGGTACTGATTGGTTAAATTTGTTTTGGTATATTGATATTGCATTAATACTTTTTTTCTTACATTTAAGTGCTATTTTTAAAACTTTTCAGCGAAAAATAGAAAAAATAAAGATAACCTATATAAAAGCATTCTTCAGTACATTTGTTTTAATTACAGTTTTCATGATGTTTATATTCGTTGTACTGCAACTGGATTTGAAAATTAGTTATTTATTCTTAAATCTACTCATGTTTACTTTTGGTCTGTTTATCGAAGAGGGAATTCGGTTATTTAAAGCATCAGATGTGTTATCGCTAAAAGAGTATTTTAAAATTTTATTTTTAAAGAAACACTTAATTGTAGAAAATTTATTGACTGAAGAGACAAAAGAACATCAATTTTCTGAGTTCTTGCATAATGAAATTTTACAAAGCGTTATGGCAATAAAAAATTTCAATAAATACAGCCAAAATAGTAAATTTGGGAATCAGATTAATATGATTACTGAGGATTTAATTGGGATACTTCGAGAACGCATGGATTATTATCAGCCGATGATTTCAGATAATTTTTCGCTATCTGATGACTATCGTTCCTTAGTAAATCGAATCTTGAAACGTTACAATAGCAGTAAAGAAGTTCACCTCAATTTTCCACCAACTTTTTCATTGCTTACACCATATGATAAAATTGTCTACCGTTTTGTTGAAGAGTTAGTTACTAATGCTGTGAAGTATTCTTCTACAGATGATATTAATTTATCATTGGATATTGTGAACGATAGGATTACACTTTGCACGAAAAATTTGTGCCAGGATAGCACAAAGTCTGATGGATATGGCTTGAAAAATTTAAATAAGCGTTTAATTATTTTAGGAGGGAATTTGGAGATTGAGAAGAAGGGGCAACTATTTTCTGTAAAAGTCTCTCTTCCAATTGACAAGGAGATATGTTATGAAAATTTTATTAATTGATGATCATAAACTTTTTAGTCAGAGTATAAAGATGGTTTTAGAATTGTCAGATGAAGTTGAACGTGTTGACATTTTGGAAGGCTTCCAATCAGTAGATGAAATAGCGGTTGATTGCTATGATATTTTATTAGTCGATATTAATTTGACAAGTATTTATCAGGATGATGGACTTGCTTTGGCTAAGGAAATAATTGATAGTCATCCTAATGCTAAAGTTGTGATTTTAACTGGATATAGTAAAAAGATTTATGAGCACCGAGCTAAAGTTATGGGGACATCTGGTTTCTTAGATAAGAGTATTGACCCTGATGATCTCATTAAAAAATTGGTGAGGGTTAATCAAGGTGATAAGATTTTTTCTAATGAAGAAATTTTGGATATTTTAACTCCACGCGAAGTTGAAATATTAGACTTGGTGAGAAACGGACAGACAATTGATGAGATTTGTAGCAAAATCTATCTTAGCAAGCGAACAATATCTAACCACCTTGGAAGTATTTTTTCAAAATTAGCGGTTTCTAACCGACAAGAAGCTATTCATAAAGCTGAACAGTTAGGGTATTTTTCACCAGATTAATTAAACAAAAAGCAGGGATTCCATATCGTGGAATCCTTGCTTTTGTCTTATTTCCCCTCCAAATAAACCTTCAGCATCTTCTTCTGCGGGGTTGCCATGGGGTATTGTGAGAGTTGGTCTTGTGGAATCCAGCGGAGTTCTTTGGTGGTCGTGAAGTCAGTTGTTGTTACGCTTCCTTCGATGAGCTCGATGGTCCACTTTTGGTGGCTGAAGGTGTGTTTGACAGCTGGAAATGTCTTACTTGTCCAATTTGGCTTGAGCTGATAATCGTCTTCAAATCTTGTTTTTTGTGAAATGGTCTGAAGCGCAGCATTATTTTTTTCAAATAAATCAAGTTGCTGTCCGATAACATCAGTTTCCATGATTGGAAATGACCAGAATCCTCCCAATAATCGTCCATCAAGATTTTTTTCCATTAAGAAATCGCCGTCACTGTTGCGAATGACAAAGGCTTGAATTTGTATCGGTTTTGGTTTTTTCTTAGGAAGTTTTATAGGATATTTGTCGTAAGTTCCGTGTAGATAAGCTGCGCTGAAAAATCGAATCGGTGATTCATCTGGACGAGGGTTCTTAGCTGATTCGATATCCGTTCCAAGGTCCATCAGTGCTTGGTTAAAATCACCAGGACGCTCTGGGTCGATGAGTACTTCCATAATAGCTTGGAAAATTTTTCGATTTTTAGGGTCACCAATATCGTAATTGACCTCGAAAAGNCNAGCCATAACACGCATGACATTGCCATCAACAGCAGGTTCAGGAAGCCCAAAAGCGATA
>JGI24714J26587_10001869_pt1 | contig 14463 bp, 8 predicted proteins | sample BioPla4DNA2_FD_26587 | JGI IMG/M metagenome (IMG submission 26587)
TTAGGTACTAGACCTTTTAGCATAGTAAATGATAAAATGGTTTATGCTGACCCAGGAGAAGGCTGCTATGTAGCTCCAGACACTATACCTCCTACACCTCTTAATGCATGGGCTACTTCTTATAGTACCGTTAAAGTATCTTTTGATGAACCTGTAAATAATAGTGCAGAAAATATAAATAATTATAGTGGATTAGATATCTCTACTGCTACTAGAAATACTAATCATGATACAGTAACTCTTACTTTAGCTACACCATTACAAAATGCAGTACATTATACTTTATCTATTACTAATATTGCAGATGAGGCAGGTAATATTAACTCTAACATATATGATTTTGATATTTTCATAGACCTATCTGCTCCATCTATTGTAATCACTGAGATCATGTACAATCCTCCTGAAAGTGGAACTGATAGTTTAGAATTTATTGAATTATACAATAATGATACTTATACAGTAAATATGAACGAGTATACATTAACATATGGAACTAATACATTTACTTTCCCAGACGGTATAACAATAGCACCTAATGAATTTTTAATAATAGCACCTAATGCTACTGCAGTAAATAACTTCTATGGAGTAACTGCAATACAAGGTTCAACTGGTGCTATCCCAAATACTGGTACTACTATAGTACTTAAGACTCCATATGGTGTAGTAGTAGATACACTGACATTTGGAAGTGGTGCTCCTTGGCCTACTGAAGCTAATGGACAAGGTCCGTCTCTTACTTTATGTGATCCTAATTCAGATAACACTGATCCTGCTAATTGGTCTGTAAGTGATAATGAGTATGATATTGTAAATGGTTATATGGTAAAAGCTGATCCTAACTCCCTATGTATCATAGATAATGTTGCTAATTTCAATAAAGAAATTATAAATATTTATCCAAATCCTGCATCAGATAAAGTCTTTATCAATTCTAACAAAGATATAAATTCTATCTTTATTTATGATATTTTAGGTAATAAAGTGGCTCATTATGAGCAAGTGAATAACAATCAATATATTATAGATGTTAATAATTTATTAGCACAAATCTATATTGTAAAAATAATCTTTGTAGATAATAGTATTGCTAATCAAAAATTAATTATAGAATAAAAAACTAATGAGAGATTTCGTAATAGTAGATGTAGAAACTACTGGCGGGAAGCCTGGAGCTTCCCGCATTACTGATATAGCACTAGTATTTATTAAGAATAATTGTATCAATGGGCATTATTCTACTTTAGTAAATCCAAATAGAGAAATCGATCAATATGTTCAAAAAATTACTCATATTACTAATAAGATGGTAAGGAATGCTCCTAAGTTTTATCAAATTGCTGAAGAGATTGATTTTCTCACTAAAAATAGCATACTTGTTGGTCATAATATTAGGTTCGATTACTCTATGATTAGAAGTGAATTTAATAGACTTGGCATTAATTACGAACGCGAAACGATAGATACTATAAGCATGGCTAGAAAAGCATTACCAGATCTATCTCTTTATAATTTAGATGCTGTTACTAACTATTTGGATATTGAAATCAGTAATAGACATAGAGCATTAGGTGACGCAGAAGCCACAGCTAAATTATTTTTGCAATTATATGATATGTGCAATTGTAATTTAGAAAACTCCCTAAAGATTCCCTATCATTTTGATGAATAGTTTTTAGAAATAATATTCATCACTTTTTCTCATTGATAATTATCACAATTATTAATTTATTAAGATTAATAATTTACTTTTGTTAAGTAAAAATTAACCCCCAAATTATATTATTATGAGTATGTTTTGTTTTCAATGCCAAGAGACAGCCAAGGGCACAGGCTGCACAATCAATGGAGTGTGTGGTAAAAAAGACGATTTAGCTAGACAAATGGATGTATTGATATATCTTTGCAAAGGCATATCTACATTATCAATAGAACTAAATAATAAAGGAATAGCTACTCCAGAGGTGAATCCTTTTATACTAAATAGTCTTTTCCAAACTATTACCAATGCAAATTTTGATAAAGAGGCAATAAAAAATAGTATTCACCATGGACTAGAGCTAAAAAGAAAATTATTAAATTTGGCAAAAGAAAATGGTGTAAATATAAGTAAATTACCTGAAGCAGCTACATGGGATGCTAATACTGATGCAGAGATAGAAGCTAAAGAAATAGAAGTAGGAGTTTTAACTACTAAAGATGAAGATATTCGTTCACTAAGGGAATTAATAGTTTATGGAGTAAAAGGTATGGCAGCATATGCAGAGCATGCTTATAATTTAGGTTTTGTAGATGAAGATATTTTTAATTTTATGAAAAAAGCTTTAGCATCTACATTAGACAATTCATTATCTATAAATGATTTAATAAATTTAGTATTGCAAACAGGAGAATACGGTGTAAAAACTATGGCTTTATTAGACAAAGCTAATACTACTAAATATGGCAATCCAGAGATTACTAAAGTAGATTTAGGAGTACGAAATAATCCTGGTATTCTAATATCTGGTCATGATTTATTAGACCTCGAAGAACTATTAATTCAAACTGAGGGAACAGGAATAGATGTTTATACACATGGAGAAATGCTTCCTGCTCATTATTATCCATATTTTAAAAAATTTAAACATTTTGCAGGAAATTATGGAAATTCATGGTGGAAACAACGCGAAGAATTCGAAACTTTCAATGGGCCTATACTTTTCACAACTAATTGTATAGTGCCACCTCTCGAAAAAGCTACTTACAAGGATAGAATCTACACCACTGGTGCTGCTGGTTTAGATAGTGCTAAACATATAGCTGATAGAGAAGATGGTAAAATGAAAGATTTCTCAATTATAATAGAACATGCTAAACGTTGCAATCCACCTCAAGCTATAGAACAAGGAGAACTCATAGGTGGCTTTGCTCACAATCAAGTAATAGCACTTGCGGATAAAATCGTAGATGCTGTAAATGCCAGTAAAATCAAAAAATTCGTAGTAATGGCTGGATGCGATGGCAGACTAAAAAGCAGAGAATATTACACTGAGTTTGCAGAGAAACTGCCTAAAGATACTGTGATATTGACAGCTGGATGTGCTAAATATCGTTACAATAAATTAAATCTAGGTGATATAGATGGAATACCTCGCGTGTTAGATGCTGGNCAATGNAATGATTCATATTCTTTAGCNGTTATAGCTTTGACACTGAAAGACGTCTTTAAGGTTGATAATATNAATGAACTTCCAATAATTTATAATATAGCTTGGTATGAGCAAAAAGCTGTAATCGTTTTACTCGCGTTACTATATTTAGGTGTCAAAAATATTCATTTAGGACCTACTTTGCCAGCTTTCCTATCACCAAATGTAGCCAAAGTATTAGTAGATAATTTTAACATTGGTACCATTAGTACTGCCGATGACGACATTAAAATGTTTTTCACAAATTAAAAAAATAACAATTATGGAATCAGCTTTTTCACCCGAAAATGTTTATAAATTAAAAGATAGCATAGTATATGCCGAAGGATCTGTTGTTAGCAAAATTGTCAATAAAACCAAAGGCGGTAATGTAACATTATTTGCTTTTGATAAAGATCAGTTCCTAAGTGAGCATACTGCCCCATTTGATGCTATTGCGATAATAATAGATGGATACGGCAAAATTACTATAAATAAAAAAGATTATACATTAGCAGAAAATGAAATGATAATAATGCCTGCTAATGTGCCACATGCAGTATATGGAATAGAAAAGTTTAAAATGCTTTTGATAATGCTAAAAGATTAAAATAAATGTTTCTATTCTAAGTATAGTGTTATTAAAAAAAATTAAACTAGCTAAAATAATTTAATATAGTTTAAACATCTTGCTTAACTTATTAAAACTATAAACTCATCACTCCATCAATATACCCCAAAAAATTATTTTTAAAACTCTTAATTTACTTGATTATTTCTTTTTCAAATATTTATCGAGCCAGCCAAAAAATTCTCTTTGCCACAAAATAGCATTCTGAGGTTTCAGAATCCAGTGATTCTCGTCAGGAAAAACAACAAGCTTTGCAGGGATATTTCTTAAACGAGCAGCCTGAAAAGCTTGCAGACCTTGAGTATAACTAATGCGAAAATCATTTTCACCATGCATCACTAGTATAGGAGTATCCCATTTATCTACTAACTTATGTGGGGAGTTAGCATAGGAACGTTGTGCAATTTTATTATTTTTATCCCAATAGGGGCCACCGAGGTCCCAATTAACAAACCAGTATTCATCAGTTTCTAGATATTGACTTTCTAGATTAAACATGCCAGAATGAGAGATAAAAGCCTTAAATCTTTTGTTATGCACACCAGCTAAATAATACACAGAATAACCACCATAGCTTGCTCCCACTGCCCCTAATGCGTCTTTATCTACATATTGTACTGTCGCGAAAGTATCTATAGCTGTCAAATAATCTTGAATATTTAATCCACTGTAATCGCCACTAATCTGCTCTAACCATTCCATACCAAATCCTGGTAAACCTCTACGATTAGGTGCAACCACTATATATCCATTAGCTGCCATTAATTGAAAATTCCATCTATAGCTCCAGAATTGGCCTACCATACTCTGTGGACCACCCTCACAATATAATATTGCAGGATATTTTTTAGTGCTATCGAAATTTGGTGGATATATTACCCAAACAAGCATTTTTTTCTTATCTATTGTATTAATCCAGTATCGACGTACCTCTCCCATCTCTAATTGATCTAACCAATATTTATTAATAAAGGATATTTCACTTTCTGTACCATTTAATGGATCTATCATATAGATTTCATCAGGTTTAGACATTGATTGTTTTATTCCTATTATACCTTGTTTAGATATCAAAAAATCATTATAATTATGTGTACCACTAGTAATAGTTACAGGTTTCTTTTCATAAATATCTACCAAATATATTTGCTGAGTTCCATGCCAAGGACTAATAAAATGTAAAAAATTCCCATCTGTAGACCATTTCAGATTAGTAGCATGAGTTTCATAATCCACTACTGCCTCCCACATAGTATCTTTAGTAAAATCATAGATAAATGGTCTAATGCGATCAGATTCGTAGCCTGCGCGTTCCATACTCTCCCAAGCTATTTTACTACCATCAGGACTAAAAACAGGATTTTGGTCGTAGCCTAGCATTCCCTCTGTCAGATTAGTAAGTTTATTTTTTAGTAAATCATATATATAAATGTCTGAATTGGTAGACAAAGCATAGTCTCTGCCCATCATAGCTTTAGCAGTGAAAGCTATTTGGTTACCATTTGGATGCCAATTTATTTGTTCATTACCAGCAAATGGATATAGTGGGCATTCATAGGTCTGATGCTCCATTACATCTTGTCCGATAGTATCAATTTTTTCACTATATTCAGCTATAAATAGATGGGAAAAAGATTTTACCCATTGATCCCAATGTCTTGGTAGTAGGTCTTCATATATTCGAGCATTTGCTTTTGGCAAATCAGGATAAATGTCTTGTGGATCAGGTATTATTTTAACATCTTTGAAAAAAGCAATGTGTTTTTGATCTGGAGCATATTCGAAACCATTAATGCCTCCTTTAATATATGATATTTGCTCCATTTTGCTACCATCTATATTCATTTCGAATAATTGCATTTCTCCATTATCATCTGGATAAAGATAACCAATCTTTTGTCCATCAGGACGCCACCTAGCATTGTATTCGCTTTTGGGTGTAGAAGTGATTTTTTGTCTTTTATTATCAGTTAGATTTATGATATACAGCTCTCTATTACCTTTGTTTTCATGCCAATCATACCAAGTAACACCAAAAAGCAATTTATCTTTATCAGGTGAAAGCTGCATTTCAGAGATACGTCCTAGGTACCAAAGTTTCTCAGGTGTCAAAATATTAGACTCAAACTTTAAACTATCAGGACCAATGATTTTTTCAGTTGATTTAGTCTTTTTACAAGAAATAATGAATGATGTAATGCATAATAATAAAACTATAAATTGTTGTTTTTTCATAAAAATAATTTTTAAATCATCAAAAATAGGAATATTTTTTTTAAATATAAAAATCGAATGTTAAAAAATTTTGTTTCTATAACGAAATAGATAAAGATTAAAAGAGAGTAATATTACAAAAATAAATTTTTTAATATTGTACAGTTAAATATTAACCACAAAGTTCTCAAAGAAAACACAAAGGACACAGAGAATGATGTCTGAACCATGATTTGTGTGATTAAAGGATTTTGAGATTTTGTTTTTCAGGGCTAAAGCTCACACTTTTTTTCTATGTTATACCCTGACCTAAAGGTCAGGGTATAACATTTTACTATCTGACCTAAAGGTCGAAGATAATTGGGCGTATGGTAATACGCCCATACAAAACGTTTTTGGGGGATAATATCTCTTTCTATATTACTTTGCTATCTAACTCTCACTTCTATTAACCACGACCTTTAGGTCGTGGACTTAATAAATATGTTAATCGGGCTTTAGCCCTGATAATTCTTATTAACTCTGACCTAAAAGGCAGAGTTAATATCTGCCCCTTTGTGAACTTTGTGTAATATCATTAGTGTTCTTTGTGGTAAAATAACTAACCCACAATAAACGTTATAGAACCAAATTTTTTGATTTTACCACTTATATTTCATAAAAATATAATTTGTTTAAAAGGAATATTCCAATTATCTTTGCAGTAATTATAATTGATAATGTTAATTAGGTTTTTTTATACTATTGGCATTTATATCTATGGTTTTATTATTAATGTCATAGCTATCTTTGGCCATAAAAAAGCGAAATTATGGACAAAGGGTAGAAAGGCACAAAAGGATATCTATGCTAAATTATCTCCATCAGATAGATGGATTTGGATACATGTGTCATCATTAGGTGAGTTTGAGCAAGCAAGGCCTGTTATAGATCAATTGCACATTAAATATTCAAATCATAAAATTTTATTAACATTTTTTTCACCTTCAGGTTATGAAATTAGAAAAGATTATCCTAATGTAGATATGGTTTTATATTTACCATTAGACGTTCCTAAAAATATCAAAAGATTCATATCTGCTTTTTTACCTGAATTAGCTATTTTTGTCAAATATGATTTCTGGTTTAATTATTTGTATTATCTGAAAAAAAATCATATACCTACCATATTAATATCAGCTATCTTTAGGCCTAATCAATACTTTTTTAAGTGGTATGGGATGTATATGAGACGATACCTTAAATATTTTGATCACATTTTTGTACAAAATAATATTTCAAAATTTTTACTAGAAAAATATCTAATTTTAAATGTAACTGTTTGTGGAGATACTAGGTTTGATAGAGTTTATGAGATAGCTAATAATCCAGTTTGTTTCCCACAAATAGAAAATTTTATTAATAACCGTTTTGTATACATAGCAGGCAGCAGCTGGGAAGAAGACGAGAAATATATTACCCACGCTTTAAAAAAATTTCCTGATTGGTGCTATATCATAGCTCCACATGAAGTACATATAGAGCGAATAAATAACCTAAAAAAAAACCTGTCAACTAATGCTATAGCTTATTCAGAATTAACCGCTCCAAATTTTGATATTTCAAAAGTACAAAATTTGAATGTTTTAATTATAGATACCATTGGAATTTTATCAAATTTATATAGATACGCAGATATTGTGCATATAGGTAATGGTTTTGGTAAAGGCATACATAATATTTTAGAAGCAGCTGTTTATGGCAAACCTATAATATTTGGACCTAATTATAAAAAATTCCAAGAAGCAATAGATTTGGTAAATTTACATGGAGCATTTAGTTTTAATAATATTAATCAATATTTAGATATTTTAAGTAATTTATATAATGATAAATCATTTTACAATACTGCATCTGAAGTATGTAAAAATTACATAAAATCTAATGTCGGAGCTACTAATATAATTTTAAAATATATTGATGATAAATTAAAAGAACCTTGGTAAGGAAGTCATTAATTAAAATAACCAAAAATTTAAAAACATATGAAACACATTAAAGAAATTGCAGAAAGTCTGGGAATACCATTAGATGATTTAGAACTTTATGGCAAATATAAAGCCAAAATACCATTTAGGTTAATAAATAATGATAAAGTTAAACAGTCAAAATTAGTATTAGTTACAGCTATCACACCTACACCAGCAGGAGAAGGTAAAACTACAACATCGATTAGTCTTTCTATGGCACTAAATAGAATTGGTAAAAAATCGATTGTTGCTCTTAGAGAGCCATCATTAGGACCAGTTTTTGGCATTAAAGGTGGTGCTACTGGTGGAGGTAAAAGTCAAGTATTACCCATAGATGATATTAATTTACTTTTCACTGGTGATATTCCTGCTATTGAGAGAGCTAATAATCTATTATCTACATTAATAGATAATAATTTACAAAGTAAAAATCGTAATTTAAGGTTAGATCCACGTAACATTTTCTGGCATAGAGTAATGGATATGAATGATAGATCATTACGAAATATTGTAATTGGGTTAGGTGGTAATTCTAATGGTGTACCTAGAGAATCCACATTTGATATTACAGCAGCAAGTGAAGTAATGGCAATACTTGGAATGACTGATAGCATTAATGACTTGAAACAACGTTTAGCTAATATTTTTGTAGGATTAACGTATGATAAAAATCCAATTTTTGCTAGAGATTTAAATGCACAAGGAGCAATGGCTGCTTTGCTAAAAGATGCAATAAATCCCAATTTAGTACAAACAACAGATGGTACACCAGCTATAATTCATTGTGGCCCATTTGCTAATATTGCACAGGGTACTAATAGCATATTAGCAACTAAAATGGCAATGACATATAGCGATGTAGTTGTTACAGAGGCAGGATTCGGTTCAGATCTAGGTGCAGAAAAATTCTTTGATATCAAATGTCATCAATTTGGATTAATGCCAAATGCAGTAGTTTTAGTAGTAACTATTCGTGCTCTGAGATATCATGGCGGTGCTACTAAAGAACAATTAGCTATTCCTAATGCAGAATTTGTAAAAAAAGGCCTTACTAATTTAGATAAACACATCGAGAATATGATGATGTATAACTTTAAACCTGTCGTAGCATTAAATAAATTCGATACTGATACAGAAGAAGAAATCGATATAGTTAGACAACGTTGTAAAGAATATGAAGTAATGATGTCTATAAATGAAGGATTCGCCAAAGGTAGTGAAGGTGCTATCGATTTAGCTGAAAAAGTAATGCAAAGCATTAACTATTGTCCAGATTGCTTCAAACCTATATATAAATATGATCAAAGCATTGAAAAGAAAATTGAGATAATTAGTAAAAATATTTATGGAGCTAAAGATATAGAGTTCTCACTGAAAGCTAGGAAAGATTTGGATTTAATAAAACAATTAAATTTAGAAAATTTACCTGTATGCATTGCTAAAACTCAATATTCATTTTCTGATAATCCAAATTTGAGAGGGAGACCTAAAGATTTTATATTGAACGTTAGAGAAATAGAAATCTCTTCAGGTGCTGGATTTGTAGTTCCTATAGCAGGAACTATCATGCGCATGCCAGGGCTACCAGATGTACCTTCTGCTGAAAAAATAGATATCGATGATGATGGTGTTATCTATGGAATAAGCTAATAAAAATCTATAATGTTAGCAAAGCATTAACAAGATTATAAGCTCCATCATAAATTTCAGCTATATTAGAGTCTAGCATATAACATGGTGTAGTAACTATTTTGTTATCATAATCTACTACTACTTCTGTTTTGTTAGAATTTTTATGATTAGAGCCAAATGTACTGATATCTTTTGCTGTTTTAGGATCTTGACCAATAGTTACTAATGAACCTTGTAACACTTTAGCTATTATCACTGGAGCAATGCACATCGCACCAATAGGTTTTTTAGACTTGTGGAAATCTAATATTACTCTTTCTACTTCATTATCTACTGACATTTTTTCGCCATCTATAGCATAAGAGCTTAAATTTTTGGCAGCACCAAATCCACCTGGCAATATTAAAATATCGAAATCTTTGGCTTGCAAGAGTTTTAAATCTTTTACATTACCTCTAGCGATACGTGCAGATTCTACAAGTACATTCCTTTTTTCATTAGTTACTTCACCATTTAGATGATTTACTACATGATATTGTTCTTTATTAGGAGCAAAAAGCTCAAAATCAAAACCTATTTTTTTAATAGCTAACATGGCCATTGTGGATTCATGTATTTCTGATCCATCATAAACTCCACATCCTGATAAAATTATTGCAAATTTTTTCATAATTTTTTTTTCTAACAAAATTAAAATTTTAATTTATAAATACCAAATTTGATTTTTATAAAAATTGAGAGGTTATATAACGTTTTGTAAGGGTATAGATTAAAAAAACTAATTTTATAAAATGAAATTTGTATATTATTGGGCATTTAAATATTAACCACAGAGTTCTCAAAGAAGGCACAAAGAACACAAAGCAAAATGTCTGAACTGGGATTTGTGGGATTAAAGGATTTTGAGATTTTGTTTTTCAGGGCTAAAGCCCATAATTCTTTTTATGTCATACCCTGACCTAAAGGTCAGGGTTAATATCTATCACTTTGTTATTTAACTTACACTTCCATTAACCACGACCTTTAGGTCGTGGACTTTATAAATATGTTAATTGGGCTTTAGCCCTGATAATTTTTAATGAATCTGACCTAAAAGTCAGAGTTATTGTTATGATTTTTTTATATACTATTATTGATCATAAACTTTTTGATTAATCATAAAAATCTCAATAATTATCCTAACCTACTAAACTCATCAACTAATCAACTTTAATTTATAATTTATGTCCTTTGTGTTAAAATAATTAACCTGAATAATTTACCCACAATAAACTTTATAGAACCAGTATTATTTATCAATTTTTTTTAAAACGTTTACTAAAATATCAAAAGTTCTTTTTACTGTTGGTATTAGCAATCTTTCATCTGGACTGTGTACACTTTTCATCTCTGGACCTATTGATACCATTTCTAACCCAGGAAATTTTTCACTAAAAAGTCCACATTCTAAACCTGCATGTATAGCTCTAATGATAGGTTTTTTATTTAAAATTTTTTCAGTTTCATCAGCAACTAATTTCAGTAAATAACTTTCAGGATTTGGTGTCCAACCTGGGTATCCATCGTTTACTTCTACCCTAGCTTGTGCTAACTCAAAAGCTGATTTTACCATATTGCAAATATTTTCCTTAGCAGATTCTAAAGAGCTTCGTTGACTTGTGGTAATTATATACTGTTCATTCTGTTTTTTAATACTTGCTAAATTAGTAGAGGTTTCTACGAAATCTGGTATATCTTGTGACCAAGCAAACACTCCATGTGGTAAAACATATAGCAAACGAATTAATCTAACTGCCATCTCCCTATCTAACCATTTATTAGTATTGCCTTTTTTAGTAATTGTAACTTTAACACCAGGATCACTGATCTTAAGTTCAGTTTTAAAAATATTTTGAAAATCTTCAACGATATTTTTTATTTTATTATAGTCATCTTCATTATCATAACAAAGCACTGCTGTAGCTTCTCGTGGTATAGCATTATGTAAATTGCCTCCTTCGATGTTTACTAGTTGTATAGTCTCATTACTATTTAATAAATCATAAACAATTCTAGTTAATAATTTTATAGCATTGCCGCGTTTTTTTTCGATATCATCACCAGAGTGTCCCCCTTGTAGTCCTGAAACAAAAACTTCTACAATATTTTTTTCTTGTCCACTCTGATATTTTATAGGTAAATAGCCAAGAGTATTTTTACCACCAGCACAACCAATAAAAATTTGTCCTTCATCTTCACTATCGAGGTTTATAAGATATTTGCTTTTAATCATATCATTTTCTAATCCATTAGCACCAGTGAGACCTGTTTCTTCATCAACTGTAAAAAGACATTCTATGGGACCTATTCCTTCGATATCACTATCCAAAATAGCTAATTGCATAGCTACACCTATCCCATCATCTGCACCTAAAGTAGTACCTTTAGCTTTTACCCACTCTCCATCTATGTATGGTTCAATTGGATCATTTAAAAAATCTATGTCAACATCCTTATTTTTTTCACATACCATATCTACATGACATTGTAGAGCAACCATAGGTTTGTTTTCACCACCCTTATTTGCAGGTTTTCTTATTACAATATTTCCTACTCTGTCTTTTTTATATTCTAGATTTTTAGATTTAGCGAAATTTTCTAAATATGCTATGATTTTATCTTCCTTTTTAGAAGGTCTAGGTATTTGTGTGATTTCATAAAAATACTGCCATACCTTGTGTGGTTCTAAGTTTGTAAATGGATTATCCATAATAAAAATTTTTTACGAAGATAAAGAATAAAATTGAGAGAAACGAAAAATATTTTAAAAATCTAATATCTTTGCAACAAAATTTCTTACTCTCCCTCATTTGTTCCTTTTATCTCTACTTCTTAATTTTATGTAGTTTTTTATATTAATATGTAAAATATTTGTTATTACTTATAAATTTTCAATACTTTATAAAATTTTACTGCTGAAATTTTTGTAAAATTTCAAAATCTTTTTGTGCATTAGCTACATCGCCAATCAACCGATAAGCATTAAATCTATTAATATATGCTGTGATATTGTTTGGATCGATTTCTATAGCTTTTGAATATTGCTCGATAGCTTTATGAAATTCATTCATATTCATATAGCATAATCCTTTCCAAATATAAGAATTTACATTATTAGAATTTTTAGAAATGCTAAGATCTAAAAATTTTAATGCATCATTATAATTTTGTTGGTTATAATATATTACTCCAAGCCAGTAATATGGCTCATAATAATCTGGATCAATCTCTATACTTTTATTAAAATCAATAATGGCAGAATCATAATTTTGAATATTAAAGTAGGCAACACCTCGCCACATATAAGCTTTAGGATCATCGTTTTTTGTTAAATATTTATTATAATCTGGTATAGCTTCATTGAATTTGCCTAATGTAGATAATGTATTAGCTCTATTTAATAATCCATCGGGATTGTCTGGTTTTAGTTCTAAAAATCTATTAAAATCTGCAAGAGCTTGCTCTGGTCTGCCAGTATTATAATACAAAATTCCTCTATTAAGAAAAGGTTCTGCATAAGTATAGTCCAGACTAATAGCTTTAGTAAAATCTTGCAATGCTTTCTCTACATATTTTTCTTTCATTTGGGGATTATCTTTATAAACATCGATAGCATAATGATCCCAATATAAGAAGCCTCTATTATTATATCCATAAGCATAGCGTGGATATTTCTCTAGCACATCACTAAATAGTACATCACCGTTACGCCAATAATAAGTTCGTTGGTGTGCAAGAAATGTAAAGATAAGAACAACAATTCCGAGTATTATATAATTTAATTTTATATTTTTAATATATTTCTCCATTAGAGTTAATGCAGAAAATGATAAACCTATGTATGGTATATAAGTATATCTCTCACTAGCTATCATACCTCCTACGGGTATTATCTGTATCACCATCAGTAGATTAATAGTGAAAAATAATATTCCCCATATAAATTTTTTGTTTTTTCTAAGTAAATAAGCAATGATACAAAGAGCTATGAAGGCAATGGGGATTATGAAATATTCTGTAGGCAAAACACCTCCATCTTTGATAGGATATGGGTAGGCAGCACTCAAATTGATTGGTAAAAAGAATTTCCATAAATAGAGCATATAGCTATATATCACTATTAGAGCTCGCTCATAACCTTTTAACACTGGCCCTAGCTCTTGTATTGCTTCCTCTTGTGCTAATATTGTTATAATGCCAAATGCTAGTGATAATAANAAAAANGGTANTTTTTCTATCCAAGTTTTCCATCGCCACAATCTTTCATAATATAAATCCATAGCTAATAAGACGACAGAAAATATTACAGCTGATGGTTTAGACAAAAGGCTGAGAATAAATAAAAATATGGTCCATAGATACCATTTAGTTTTTTTATCTGGTTTATATACATAAAAATGATAAGTAATAAGGGCTAATAAGAAAAAGAATGTATATAGAACGTCTTTCATCTCAGATATCCATGCTACACTCTCTACATGCATCGGATGTACTGCAAAAAGTAAAGCTACTCCAATAGATATCCATTTTTTTTCTTGCAATAATGAGATAAATTTATAAACTAAAAAAGTATTTAACACATGAAAAATGAATTGTACAAAATGATAAAGAAATACTTTAGTGCCTACAAATTTGAAAATTACAGCATATACAATCAAAGTGAGAGGTTGATAATTACTAAAGTAAAAATTAGAAAAAATATCTTTGATATTTTGCCAACTCAGGCTATCGATATATGGATTTTTAAGTATATATCCAGCATCAT
>JGI24714J26587_10001901_pt1 | contig 14342 bp, 13 predicted proteins | sample BioPla4DNA2_FD_26587 | JGI IMG/M metagenome (IMG submission 26587)
ATTCCCTTTATTCCAGTAATAGTATTGTTTATTACATCAGTAATAGATATAATTTTATCTATTCTTGTATAAGCTATTTTTTCGCATACTAAAACTGGATCTAAACAATGTATTAATACCCTGCTGGGAGAACTTGCAAAATTAGCACCAGCATCTAACATACATTCATAACAGCTTTGGCAAGCTCCTGCAAAAATTACTAACTCATCATAACTTGAGTTGTAGTCTCTTAAGGCTCTAACAGCTTCAATATAATACCTTGAATTTCTATAATTATTTAAGTCTAAATAATCATCTGTGTTCCTTTGAATGCTATCATGACCTGTTAAAACTACTATATCAGGTTTTATTTCCCTAACCAGCTCAACAATAATCTCTGGCTGCTTCTTCTCTTCTACAGCAAAACCAAATGCATCTAGAGATAATTGTTTATAAACTTTAAGACACATTTCTAAATAATCACTATCTCCATCTACATGAAGTATTTTCCCCGGCCTGCCAAAAATTAAATCTCTATTTTCTTTTAATTTTTGGCTTTTACTCCCTCGAGTTGCATTGTCTATAGCCTCGCTGGCTGCATTATCTCCCCTTAAAGAAATTGCTCTTTTTATAGCAGCATTAACTCTACTGTTTAATATTTTTTCTTTTTTACCAACATATCTATCACTTACTTTTTCTAAGTCATCACTCTTAGAATCAGCTATAATTCTTATGCTTATTCCTTTTAATACATAAACATCATTACCATTTTCATCTTTTTTTATGTCGATTATTTTAAATGTTATATCTTTATCATAAGATTTCCTAACTACTAAATCACCGATCTCCATTTTTCCCTCTTCTTTAATTGTTTATATCATATTATGTTTTATTTTATCTATTTGTACATAAAAAAAGTGCCTTAGGCACTTTTTTAATCAAGATTATATTTTTCTTTGAATCTCTCTAAGAATTTCATCATATTTTCTTGCTCAGAAATTATTGACTCTATTTTATTTCCAAAGGCATTTTGTCCCCAATTAACTTCATTATAATAATATCTATTTGCAAGTCTCCAATATCTTTGAGGGAATTGTAAATAAGCATATAAAACCTTATATTCACATTCTAATAAAGGAGAGACTTCATTATAAGATTCTAATATGGCTTCTCCAAATTCAGGATTCCAATCCACTCTTTTTAAAACCTTTATCATAAAATTTGATATATCGAAAGTTCTTAGCTCTCTCTTACAATAATCAAAATCTATAACATGATAGTTATTATCTTTATCTATCACAATATTATGGTAAGTAAAGTCGTGATGACAAAAACTCTTTTCTTTTTCAGCTAATGCACATAATTCTTCATATTTAGATGATTCTAAAGTTTTTAATGCCTTTTGCCCTAATTCCTTATAAAAGTTCATGGATTTTATATAATTCAAATCAAAATTACTCTTATTATTCTTCTTTCTAACCATGTCTCTCATTTTATCGAGAGATTTTATTCTTTTATTCATAAGGTGAGTCCATCTTCCTAAATCACTCTTTAACTTTGAATTTTCTGGAGGATCATATCCCTTTGAAGCTTCATGCAATTTAGCAAGGGTCTTTGCTGCCATTTTAACCTCATCTAAATTATGAAAATCACATTCTCTTCCTTCTATCCATTCAGAAAGGGTATATAGATCTTCATTAACCATAGCATACGGTTCTCCATCTATGTTTAAAAAATACCTGTCCACATTTTTAAATCCATTTTTTATTAAATGTTCCTTAGCTCCATAAACAAATAATAATTTCTGTGGTCCATAATTAATCTTTTTTAAACACCTCTCTCCCTTATTACTTTTTACATAGTAGATGCCTTTACTAGGTTTAATAGTTTCAATTTTGATGTTGAATTGTCTTTCGATTTCAAATTCTCTCATCATAATGCCCACCTCCCTTATATTTATATGATTATATCTATTCTTTTATTAACATTTTATTCCTCATTTTAATATAATAAATTAAAAATGATGTGAAAGGGTGCGTCATGAAAATAGGAATAGATGGTAGAGCTGCAAAATGGTATAGAGGCACAGGCATCGGGACTTACACTTATCAACTTATTAATAGTATAAATAAAATCGATAATATAAATGATTACCTTGTTTTTTTGCCTGAAAAAACTGCTCTAGAATTAGGAGACAATTTTAAAATTCAATCAGTAAAGGCTAATTCAGATTCTAATTTTTGGAATGAAGTTAGAGTTGAAAATAACTTTTATAATAATAATTTAGATATATATCATGTTCCTCAAAATGGAGTTGGACTTTCAAGTAACTTAGATTGCCACAAAACTATTACACTACATGATATAATCCCATTGAGAATGCCAGAAACTGTTAGTGATAGTTATCTAAATATATTCAATAATGAAATACCTAAAATATTAGATAATTGTGATGGAATTATAACTGTTTCTGAGTTTTCTAAGCAAGATATTGCAAAGGGTTTTAATTTTCCTCTAGATAAAATTTTTGTAACTCATCTTGCTGCTGAAGATATATATAAGCCTTTAGACAAAGAGAAATGTAAGGAAATCATAAAAAAAGATTATGGTATTAAAGAGAATTTTATTCTTTACGTTGGCGGCTTCAGTCCAAGAAAAAATATAACTGGACTTATTGAAGCCTATTCACTACTTTCTAAAAATAAGCGTAAAAATTTAAAGCTTATTATAACAGGAAAAAAGGGCATTTCATATGAAATATATAAGAAGCGTGCAATAGAGCTCAATGTTGAAGATGATGTAATATTTACAGGTTTTATCCCCCTTGAAAAATTGCCGATTTTCTATAACGCTTCAAGCTTGTTAGCTTATCCTTCCTTTTATGAAGGGTTTGGTCTTCCGCCTTTAGAAGCAATGGCCTGCGGAACCCCAGTAATAGCTTCTAATGTTACATCTTTACCTGAAATTTGTAGCGACTCTGTTTTATTAATTGATCCTCATAATATTAAAGAATTATCTAATTCAATAGAAGAAATTTTAACTGATAAAGCTCTAAGAAAAAAATTGATATCAAATGGCTTATTAAGAAGTTCAACTTATTCTTGGAATATTACTGCAAAACGAACTTTGGAAGCTTATAAAAAAATTACAGAGTCCTAAGAAAAAAAATATAGGGAAGATGTTAAGTCCCCCCTATATTTTTTATTTGTATTAATAGAAATATTCATTCATTTCTTTGATGTAATTTTTTAAAAATTCCAGCCTATAAACATCCTTATCAAGTTTAGTTTGTAATCTATTTTCAAAAACTGCATAATCCCAAAGCTTTTCCTTATAATAATAATCAACAGATATATTATAGAAATCCCTTGGAAAATTAAAAATAGTATAAATTAATTTTATTTCTTCTTTATCTAATTTACTTACTGAATTATAAGAATCTATAATAGACTTAAACTTTTTCATATCATAACAATTATTTTTTATTGCCTTTAAGGAAAAATTAGCAATATCAACAGCTCTTGTATCAATTTTGCAATAATCAAAATCTATTATTTTTACCTTCTCCCCATCAACTATAAAATTATGGTTAGCTAAATCATTATGACATAAAACCCTTTTATCTGAATCTTGTAATAGTAAATTATAGTTACTCATGGCTAAAAGTTCTTCTGCCTTCTTTATTTGATCTATATATTTATCTACATTATCCATNAAAATTTCATCAAATTTATTTCTATACCTAAACTTTTTAACAAAAGATTTTATATTTATTAAATCTTCCTCTGCCCTTCTATAGGAATCTATTAAATAATCTCCTAAATTTTCTTTAACCAACTCCTGGCTTAAATTTTCCCATATTCCTTTAGATGCCTTATGCATGTTTGCAATGGCCTTAGTGCAAACCTCAATTTCTACAGGATTTGTAAAAGTTGCCTCTCTTCCTTCTATCATATCCAATATAACATAGGTATTTCCCTGAAAATAATAGGCTGCCTTACCATCTTTCCCCTTATAGTAATTTAATACATCTTCATAAGTTTTTTGTATATATTTTAGTGCTTCATCAATAAATTTTATTCTCTTTTCTTTAGAATCTGTCATTTTAAGGATCTTCTTTCCCTCACTTGTTATTAAAACAAAAACTTTTCTTAAGGGTATTATTTCCTTAATATTAATTGATAATCTTTTTAGAAACTCTTCACTTAAATCATATTCACATAATATTTCCCTGTCTATATACCTAAATTTATTCATACTCTAACCTCCCATTAATAATTGAATATTTATTATCTAAAATCTCTGCCCTATAAATATTCTCTAAAATATCCTCTTCTTTTAAATCATATTTTCCCTCTATATACCTTTTAATAACCTTTAACTGCTCATTTGGATAAGTGCTAAGGCCTATTAAATATTTCCTGCTTCCTTCACTTAAGCCTTCCTTTTCAATGTAGTAATCTATCACTTCTCTCAATGGAATATCTATGCTTTTCCTTTTTATCTTTTTTATTAAGGAATATATATCATGTTCCTTTATGTTATAAGTCATGTACTTTATGGTACCAACTATAATTTTATCCTCTGCTAACACCAAATTACTTTCATCTACCCTGCCTAAACAAATTTCATAATTTCTCATGCTTCTTTCAATTATTTCCCTATAATCTTTTAATGCTATATGACTTAAAGAAATTTTTGCATTATACAAAATGATTTTTGCCCACTCTTTTATATACTTGTCTACCTTGTTTAAATCTTTTCTATTTTCAAGTTCTTTTATAAATCTATCAACAAATAATATTTGAGTTTTATAGCCTTCCAATTCTTTTCCAATGGAGGCTCTAAGTCTAGGCAATAAATTTTCTTTATAGGCTCCAACACTTTTTTGGAAATATATTATATTATCTATTTGTTTAAAAACATCTTCCTTACTTTCTATTTTATGAGAACTTAATCTACTATCTTTTATGATTATATTTTTTTCCTTAAGGTACTCATTTAACTGCAAAACATTAATTTTCATCACCTCCATTAAAAAAAGTTATCTAAGAACATTTCCCTATTATGTCTGTCTCTTAGATATTTTTTTAATTTTTTAACTAAAAACTCTTCCCCCCAAGGCTGCTGTTCCCAATAATATTGGAGACCTATTTGCCAAAATCCCTGAGGGAACCTCATAAATGCAATTATTACCCTTAATTCCTCTTCACTTATTGAATAGGTTTTTAAGTAATTATTAATAACTACATTTGATACTTCCTTCTTCCAATTTCCATCTTTCATGCTTCTAATTAAAAGGGAAGCCAGATCATGTATATGGCTGTCTAATATACAGTAATCAAAATCAATTACATTAATTTCTCCCTGCTTATCTATTAACAGATTATGATGAGCAAAGTCATGATGGCAAAAACCTCTTTTAAAAAACTCCTTGTCCATAACATCGAAATAATTATTTTCTCTTAGTTCATCTATAGATTTTTTTCCCCTTTCTAGTTCTTCACTTATTGAACTTAAGTATATTTCATCAAATTCTGATCTATAGGCCTTTTGAAATATTCTTTTTTTGAAATCTAATATTTCCTCACACNTTGTTTCAAATGTCTTTATCCAGCTATACCAATAAATTCTTGGCTTCATATGTTTATTTAAAATAAATCCTTGGCTACACTTATGCANCTCACCTAATTTTCTTGCAGCCCTAGCAAGATCATCTAAATTTTTATAATTACAAACTCTTGAATCTATCCACCTATTTAGATATGCATATTGATTTCCAAGTTTTATATATCCCTCATTATCTTTTGTTTTTATAATCTCTGGTATTTTTCTAAAGCCTTTATTATTTAAGTGATTTATTGCAGAAAATATAAAATAAAAATGAGGAAATTGATATTTAATAATCTTAATACCATACTTCCCCTCTTTTGTTTCAATTTTATAACTGTTTTTAACCTTTTCTATATCATATATATTTAAAGAGTAATTTCTTTCTATTTCTTCTTTTATAAATGTAGCTTCCATCTAACTCTCCTCACAACTTGTTCTATGCCATTATATGAAAAAAGCCTATATTTTGTTTATGTTAGAAGATAAATATTAATAATATTTTGTTATATATATTTGAAAACTTAATATTTATAATATATAGGATATTTTTAGGAGGATTAATATGAGAATATCAATTGATGCTAGAGGTGCTAATTTATATAATGGAACTGGTATAGGAACTTATACTGAAAACCTTATTCGAGAATTGTTAGAGATAGATAAAGAAAATGATTATTCACTATTTTGGGTTGGTGATAATTATGAAAAATTTAAAAAACCAAATAGCAAAATAATATTAACTGCAAGGAAACATGGAAGCTTTTATGAAAATTACTATTTTCCAAACTTTATAAATAAACATAATATTGATTTACATCATATACCTCAAAACGGCATTGGCCACTGCGAAAATTACAGTACTAATTGTGTTGTTACTATACATGATTTAATTCCTTATGTTTTGCCTGAAACTACTGGNAGGGGTTATTTAGAAAAGTTTTTAAGAGAAATGCCTTCTATTATTTCTAATGCTAAGGGGATTCTAACAGTATCAGAATACTCAAAAAAGGATATTCTTAAATTCTTTAATCATATTTCTGAAGAGAAAATTTTTGTTACCCCTTTGGCTGCAAATTCTAGCTTTAAGCCAATGGATAAAAATCATTGTAAAAAACTTATACAAGAAAGGTTTAATTTTGATAAGCCCTATATATTATACATAGGTGGTTTTAGTACTCGTAAAAATGCTAGAGAATTAATTTTAGCTTTTAATGATATTTATAAGGATTTAAAAGAGNCTTATACCTTAGTATTAGNAGGTTCTGTAAAAGATGAAGGGGCAAAACTTATTGAATTAAAGGAAACCCTGCCTTCAAAGGAAAATATTATTTTTACTGGTTATGTGGAAGACTCTTTGCTGCCTATTTTATATAATGGCTCAGAAGCTTTTGTCTACCCATCTCTTTATGAAGGATTTGGACTTCCACCATTAGAGGCCATGAGCTGCAAAACAGCCGTTATTACTTCTAACAGTACTTCTATACCAGANGTAACAGGAGATGCTTGTATTTTAATTAATCCAAATAATAAGGATGAATTAAAAAACCAGCTAGTAAATTTATTAAATAATGAGGATTTAAAATTAGAACTTGCTAATAAGGGATATAAAAGAAGTTTAGAATTTTCATGGAAGGAAACTGCGAGAAAAACCCTAGAAGCATATAAAAAAATATCTGAGATGTAATGGATTTTCAGTTTTCTGAAAATCCTCTTTATTTTATAAGTAATTATTTTACAATATTGATTATTATTTAATTATTTTTGATTTTTTATCGAAATTGGAATATAATTTTTCTAATAGGATACCTATAAAATATTATTTTTAGAAAAGGTGATTAAATGCATATAGATAGCTTAAATTATTTTTACGAGGTTGCTAAGGCTAAAAGCATTTCAAGTGCTGCTAAGAATTTTCATATATCCCAATCTGCTTTAAGTCAACAGATTGCAAAACTTGAAAATTACTTAGGCATCAAATTATTTAATAGAAATAATAAGGGANTAACCTTAACTGATGAAGGTGAAATCTTATTTAGATATTCAGAGTCAATAATTGGTACAGTTAACAGATTGCATCAAGAACTATTTAATTCTATTAATGAAAAAAAATCAGTTAATATAGATTGTATTGAACCTCTAAGTTATAAAATTTTACCTAGTACTTTACCTAAATTAAAAAATAAATTTCCTACATATAAAATAAATTTAAATGCAACTCAGGATTCTCATATTAATAAAGGAGATNTTTCATTAAGTTATAAAAAGCCTCCTAAAGAAAATGGTATGATTACAAAATTGATAGGCTATGACGAAATTATATTAATTTCAAATATAAACTTTAGCAAGGATTCTATCAGTAGGGATCAATTATTGGAATTACCTTTAATATTAATTGATGACAAAAATTCTTTAGACTTCACTCTATTAGATAGGTTAAATTACACAGCTGATGATTTAGAAAAATTCAATATAGTATTTTCAACTAATTCCTTTTGGTCAGCAGTTAATGGAGTTTTAAATAGTGATGCCTTAGCCTTTATACCGAAATCCATTTACAACGATTTCAAGGAACCCTTACTAAAAAAAATTGAAATAGATAATTTTTCTGTTTCCTTACCAGTTTATATTAACTATTTAGAGTCCTATTATAAAATAAATTCGGACTTTGTAAAATCCTTTAAAAATACAATAAAAAAACACCTCAATAATTAGTGTGGAGGGAGAATCAGTTTTCAGTTTTCAATTTTCAGTTTTCAAATAAAAATAAAGGTAGTTGATAAAATCAACTACCTTTCTGATTTTCATTTATAATGAAAATCTTCCTTAACTGAAACCTGAAAACTGAAACCTGAAACCTGTTTTAATATGTTCTTATCAAGATCCACTCTGCTAATTCTTTTAAAACCTTCTTGTATTCATTCTCTGGAAGCCTGTTTATTCCCTTAAAGCATTTTTCTACGTATTTATTAGCTAATTCTTTAGCCTTTTCTATGCCTTTGTTTTCTTTAACTATTTTAATAATTTTTTCTACATCTTCATCTGTGTAGAAGTCTTTTTTCATTATTTCTGAAAAAGCATTTTGGTTATTTCTATATGCATATATAAAAGGAATTGTATAAATGCCCTGCTTTAAATCGTTAGCAGCTGATTTTTTTATACTCTCATCATCACCTTCATAATCTAATATATCATCGATTATTTGGAAGGCCATTCCTAAATTATGTCCAATATTTTTTAATTCTCTGCTTACTTTATTGTCAGCATTACACTCTGCCGCCCCTAAAAATAAAGAAATTGAAAATAATTCAGCAGTTTTTCCTGATATTCTGCTTAAGTAATCCTTAACCGATAGCTTCTTTGAAAATCTGGAGTTTAGCTGATCTACTTCTCCCATGCAAATTCTTGTCATAGCATTAGAATCAATTTCTAATGCCCTTAAGGATGAATGAGTCGCTAAAATTTTAAAGCAGCTACAAAATAAATAATCTCCAATATAGACTGCATAATCCTTTCCATACTTAGATTGAATTGTTGGCTGACCTCTTCTAAGCTTGGACTCATCAATAACATCATCGTGAACTAAAGTTGCCATATGTAACATTTCTATTACAGCGGCAGTTGGTACTGATTTTTCCCTATCACCATCGCCAAACTTTGAACCTATTAAAACAAAAGCAGGTCTTAATAGTTTTCCCCCTGATTTTATTAAATCTAAGATAGAATTTTCAATTTTTTTATCCTTGCATTTAGTATATTTTTTCATCAGACTAACTACTTCTTTTAGCTCTTCTTTTATTTCAGGATAGTTATTCCAAATCTTATTCATTATATTCCACCTTCTTAGTGATACTCTAAATTTTAAACATAGGTAATTTCTTAAGATGATTTACTACATAATTTGCAGCTATACCTACAAAAATACCTGTTCCTATTCCTATAAATGATAATATAGGTAAATACAACATTACCCCTATATTTTTAACAATTGATGATGCAATTATTAATTGCCCAACATTATGAAATATAGCACCTGCTGAACTCACTCCNACAATACTCACATTTTCCTTAAATACCTCTTTTATTATTATCATAGAAATAAAACTTAATATTCCACCTGCCGCACTATACATAAAAGCTGATATACTTCCTCCAAACATTGTTGCCAAAGTAATCCTTAAAAATAAAACTAAAAATGCATCTCTCTTTTTATCTAATGTATATAATGCAATTACAGTAATTAAATTTGCTAGGCCTAGCTTTGCCCCAGGAGTAATAAATGGAACGGGTATCATTCTTTCAATTATATGAAGTACTAATGCTTGTGCCACTAATAATCCAATATATACAATTCTACTAGTTTTTCTCATGAATCCCCCTTAATATGATAATATGACATCATCATCACTTATTCCTTTTATCTCTATCATGACTTTATGCGGAAGACATACTAGACTTTCACCTGCTTTTTCAATATGTGACGGGTTCATACATACCTTATCTGGGCAATCTGCATCGATTATACCTATTCTATTATCCTTCACAAGCACAGTATTATATCCATGTTCTGTTTCTACCTTTATTATTTCTTCTCCTCTATGTTCTGATAAAGGTATAGTTTTATAAACTTCCCCTGCTATAGTTATCTCTGCATATGTATTTTTCAATCCTTTTCCTACTGAAGCACCAAGTATTACCTCCGGTAAAAATGAAAGCAGCATTAACACTCCAATAATAACAAAATCTAGTTTTTTAAACATGTTTTTATCTCCATAATGTTTTTTTATATTTTATAAGGTAGAGTAAATTACTCTACCTTATAATTCTAACATTAACATTATATTTTTCTCAATTACAATTTATTTATACATTGGTTGTCTTTTTCCATGCCAGAAATTATCTGCAAATTTACTAATCCAAGGGATTACCCAATAATCTAATCCTAAAGTTCTTCCAGCTCCACCCATTAAAGCAATTGAACCGAAGAAGTACCAAAGTATATCCCAACCAGCCATTGCACATAGAATGAAGTTAACAACCATTCCAGCTGATGCAACACTAGCTAAGAATGTGAATAATCCAGCTATTAAAGCTAATCCCATTCCTATTTCAAGGAATACAACTATTCTTTGGAACCATACAGCTACTTCTGGATTTGGCATCATAATTTCCATTATTGCTGCATACCAACCAGGCATTTTACTAATAATTGGAGTTGCCCATTCTGTTGCTGCTTCTGCTGCTTGTGAAGCTCCTGATGCTGCATCACTTGCTCCTGAAGCTGCATCTTGTAACCATTCAAATGGCATTTTTACATTACCAGCCTTAACCCAGCTGTCATCACCAATCTTAATTTTGTTAAAGAAACCTGTACCATCAAAGTTCCACATTTTTTCCCAAACTGCGTCACCAACTAATTTTTTGAAACCTTCAATAAACCATAATACACCTATATAAATTCTAAGTGGTACTAACCATAATCTATTAGCCTTAGAAGATAAGTGACCTCTTACAAAAGATCTCTTGTGTTCCATATTAAAGAACTCATGTTGTAAATAGCTATAACATGCATGTATATTATTTACTCCCCATAGGTAATGTAAGTTAACTAAGTGCTTCATTAACATTGCAAAGAATCCTGATAACTTCATTCCCATTAAGTTAGCAACACAATATCTTCCTCCAATAGAAACCATAAATCCATGGTATTTTCCTTGGAATTTTACCATTTCCTTATCTTCTATTGATGCAACTATATTATTAACAACTGTATCTGCAGTTTGAATAGCTGCTTCAACTATTTGAGGAGTTCCCTTACCCTTTTCTTCTTCATAGTAAGCCATATCACCAACTACAAAAACATTTTCCTTACCAACAGCTTGCATATATTCATTTGTTTGTAGTCTTCCTGCTCTTGCAGTTTCTAGGCCATATTCTTTTGCTTCTTGATTTCCTTGAATACCACAAGTCCATATTAATGTATTTGTTTTTATTTTATTTCCATTCTTTAAAATTACTTCATTCTTAGTAACTTCAACGATAGGAGAATTCTTTAAAATTTCCATTCCATGTTTAGTCATGTATCTTTCAGCTTTATCAGCTTGATCTCTGTCTAACATGTTTAATATAGTTCCCATAGCTTCAACAACTTTTAAAGTTACTTCGCTTTCATCTACATTATACTTATTCGCTAAGACACTTTTCCATTCTAAAAGTTCTCCAGCCATTTCAATACCAGTAAAACCAGATCCTGCTACAACAAATGTTAGCATTTCTTTTCTCTTATTAGCATTTTTTTCTATGCTTGCTTTTGCAAACATCTCTTGAATATGTTCTCTAATTCTTAGTGCATCTTCAAATGACCATAGAGTAAATCCATTTTCTTTTACTCCTGGAACTCCAAAGAAAGCAGGCTCACTACCTGTACCTATTACTAAGTAGTCATATTCATATTTTTCATTTGTAGTTTTTACTACTTTTTTATCAGTATTAACTTCTTCTATATAATCTATAACTACATTAACTTTCGTTTTACCAAAAATTTTAGCTAATTCTACTTGTACTGATTCAGGATGAACTCTTCCACCTGCAACCTCATGTAATTCAGTCATTAAAGTATGATATGGATTCTTGTCTATAAGAGTTATTTCCACATCATTATTTTTCTTATATTTCTTTGCTAATCTTTTAGCAGTTTGGACACCACCGTATCCTGCTCCAAGAACAACTATCTTATTTCTTGACATGTTGTGCACCTCGTCCCTTCATAAAAATAATTCTTAAATTGTATATTTTATTCTATATATAATACTATCATATGTCCATATAAAATAGTTATTTATTTTGTCGAATTTTTAACAATAATTTTTAAACCAATTTTCCTTCTTGAACTCTAAAAANGGCTTAATAAAGCCACTCAATCCTATTCTCTTATATTTATTGNAATAAGTTTTTCTTATCGATATAAGTAATTCGAATATCAAAAATCATTTTAAATGTGTATAATTAGTTCGTAAATAATTNCATTAACAAAAAATACAAAAGATAATCAGGGAGGATTTTTTATGAAACTAAAGAAGATTACAAGCCTATTAGTAGCTGCAGCATTAACTTCTGCTATATTTGTTGGATGTGGAAATGCTGATAAGAAAACTGAAGCTGCCTTAAAGGATGGTACATACACAGCTGAATCAGAAGCAGATGAAAGAGGCTATGTAGCAAGCATAGAAATAGAAGTTAAAGATGGAAAAATAGCTTCTGTTAAATACGATGAAGGTAAAGATGGCGAAAGTAAATTAGATAATGAAGAATATAATACTAAAATGAAAGANAAAAGCGGAAGCAGTCCAAAAGAAGCTTATCCAGCTTTAGAAGCTGCATTAATTGAAAAACAAGATGTACAAGCTGTTGATACAGTAACTGGTGCTACTAGTACATCAGATTCATTTAGAACTTTAGCTGAAAAGGCTTTAGAATCTGCTAAATAGTATTATTTAGTATTAAGACTTTAGGTTTTTGGCCTAAAGTCTTTTATTTTTATAATATTATTCTTTATAATATAAATAATAAATCATATAGGAGGACTCTAAAATGAAAAAACACCTTAAATACATTATATTATCTATTTTGTTAATTTNTTCTTTAGCACTTCTTGGAAGTTGTACAAAAAGTTCACAATCTAGTGAAGCAAATAACGAACCTATTGACAGAAGTGAATTATTAATGGGTACAGTAATTAGTGTAAAAATTTATGATAGTAATGATGAATCAATCTTAGATGAAGTTTTTAATAAGGTAAAAGATTTAGAAAGCATATTATCTATCAATGAAGAAGGCACATTAATTGATAAAATAAATGAAGCTTCTGGGGTAAATCCTGTTGAAGTAGATGAAGATACATATTATGTTTTAGAAAAAGGATTAGAATATGGCAAAATATCAGGTGGTCGCTTTGATATTACAATAGGACCATTAGTAAAGCTTTGGAGCATAGGCCTAGAAGGTCAAAAACTACCAACCCAAGAAGAAATTGATTCAAAAATTCCACTTATTGATTACAATGACTTAGTTTTAAATGATAAAAATAATACTGCCTTTCTTAAAAGAGAGGGTATGATAATTGACCTTGGTGGTATTGCAAAGGGATATACTGCTGATATAATTTCAGATATGTTAACAGAAAGAGGAGTTAATAGCGCTATTATCGACCTTGGCGGAAATATTTTAGCTAAAGGTAAAAAAGTAAATGGAGACCTTTGGAAGATAGGAATACAAAATCCAGATGCTGAACGTGGCGGTACAGTTGGAATTATAAAAGTTGAAAATAAATCTGTTGTTACTTCTGGAATTTATGAAAGGTACTTCGAAGAAAATGGCGTTAGATATCATCATCTTCTAGATCCTAAAACCGGTTATCCTTATGAAAATAACATTGCAGGAATAACAATAGTAAGCGATAAATCTATCGATGGAGATGCTTTATCAACTACAGTATTTGCAATGGGTATAGAAGACGGTCTAAACTTTGTAAATTCTCAAGAAGGTATCGATGCAATATTTGTTACTAAAGATAATAAGATTTATTTAAGTGAAGGAATTAAAGATAATTTTGAATTAAGCAATAATGACTTTACGATAGAAAACTAATAGCAGGTGGCATAGTTCAGGATAATTTAGTGTGGAGCTTATTTTAGTGTGGAGTTTGGAGTGTGGAGGGGATATTTAGTGTGGAGTGTGGAGGACTGAGTGTGGAG
>JGI24714J26587_10001910_pt1 | contig 14301 bp, 10 predicted proteins | sample BioPla4DNA2_FD_26587 | JGI IMG/M metagenome (IMG submission 26587)
CGTAATAGAAAGCCGCGACCTGTTTAAGATTAACAGCGGCGCCTGTGAAGTGCTGAATTTTGAGGCTGAGCTGTGCGAAAAGTTGGGGGTTAAGCACTCAATCCTCATGACCTCCGGTAAGGCGGCGCTTATATCAGGTCTTGTCGGGATGGGAGTCGGCCCGGGCGATGAGGTTATTGTACCGGCTTATACATACATTGCGACCGCCATTGCCGTGACTGCGGTTGGTGCGATACCGGTTATTGCGGACATTGACGAATCGCTGACGCTTGACCCCGCCGATTTTGAAAGGAAAATCACAAAGTACACAAAGGCAGTTATACCGGTTCACATCCAGGGCTTCCCCTGTGATATGGACAAAATCAACGAGATTGCGAAAAAGCACGGGGTTTATGTGCTGGAGGACGCCTGCCAGTCGGTCGGCGGCTCGTATAAAGGCAAGCGGCTGGGTACCGTCGGTGATGCGGGAGCTTTCAGCTTTAACTATTACAAAGTCATCACATCCGGCGAGGGCGGCGCGCTTATGACCGACTGCCGCGAGATTTTCGAGCGTGCGCTTATCTATCATGACTCGTCGGCTATAGCCTATTTCGGCAACCAGCTTGAATCGTTTACCACCGAGCAGTTCTGCGGAAACGAGTTCAGGGTGTCGGAGTTTACGGGCGCTATAATGCGCGCACAGCTTAAAAAGCTGGACTCGATTCTCTATGACCTGCGCCGCAACAAGGCGTATCTGCTCGACAAGCTGAGCGGTAAATACAACTTCATACACTCAAACGACATCCTGGGCGACTGCGGTACGACACTTGCCTTCTGGTTTGACACCGAGGCAGAGGCAGTCGAGTTCAAACGTAAAGCCGACACCGCCGGCTATCCGGGCACACGGCCGATAGATACCGGCAAGCATGTTTACACAAACTGGACGCCCATAATGAACAAAAAAGGCGCCTTCCATCCCGCGTTTGACCCGTTCAAAATGGAGGCAAACAAAGACCTCAACCATAACTACACGCCCGACATGTGCGAAAAGTCGCTTGAGTATCTGAAGCGGGCAGTATACATAATGATAGACCCAGACATGGACGAAAGAGGTCTTGACAGGATAGTGGACGCACTGAAATAAAATCCGGCTGCCGCATATCATTGCGATATGCGGCAGTTTTGGTCTGTTTTGAGTTACGGCTTGCACTCCATGTGCGCATAACCAATATAGCGATAGACGAAAAAGCATACTGAGTTCATGACATCGGCATGCCGGTTGACTAGCATTTTACGGTAAAAATGACGGCTTTCCCCGCACAGAGACCAGCAAAATCAACACAATCCGCGCATCTTCCAAAAATCGCAGAAGGACATCCGAACATGATTGTGTCCTTCTGCGATATGGTACTTATTCCGAGAAAAGAGGTGTGGACAGATAGCGCTCCCCTGTGTCTGGGAGTATGACAACGATAACCTTGCCTTCGTTTTCGGGCCGCTTTGCAATCTCGGTAGCCGCCCACACCGCCGCACCGGACGAAATACCGACGAGCAGGCCTTCTGTTCTGGCCAGTGCTCTGCCCGTGGCGAATGCATCCTCGTTTTTGACGCTGATAATCTCGTCATAAACCGAGGTGTTCAGCACCTTTGGTACAAAACCCGCGCCGATTCCCTGGATTTTATGCGGGCCGGGCCTGCCGCCGGAGAGAATGGGCGAGTCTTCAGGCTCGACAGCCACAATTTTTATGTCCGGCTTTTTCGATTTCAGATACTCGCCCGTGCCGGTTATTGTGCCGCCGGTGCCTATGCCGGCAACGAAAATATCAATTTCGCCGTCGGTATCCTCCCAAATCTCGGGCCCTGTGGTTTTGCGGTGTATTTCGGGATTGGCGGGATTTATAAACTGCCCGGGAATAAATGCGCCGGGAATTTCCTTTGCAAGCTCTTCGGCTTTTGCAATGGCGCCTGACATGCCTTTCGCACCTTCGGTCAGCACAAGCTCGGCACCGTAAGCGCGAAGCAGGTTCCTGCGCTCAATGCTCATTGTTTCTGGCATTGTTAAAATTACGCGATAACCTCGGGCCGCCGCGACCGAGGCAAGACCGATGCCGGTGTTGCCGCTGGTCGGCTCGACAATTACAGAGCCGGGTTTAAGTAAGCCTTTTTTCTCTGCATCGTCAATCATTGCAAGTGCAATCCGGTCTTTAACGCTTCCCGCAGGGTTATAATACTCAAGTTTTCCAACAATTCTTGCCCCAATCCCGTTTGCATTACCGTACCTGCCCAGCTCGAGGAGAGGGGTTTTGCCGATGAGTTCGGTGATGTTCTTATAAATGCTTGCCATTTTTTATCCCCCAACACTATTGTGTGAATATCATATATGTATAGTATGATATGTTGATAATATAATATTCCATAAAAACGTATTTGTCAATACCTAATTTAAATTATAAAAAAGCCTGATGGCTGAAGGTAAAGCCCTGTCAAGCTTTCGCCTGACAGGGCTTTACTCAGTTTATGGTGATGAATGTTCCTTACGATGTTAAACTAAAATTCTATATCGTATCTTGCCAGCACTGTTTTGTCACACTCCGGCAGCATCTCGCGGACAAATTCGGCTTCGTCCTCAGGCAGAGCCTCAATTTGCTCGGTGAGATTATCGAGCCAGACCTTTTCTCGGTCGGAGAGCATAAGCCGTCCCGCTTCACTGCCTTCGCGCATAGCCTCAAGCGCTAATAGACCGGCTGCTTTGGTGCGTTTGTAGTACCCTTCGATTTCAACAAGCTTTTTTGAAATATCGAACACAACGTCGGGGCGCAGTACATACGCCTGCGGGTCCAGCTTCGAGTCGGAGTCGGCGCAGATGTCGCGCAACAGCAGAGCAGTATCTTTGCCTCTTGTGCTGCCTTCGTTGAGCATACGGCAGTCGTAGACAAGCTGCTCGAACGAAACGGTCGGCGCCATGCCCCCGAGGAGCTTGATATGCTGGACAGACTCGTTGCTCCACAAGTCGGCCATACAAACAGCGACATTTCCGACCGGCGACAGGTGCGCACATGCGGCAACTCTGCCCTCGGTCGAGATTGGCGTGCCGGTGATGGCTTTTATGTAAACGCCCTCGTAACCGCAGTCTTTGTGCGGGCCGCGTGCGCCGCACTCGATTGCCACAAGGCTTCTCACCGCCGTCATCACCCGTACGGCGGCCGCGAAAACTTTGGGGATGTAGTTTTTCTCTGCAAGTACCATTGCGGTGTTGCCAAATCCGCAGGCCGTGTCTCCGCTTGCCACAGTGCCGGTTTTGTCGGCAATTGCCACTATTTCTGTCCACAGCTTGTTCATATCCTTGCAGCCGATTATCGACAACGCAAAGATAGACTTCGCAATATCGCAGCTTATGGTTGCCTCGTCGTGGATTTCTTTGCCGCCTACCGACTCGATGGCAAGGAAATCGGCACCTGCATTGGCGCAGCCTTCAAATGTCTCAAGCATACAATCCCATTCGGCGCCCCGCCACATGTGCTGAAGTTGCGGGCCTTCGCGGATGTCGTTGGGTGTGATCCGCACTGCAGCTTTAATGCCATATTTAGCCTCGTGCTCTTTGATTATGTCCACGACGGTTTTGCACACATCGATGCCCCACTTCGGATTCATCGTCATCGGCGGCAGCGTCTCGATTTCGGCGACAAAGCCGGACACTTCAAGCTCTCTTGCTCGGGTGCATATACCCTCGATTATCTCGCGGTAAATGCCAAGCACCTGAGGCATTGTTGCCTCCTCCACAGACATCGGAGGCAGCGTGAAATTTATCTCGGGATAGAGAGTGCCGCCACCTATAGACAAGCCGTTTTTGAGGATCACAGGATACTTTGCGAGAGAGAAAATAAGGTCGTCGCAAGAGTCGTATGCAAGTTTAGTAAAATTGCGCTTGCTCATGGTAACATACCACTTTCCCTGTTTAGATTTTGTTAGATACGAAACCGTATCAATAATATTATTTAATGCAGCCGGTCAATGTTAGCCGCCGACCGGCAAACGAATAACTCAAGTAGGACGGCAAATCTTATGCACATGCCTCTAAACGGCGCGGGTAGTTTGCACATCGCAGAATTTAAGATATAAATTGCGATGCATAGGTAAAGTTAACCTGATTTTTTTGCCTGTGGGGAAAGTATAGCAACATAAGCATATAAAGTCAATAGGAATACCATGCTATTTTTTGTACTTTTCTGTTATCGGAAATTGAAAATTTCCTTTTCGATGTAGTAGCGAAAGAAAGTTGAATTTTTCCAAGTATTTGTGATAAATAGCTTTAAAAATCAACTCGTATATATTATAATATATATTAGCAATAATAAACCGGAAAGGGAGTATATGGGGATGAACAAGTTATATATTTTCACACCGGACAAACTTGGAACCATATCGCCTGGCATTTATGGTCATTTTTCCGAGCATCTCGGAGGCGTCATTTACGACGGTATCTGGGTCGGAGAGGGCTCTGATGTGCCAAACATCCGCGGTTTCAGGGCAGAGCTTGTCGAAAAGCTAAAAGCTATAAATCCGCCCATGTTGCGCTGGCCGGGCGGTTGCTTTGCCGAAATTTACGACTGGCGCGACGGCATCGGCCCGCGGGAAAAGCGCCCGGTCAGGATAAACTGGTGGCATAACCACGACCACCGCTATGAGCCAAACGAAGTCGGCACCGACGAGTTTATCTTTTTCTGCCGGCTCATAGGAGCGGAGCCTTATATAGCGGCAAACATCACGTCGATGACGCCGCTTGATATCCGCGACTGGATAGACTATTGCAATACGCCGAACGGAATTACTACATACGCAAAGCTGCGCGAGGAAAACGGAAACCCGGAGCCCTTTAACGTCAAATATTGGGGCGTGGGCAATGAAACTTGGGGCGGCGGCGGCAACATGACGCCCGAGGTATACGCGCATGAATATCGCAAATATGCGACCATAATGAGCAATACAGATCCAACCATAAAGCTCATCGGCTCCGGCGCAAACTCGATAGACTATAGCTGGACAAAGCGCTTTATGGAGATATTCGCCTCCTCCGACAAAATTATGAGCTATTTCTCGCTGCATTACTATTGCGGGTCAAGCGGTCACCCGACCGAGTTTACGGTGGATGAATGGTATCAACTTCTTTCGCAGGCTGCCGGCATAGAGTATTGCCTGCGGCGCCACTGGAATTATATATGCGGCTTCGGCATGGAGAGACACGCAAAGCTGGCTATTGACGAGTGGGGAGCATGGCATCCCGAAGGGTCCGGCCCCTCGAAAGGATATAACCTGTTCGAGCAGCAGAACACTATGCGCGACGCGATGATAGCGGCTTTGACACTAAATATTTTCAACAATAACTGTGACAAGGTCGAAATAGCGGCAATCGCGCAGCTTGTAAACAACCTGCACACGCTCTTCTTAGCCTCCGGTCACAACCTTATAACAACGCCTACATATCATATTTTTGATATGTATAAAGGCCACCAGGGCGGCGAGGCGATAAGAACCGCGGTCGACAAAAACGAGGATATTACTTTTAAAAACCCGAATAACGGCAGAGAAAGCCATATACCAAAGCTGTCGTTTTCGGCGTCTATCAAGGACAGTAAATTGACGCTCACGATTGCAAACCTTTCGCACGATACGTCGGAGGTCTTGAGTCTCGAGCCGATAGGCATAAAGCTCGCCGACAGCGCGCAAATAGGAATTTTAACCCACACCGACTATCACGCGCACAATACATTTGAAGACCCCGAAAACGTAAAGGCTGAGTACAAAACGGCAGACATCTCGGACGGTGTGGTAACTGTTCCGGCAGCATCGATTGTTGCGATTACGGTGGATATAGTCTGATAAAAGTGCGGCCTTGACCTGTGCCACAGTGCCCGCTCGGCACAGGTTAAGGCCTCTGTAGAATATAGTGCAATATTTTTTTGCACGATTTATTGAAAATGTGAAAAACAATCCGATATTGCGTCCCATACGGTGTTGCTATTGCATATATGCCCCGCTATAATAACAGTGACAGTATTAACCTATTTTGAGTGCGGCAGCAGCATCCGGTCATATATATAAGTGAAGGCTTAGTCACCTTGAGACAGATGCGGTTTATGAATTTGATGCGTTTTGTATCGGTAATACTGCTTTCAGTTTTGTTTATAGTATGTGTAGTTTCATGCAGGCCCGCCGGCATTGCCGGAGGGGGTTATGCGGCCTCGGACACCGATTACGATGAGATACTGTTTGAGAAAAAGCGCACATTAACCTTGCTGATGGATTTGCCTTATCCGCTATCAAGTTATGACCAGCAGTCAATTGAGGCATATAAAAATATAATAGGCGAAGTAAGCGCAGCTCTTCCATCTTTGAACGCGATAGACGAGGCTGACGATTACATTTTGCGACTGCAGGAAGTTTTAGGCTCGATGCGGCTGACTTCAGGCGAATTGCCGCAGGTTTACATAAAAGTCACGGGGGATATAGGAGACGGTTACAAGGAAGCCTCGGTGATGATAGTGGATACACAGGGTCGGGAACATACCCGAAACACACCTGTCACCATAAAACTGCGCGGCAACAGTACACGCGGTGCCCCGAAAAAGCCGTATACGATTAAATTTGAAACCGGCCTTTCAATACTCGGCATGGAGAAAAGCAAAAAGTGGGTGCTTCTTGCAAACGCATTTGACAAAACAATGCTGCGCAACAAAATGGCGCTTGATTTTGCGCAGAGGCTGAATTTCCCTTATTCTCCTGAAGGCGTGTTTGCCGAAGTTTATCTCAACGGCAAATACAGAGGGCTGTATCTTTTGACCGAGGCGGTAAACGAAGGCAAGAATCGGGTCAACATAAACGTGGAAGCCGGCGATTTTCTGTTCGAGCATGAAACCACAAGGCAAGAAGCCGGCAAAACCTATATAACGACAAAACGGGACATGCGGTTTAAAATTGTCGAGCCCAAAACGCCAACTGCGATGCAAATATCATCGGTACGAGATTATCTGCTTGAAATCGAGCGGGCTATGGAAAGCAGAGATTACGACAAAATTTCGCGCTATATAGACGTGCCCTCGTTTGTCGATTTTTATGTGCTGATGGAGCTTTTTAAAGACGTTGACGGCTGGTTCAGCTCGATGTATTTTTATCTCAAAGACGGGGTCATGTATGCCGGCCCGGTTTGGGATATGGACCTCAGCAGCGGCAATGTGTCGGATAAAGTTGACGAAGACAAATACCGGGCGTATTGCAATTTGCCCGGGTTCGGCACCGGCTCGCGTGACAGTGCCGACGGCATTTGGATGCGCTTTGGCTGGCTTGACATTTTGATGAGCTGCGAGCGATTCTACTCGATGGTGCGCGAGCGGTATTTGGAGCTGCAGCCCTATATAGTAAATCTTTATGAGGACAACCGCCTGGGACAAAATCAGATTGATAAACTTGTTGCCGAAAATCGCGCGGCAATCGAGCGCAACAACGAGATGTGGCCGATGGATGTTGCCTACAGTATATACGAGATGAAACCTCTGCCGACCTATGAGGAGAATGTAATGCACTATAGGGATTGGCTTAGGCGCAGAAACGATTTTTTGCTTTCTTATTTTGGCTAAATTCACACTGCGGGGAAACAGAAGCTATGTATAACACCGAGCTGTACAATTTTATCACTGACAAAAGGCATCACGCTTTTCGCGGAAAAGGGCTGCCGTCGCGAGCGCAACAGTACAAGGCCATGGGGCTTTCTCCGCGCGAGCGAATGGCGAGGCGGTTTTGTGAGGCTGCGGAAAAGGAAGCACAGTCGCCGCATATATTGCCGGGCCAAAAAATCGTTCTGATGCGAACGGTGCCCGATTTACCCGACGTTCTGACAGAAGACGAATGGAACGAGATAAAGAAAACGGCACATGTACACGAACGGGGCTACATATCGAATATCTGTCCCGACTATATGTCGGTAATCTCAAAGGGCTTTAAAAAAATAAGAGAAAACGCCGATAAGTGTAGCAGACAGGTGCTCGATGCGCTGTCAAGCCTTTGTGCCGGGTACCGGCGGCAAGCAGCAGCGCAAAACAGAGGCGATGTTGCGGCTGTGCTCGAGCGCATTCCCGAGTATCCGGCCGAGACTTTCCACGAGGCGCTGCAGTTTTTCCGAATACTGCACTATGCATTGTGGCTTGAGGGCAATTATCATAACACGGTTGGCCGATTTGACAAATATATGATGCCCTATCTGCAACGCGACCTCGACCGCGGAGTGCTTACGGAAGACGAGGCAAAAGCGCTGCTTGAGGACTTTTTCCTATGATTTAATATCGACAGCGATCTTTATCCGGGTATACAGCAGGGTGACAACGGGCAAAGCATGATGCTTGGCGGGCTTTGCGAGGATGCTGGAGCGCGTATTTCTGCGAGCTCGACAAAGAGTATCAGGACCATGTTATCAGACGTCATGAGTATGTCGTTTGAGGGTATGTCAAAAGCAGTAGTTTTCGACATCCAAGGCTTTTCGACCGACGACGGGCCGGGCATACGCACGACGGTGTTTTTCAAAGGCTGCCCGCTCAGATGCCTGTGGTGCCATAACCCGGAGGGGCTGTCCCCCGAGCCTGAGCTGTGTGTTAAGGTCGCAAGATGCAAAAATTGCGGAAAGTGCCTTGCCGGCTGCAATCATCCTGATTGCCAACAATGGGGCAGGTGCCTGCATATCTGCCCGTCCGGCAACATAAGCGTGGTGGGAAAACAGTATACCGCAAGCGAGCTTGCCGAGCTGCTTTTGCGTGACAAAGATATTTTCGATTCAAGCGATGGCGGCGTGACATTTTCCGGCGGTGAGCCGCTGATGCAGATTGAGTTTATAGCAAGCCTGACACCAAAGCTCGGCGGAATACACACCGCTGTGGAAACCTGCGGATATGTGAGTGAGCGTAGTTTTAGTGTGGCGCTCGACTGTATAGACTTTTTTCTGTTTGACCTTAAAGTCTATGACAGCGGCAGACACAAAAAATACACCGGCGTCGAAAACGGGGTGATTTGCCGCAACCTCAAGACTTTGCAAAAATCGGGAAAACCTCATGTAATCCGCATACCGCTGATACCGGGTTATACGGACGACGAGGAGAACCTCCGCGGGCTTGCCAAACTTGCGGGCGGCTCAACGGTTCAGCTTTTAACATACAACGCCCTCGCGGGCGCAAAATATGCAAATTTAGGTAAAGTTTATCCGCTGGCAGGCCTGCAGCCTACAAAAACCGAAGGGCATAAAAAGTATATTAATGGGACAACCGCTGACCGATAATCTCACAAGTAATGCGCAGGACATATCATGCATTTGGCAAGGTCGCCAAACGTAGAATAATAAGCGAATAAAAAATGCTCAGACCTGAAAACTGCGGTCTGAGCTTTTTTGTAGTTTATTCTGCGGACAGGTAAAGGTCAATAAACTCTTGCAGCTGTGCCTCTGCTGCTGTTATGCGCTTCTCATAACTTGAAATCCAAGTCTGTGACTTCTGCTGGAGCGGCTCAAGGAAAGACCATGTGAAAATGTCATTGGCGTAATCGCCGCCGTACACGAGGGGGAAGTTAGCGTCGATGCCGTCGTAGATAAGGTCAATCATATACGAGGAGTAGTTGTCGCGCGTGTATTTGATTTTCAGAGCAATCTCGTAATATGCAGGTATAAGTGTCTTGTTGCTCTCCTCGCAGAGTGCCTGTATAACCGCGCTTGCGAAATCCGGATCGCCGCAAGTAGTGGGTATAACACCTATTTCGGCGGTATCATGTACGGTTGTGTGATATTTGGACTGTGCCTCGTCCAGTTTAGGATAGGGCAGTATGCCTATATCGCTCTCCATGTCGCGCAGCAGCCCAAAATCCCCTATCCGAACGGTGCTTATAAACAGGCTTCCGTTGCTTTTGAATTTATTGAGAAACTCCTGGCTGTTTTCTTGATAGTTTGTGTATGTTGCGTCGTTGTAGTAGACATCGTAAATCTTTTGATAAAGCAAATCGGAACGGTCGTTTGCAATTGTAATGGAAGGAATACCGTTTTCGTCGCGAGATATAAAATCTGGTTCTCCAGCGTATTCATACGGGAAAATCGAACCGCCAACTCCCGCTATGATCATACCGAACCGGTCTTCTGCGTCAATTATGCTGTTGCCGTTTATGTCAAGATAAGCGTCTTTTATGTACGTAATCAGCAAATCAAACGTCCATTTGCCGTCGTTGACCGCCTTATAAAGCTCGTCGGGGTCGCCGTAAATATCTCTGAATATATCGCGGTTATAGTACATTACGTGCGCTTTGCAAAGCACGTCGATGAAATAGTCTCCCACAAGCAAGTACATTCTGTCGTTGCCAATGGTAAGGTCGCGCATGTAATCGTACCACCAGCCGACCTTGTCGAAGTCAAAATATTTGCAGTCGTAGATATTTACAAACATCTTTTCTGCCGACAGCAAGCCAAGTCCACGCTGGTCGTTGACAATCAGTTCAAAAGCGTCGTCGCCGGCCTGGATAATCTTGCGGACATTCGTTGCGACCTGATCCCAGTTGTAGTCGGTTTCGGTGTACACGAATTTGACGTTAAGCCGGTCGGCAACGTCAAGATTGCGCTGGTACACAGCGTCGGCAACCACGTCACCTGTGGCCTCGCCTGCATCCATCATCAGATCGGCCGAGCTTATGGCTGTGTTGCTCATCTGGATTCGAAAATCGCGTCCTCCGAAGTTGAGCCCCGCAAGAATATCCACTTCTGTCGTGACATCGCTGTCGGTCTGCTCAGGTTTCGTGTCTTCACTGGTGTCTGCGGAGCTATTTCCGCAAGAGACAAGGAGCAATGACAATGCAACGGTTGATGCGAGCAGGAACGCAAGAGCCTTTTTAAAATTCATAGCGCTTTACCTCGGTACTTTAATAATGTCACATCTTAAATTATAGGTATATAAACTATTAAATAAATTATTTATATGTAAACAATGCATTATAATGCTAAAAACAAACACTAAATAACAACTATATGTAAATGTGGTAACAAATTAGCTTGACCTGGATGAATGGGCAGTTTTATATGCCATAGGCGAAATCCCCATGCGCTGCTTGAAAATCCTTGAAAAATAGTTTACATCGTCATAGCCAACCATCAGCGCTGTTTGCTTCACGGTATAATTGCTTTCTCTCAAAAGCGACGCTGCTTTATCAATTTTATAGCTGTTTNCATATTCATTGAAACCCATTCCATACGCTTTTTTTATTCGGCGATATNAAGTTGAGCGGCTTATATTAAGCTCGCTGCAAATTTTCTCCGCTGTTATGCGTGTGCCGACATTGTGTTCAATATAGGCCTTTATCATCTCGTCGGGATTATCTTCGGTATCTATTACAAGGCGATCATTTTGCATGCGATCGGCAATAAATTTCAGCATCGAGCACATGGAGCGAAAGCGAAATTCGCTCATGACGCGCAGTTTGCCATAATAATAATCGCGATAATAGTTATATGCCGCTGGTGTAAATACTTTTGAGTCAATTTTTTGTAGCTTGTGATAAATAGCGTTAAAATTCTCATCGGTTTTTTCACAATCATACACCTGACCGACAAAAATCATCGCGCTGCATTTGCCGTTTACCGGGACGGGAATAAGCCCCTCGTAAAAGCCGAGATGGCAGCGGTAAATGTAAATTTCGCCGCTTTCCCGGCATTTTTCGACGGCGTGTTCGTCGCATTTTATGCACAGGTTGTCAATTTCGCGACTGTTTCTTATTGCGCGGCAAAAGACATCGTCCATGTTAACCGATGGGTATGCAATACAGTTGTGATAATTGAATATCTTGTTGTAATACGAAACACGCACGGGCGGCTCAAAAACCGAAATGGCGATTCCGCCTGTGGCATAATAAAAGTCTTTGAAAAAATCAAAAAGCTTGTGTGAAAAGACTAATCCCATTGGAATTTCATCCCCTAAAAACAGCGGATTGCTTAACATGGTTGTATATTGCGTTCTGCTGTTTATAAATATTATACAACAATAGAAAATAAAGTCAACGGATGGAAGTCACCATGCACAAGGGTAACTTCCGGCCGTTGACTATTTTGTCTGATCGGCTGCTATTTGCTAGATTTTTTCTTTGCGGCAAAATATGCGAGCGTACTGGCGGAAGCAGCAGCTATTATCGATATGGCTATTGTCATATTTCCCGTTGCGGGAGAAGGGGGAGTGTCAACTGTTTCGACGGGTGCCTCGGCGGCCGTTTTGGGTTCGGCTTCAGTTTCGGGCTCGGGTGTTTCTACGACTACTGCAGCACCGAAAATCGCTGTTCCGCAAACGTCGGTATAGTGCCACATTTCAGAGCCTTCGGGTGACCATGTTACAACACCGACACGGGATCCGAGCTCGGCGTTACATGCCGTAATCTCGAAACCGAACTTAAGACCTTCGCTTACGTCAACCTGCTCGGGGATGGGCATTGCCAATTCGTATAAAATGTGTCCGTTACCGGTATCTGCAACGGTTGCGAATTTGATTTTGTCATATAGACCGGTGTCGGCGTCGGTTGCATACATGTGATATGTAACCATAGTGCCGTCGCCTGAAAGGTTGATATAGCAGATCAGGTCGCCGCTGTTTGCATAGCTGTACTCATAAGCTTCTTCGCGGATATATGAGAAGTCAAGAATAACACCTATCGATTCTCGGTTCCAAGTTTCTTCGGGTGTGGCATGTGAGTAATCAATATCAGGGTCGGTCACGTCCACATAAAGGTAAATATAGTTGCTGTCATAGAGAGTGTAAAACACTCCGTTTGTGTTTCCGGGAGACATGGGGAAGTACTCAAAGTTTTGCTCAACCAGTTGCTGTTCTTCTGCGTGGCTGTAGAGGTCATCTTTTTCGGCATCAATTACAATCAAGCCGTCAGGAACCCGTGGAACATTCATAACTTTGGTGCTTTCGGCGGCGCCGACCGATGTGGAAAGGAGGAGCGATGCAAATAAAACAGTGGCAAGTATGCTCAAAACTCTTTTAGCTTGCAATTTCGACACCCCTTCGTGTTGTAATGTGGCAGATATGAAAAATATTAGTATATATCCATTATAAATGGCTATTACGCCGAATTCTATGGACTTGTGTCCCATCTATTAGCACTATAATCCCAGATGTAAATGTGCATAAAATTGCAACTAATAGCTATATACATTTGCAGCAGACATTAATACAAGTCTCAATTGCACAAACAACCGAAATGGAAAAAGATACCACATAGTAATAAACTGCACACAATTAGGACACAGAGAATTATATAACCAGAAATACACAGCATGTATATTAAATGGGAATAATATGGTATAATTTAAGACAAGAAAACACCTGCGGTTACAAAAAGTGTTGTCCAATCAGTTTACCTGCATATATAACTGCCAGTTGACACATCTTTATTATATCGGAGGGTTTTGTTGGAGATGATATAATGAATTTTAACGGAATACTGTTTACTGACACTGCTTTGGCGAAACAAGCGAAAAGTTTTTATCCGACAGCGACTTATGGTTTGTCACTGTCAACTGCATTTTTTGTTAAATTGCCGTATACAATTTATGATTTGCTTGGGCCACATCATCCAGATGCCGAAAAGCCGTTTGTGATTGAAAAAACCATATATATTTCCAAAATCGACTACGAAAATTTTATCACAGATTTGTGTGTAGACCGTTGGTTTATAGAGCAAAACCGAAGACTTTGCCACATTGATGAAAATAGCAATTGGCATTGCATTTTAGTTAAGCGTTATCGAAGCAGCGACGGTATTCTCGTAATGTCCGGCGGGCGTGTGTTTCCTTATTGGGCTGCTTATGTTCGAGACATATAGCCATAAGTTTTATAGTCGGACATTATGTCGACTACAGCTATAAAGGCAGCACTATTTCATTTTATTTTCCGCAAAACATTTATCCCAGCGACAGCACAAAACTGCAGATAAAATAAAAAGCTCTGACGCCGCAAAAAGACGGCGTCAGAGTTTTGTTTTATAAATTACACACGCTATGGCTTTTCGGCAATAATATTTGAAATATAAAATAAGAGGGCATAAATTAAAAATCAAACGATGCGTGCAAAAACGACATTATCAATTTCCACAAAGCCTTGGTTGCCATCGGTTCTGGTTATAAGGATTCGAGCTTTTGCTGCGCCTTCGGGAGCAGGATCTGTGATACCTATATAGTGTACCCAGCTCATTGAATTGACGATATCCGACACCAAGTTGCGGCTTGATATGAGATTCAGTCCCTCACCTAATTCGCGACCG
>JGI24714J26587_10001924_pt1 | contig 14248 bp, 15 predicted proteins | sample BioPla4DNA2_FD_26587 | JGI IMG/M metagenome (IMG submission 26587)
CTTAACAGGAGCAGACAATTTGTTACTAGATAATAAACTTGTATGTAATATACCAAGGAATATAGCTGAAAGCCAACTTAATAATACTTTCATTGGAAATGAAGATATACCATGTGCACCCTGTGAAATTCCTCCGCACATGAGACCTCATCAGAAGATAGTACTAGATATTCATAGAAAACATTTATTAGTTTTTGAAGAGGAGTTAACCAAACTAAAGAATGCAAAGAATATGTAGTAATACAAAAATGAAAAAACAAAGGGTGGTTTTGGACCGCCCTTATTTTAATTTCAATATATAAAGTATTACTTACATTAATCACATGTCTAGGCTTAAATTAATAATATGTCATATAGCTAATTTAGTTATAGGAGGTATTTCGATGGGATACCATATTACAGTACAGCAGAATGTAAAACTGTATGTAGAGGATCTTAATCCAGAAGGCTATATGACAATTGTATTTTTACATGGCTGGCCTGGGAGCCATGAATTATTTGAATATCAGTTTAATGAACTTCCTAAATACGGATATAGATGTATTGGAATAGACCAGAGGGGATTTGGTAAATCAGATAAGCCATGGGAGGGATATGATTATCATCGGTTAGCTGATGATGTTAGATGTGTAGTTGAAGCACTTAGATTACAAAATTTTATATTGGTAGGTCATTCAACAGGCGGAGCCATTGCTATTAGGTATATAGCTAGACATAATGGGTATGGCGTATCTAGGTTAATTCTTGCTGCAGCAGCGGCACCAAGCCTCATTAAACGTCCCAATTTTCCTTATGGCGTAGATAAGGAAACCATAATTAAAATTATTGAGGATACATATAGAGATCGGCCTAAGATGTTGAAGGAGTTTGGTGATAGATTTTTCTTTCAGCATACAACAGAGGCATTTTCTGACTGGTTCTTTCAATTAGGCTTAAAAGCAGCAGGTTGGGCAACGGCTGACATTGCAAAAACATGGATAAATGAAGAGTTGTTTGCTGATTTAGGAAGGATAAAAGTTCCAACCCTAATTATGCATGGTATTCATGATGAAGTTGTTCCCTTCCACTTAGGACAAATACAAGAACAAAGCATTAGGAACTCCAAGCTTATACCCTTTATATATAGTGGTCATGGACTGTTCTATGATGAACGAAATAAATTCAATCATGAATTGAGAAAGTTTATTGAAGGATAAGAAAGAAATTCAAAAACTCAATGAGTTTCCAATAATTGTAAATGAAATAGAGTGAAATAAAAAACCGCTTAAGCCTAAAACTTAAGCGGTTTATTTTACTGGTCTGGGTGGAGGGATTTGAACCCCCGACCTCTTGAACCCCATTCAAGCGCGCTACCAAGCTGCGCCACACCCAGTAGTTTCTGCGAACAGATAATATGATACTACATATTCAAAGAAAAATCAAGGGTGTTTTAGATTTTTTTTGTTTGACAACCTATATTCAGTGTGATAAAATATTTCAAGTGTAGCCGCACGAATATGGTTTAAAAACCTTTCAGATAATAACTGTAAGGTACCATTATTCGGCGAGACTGGTTAGAGGAGGTGCATTGTAATGTATGCTATCATTAAAACAGGTGGAAAGCAATATCTTGTTCGTGAAGGCGATGTTATAAGAGTGGAAAAGCTAAATGCTGAAGAAGGTTCTGTAGTGACTTTTGATGAAGTATTGGCTATCAATGATGATGAGTCTTTAAAAGTAGGAGCACCTACTGTTGAAGGAGCTAAAGTAGAAGCAAAGGTCATCAAGCACGGAAAAGGCAAGAAAATTGTTATTTTTAAATATAAGCCTAAAAAGAACTACAGGAAAAAACAAGGACATCGTCAACCCTTCACTCAAGTTCAAATTAGCAAAATCATTGGCTAGTTGTGAATAGATATGATTAATATATTGGTTGTACGTGATAAACAAGATAATATTTGTTCTTTCAAGGTAGAGGGGCATTCGGGTTTCAATGTAGCTGGACAAGATATCGTATGCAGCGCTGTTTCTGCTATAGTCCAGACTGCAGTTATTGGACTCACAGATGTAGTAGGAATTAAGCCCCAGTATCATCAGGAGAGTGGCTTAGCCCATTTGAAGATACCGTCAGGATTGACTGACCATAAGATTAAAGAAATTGGTATTGTATTGGAAACCATGTTGTTGGGACTTAAAAGTATCGAGTTAGGATACGGTGAATATATTTCTATTCGGGAAAGGAAGGTGGAATAGATGTTTAGAATGGATCTTCAGCTCTTTGCTAGCAAAAAGGGAGTAGGTAGCTCTAAAAACGGCCGTGACAGTGAGTCTAAACGATTAGGTGTAAAAAGAGCCGATGGGCAGCTTGTCAGAGCTGGAAACATCTTAGTAAGACAGAGAGGAACCAAACTTCATCCCGGTATCAATGTAGGTAGAGGTAAAGATGATACCCTATTTGCGTTAGTGGATGGTATAGTTAGATTCGAAAGAAAAGGCAAGAATAAGAAACAGGTTAGTGTTTATGCACAATAAACTTTCTTAAGATAAAAATTGAAGATAACATGTTTTTTAGGTCTATTGCATGGTGAAATATGTGATAGACCTTTTTCATATTCCTTAATTATTAAGGGAAGAATTAAAGATTAGAAAATTATTGAATTATACTTAGAGGACTGATATAATTCATTAATGACTAAAGCAAGGAGTTATGGGATATATGTTTGTTGATGTAGCAAAGATATACATAAAGGCTGGAGACGGAGGCAATGGTGCCATATCCTTCAGGCGAGAGAAGTATGTGCCTGCTGGTGGTCCCGACGGTGGGGATGGGGGAGATGGAGGCAACGTTGTCTTTGTTGTCAATACCGGCAAGCATACTTTAATGGATTTTCGTTATAGGAAAAATTTCAAAGCTCAATCTGGCGAAGATGGTCGCGGCAAGAATATGTATGGTAAAAAAGGTGAAGATTTAATAATAGAAGTGCCTCCTGGAACTATCATACGGGATGCGGAGACCAACAGGATTCTTGCTGATCTCACAGAGCCAGGGGAACGCAGGATATTGGCCTATGGAGGAAAGGGTGGTAAAGGCAACGCCAAGTTTACTACTTCTACTAGGCAGGCCCCTAGATTTGCCACAGAAGGTCAAAAGGGAGAAGAAAGATGGGTTATTTTAGAGCTTAAATCCATCGCTGATGTAGGGTTGATTGGTTATCCCAATGTGGGTAAATCTACTATTTTATCTATCCTCACTGAGTCCCGGCCAAAGATTGCAAACTATCACTTTACCACTCTTACACCAAACTTAGGAGTGGTTAAGACTAGGTTCGATAAATCTTTTATCATGGCCGATATCCCCGGTATAATAGAGGGTGCCCATCAGGGTGTGGGACTGGGAATTGACTTCCTTAGACATATTGAACGAACCAGAATATTGGTTCATGTATTGGATGCCTCAGGAATAGAAGGTAGGGACCCTATAGAGGATTTTTATACAATTAACAAGGAGTTAGAATCCTTTAGTAAGGAACTTGCTCAAAAACCTCAGATAGTGGCAGCAAATAAGACGGATATTCCTTCTGCCCAGGAGAATATTCATAGGCTAAAAGAGGAATTAGAAGTTAAAGGAATAAAAGTATTTCCTGTATCGGCAGCTACTGCCAAAGGATTTGATGAGCTACTTGCGGAGCTAGTAAAAATGCTGGATGAGCTACCACCTCTAGAACCCTTCGAAGAGGAATGGGATGAGGTTGATGAGACGACTATTGAGGACAAGCCATTTGAAATCGAGATTGAAGATGGCGTATATGTGGTATCTGGACCAGCTGTTGATAGATTACTAGGAAGAGTTAATCTAGATGATTATGAATCTATGCAGTATTTCCAGAGAACTCTTAGAAAACTGGGTATTATAGATGCCTTAAGGGATATGGGGATTAATGATGGGGATACTGTAAGGATGAATGATCTAGAGTTTGATTTTATTGAATAAATGAAATATAGGAGTGAAATAATGCTTACAAGTAAACAGAGAAGTTATTTAAGGGGCCTGGCCAATAGAATTGACAGTATCTTTCAGATTGGAAAGGGCGGAATAAGTCAAAATCTATTAAAGCAGTTAGATGATGCTCTGGAAGCCAGGGAACTTATTAAGATCCATGTACTGCCCAATGCAGAGGGTGATATAAAGGAAATTTTTCACAGGTTAGCTAAGGAGCTATCGGCTGAAGAAGTTCAGATTATTGGCAATAGGCTCGTGCTATACAGACCATCAACAAAAAATCCAAAAATAGAGCTGCCCTAGTGAGCAGCCCTATTAGAGGATAATACCTGGCTTAAAAGGCCTAGGACCAGGAAGAGGATTGACAAGACAAAGTAGAAGGGGAAGTATGAGGGAAATAAAAATGATGCTCCAAAAAACAGTAGGGAAGAGGCCATATATCTTTTTAGCTTGTAGAAAGCAGGCACCTTTTCCTTATCTTTATTTAGTTTTTCCTTATACTGCCTTATTTTTTCTTGGACTAGGTCATCCAGCAATTCTTCGCTGGGGCTCATGTTGGCTTCTTCCATAAGGTCCAATAAATTATCAATATTAAGAAGGGTTATAGGTATATCTAAATCCCTATCTTCAAGAGTATGGCAGGCTTCTTGGAAATAGCCTGATGATATGTAGATAAGGCCACTATATCCTCTGGAACGAAAGGAATTATAGAAGGCCCATACCCGTTCATAGGTTTCATGTCCTTTAGGAGGGGCCTGGTAATATCCAATGGCTACTGGCACACCATTGTATAGGGCCTTGAAGTAACCTCTTCGTTGTTCTAGGTCAGTTAGCTCCTTAATACTGGTTAGTGCTTTAATAATATGCCACTCAAATTCTTGCCTACTTAGTAGGCTAAGCATATTTGCCATATATTCTCGGGCAACAAGCCTGCGTATACGACTGCGATTTTTTATATAGACAGATCTTTTTTTCAAAAAAAGCCCGAATCCAAAGAGGCCTGTAACCAAAAGGGAGATTGTTAGGGACAGGATAGGGGATTTGGTTCTGTAAACTAACCACAAATACAGCAGACTAAAAAGCCCCAAAACAATTAGTAAAGAGTCCATTATTATACCCAGTAGAGGCTGGGGCTTATCTTCATCGCCCATATAGAAACTTAGGGTTCGAATTTTATTTAAAAAGGTTTTTAGCATAATATGATACACCTCCAGGTCTATTATTACCATGTTTTAGGAAATTATAATAATTGTTCGAATTACTTTGCCATTAAGTAGCAATAGAAATTTATATATGTTATAATCAGCATAAATAATAATCACTTATAAGGAGAAGGTTACAGAAATTGATAAAGAGATTAGGAATATATGGAGGAACCTTTGACCCCATTCATATGGGGCACTTAGTGGTAGCTGAGATGGCTAGGCAGGAGTGTGATTTGGATAAGGTACTCTTTATTCCTGCAGCAAGTCCTCCTCATAAAAGTGATAAGTATGTGAGTCCTCCAAAGTATCGCTTTCAAATGACTGAACTGGCCATTAAATCTAATCCTTATTTTCAGATAAGCGATATAGAACTTAGAAGGCAGGGAAANAGTTATACTATAGATACCCTAAAGGATTTACATAAGATTTATTCAGGAGAATGTGAGTTTTGGATGATAGTTGGAGGGGATTCTTTCATTCAACTTGACACCTGGAGAGATGCAAAGGAAATAATAAAACTTTGTAACTTTGCTGTATACATGAGACCTCATGTATCCATAGATAAATGTAAGGCTCAGGCTGAAAAAATACATGGACAAGCTAATAGTCGCGTACTATTTGTTGAAGCTCCCATGATAGATATATCTTCAACGGATATTAGGCGCAGGATTGCCCAGAGGAAATCTATACGCTATATGGTACCCGATGTGGTGAGGGAGTATATTATAGAAAAAAGACTATTTACATGACCTTTGAACCAAACCAAGAGGTTAATTTAGAATTTCTAATAGTTGTAGATAAGGATGGAAGTTTTGGTGGAAGAGAAGGAGATTTTAAAAAAGCTTGGTCAATTGTTAGGTGCTGACCGCATAAAACACTCTATAGGTGTAAAGGAATGTGCCGTGAAACTGGCAAGCATCTACAACGAAGATGTTGGCAAAACAGCCATAGCAGGACTTTTGCACGATTGTGCCAAAGATTTTGATGATGATCAGCTTATACAAAAAGCAAAAGAATATGACATTAAATTGGATCCCGTTAGCCTAAGCCAAAAGGAATTAATCCATGCTCCTGTAGGAGCAAAAATAGCAAAGCATATATTTAAAATAAAAGACAAGGATATTCTGACAGCTATAGAATATCATACATATGGTAAAAAGAATATGACTAAATTAGAGAAAATAATCTATCTTGCTGATTTAATAGAACTGGGACGAGACTATCCAGGCGTCGAGGAATTACGCGCTCTAGCTGAAAAGGATCTTGATAGAGCAGTGTTAAAAGCTTTAGATAATAGTATTATCCATGTAATAGCTAAGGGAGGACTTATCCACCCTAATACTATAGAAGCCCGTAATTATTTAATCAATGAGTTAAATATAAAAAAAGAATAAGGAGGAGAATTGTTGCTGGAAAAATCTAAAAAAATAGCTTTAAGGATTGCTCAAATTTTGGAGGATAGGAAAGCTATAGACGTGGTGGTACTGGACATTAATGAGCTTACTATAATTGCTGACTACTTTGTTATCGCTAGTGGTACCTCTGAAACCCAAGTAAGAGCCCTTTGTGATGAAGTAGAGGATAAGATGAAACAAGAAGGTATGGAACCTATACACAAAGATGGCCATGGAGGAAATCGTTGGGTGGCTCTGGACTATGGCGATGTTATTGTCCATATATTCCACCAAGATGAAAGGGACTTTTATGATTTAGAACGTTTGTGGGCTGATGGTATCCCATTGTCTGTTGACAACGTTTAATTGTTGCAATATAATATCCTTAATAATTTCTGGGTAAATAAATAGCTTTACAGTAGGAGTAGTAGGTAGTGAGGAAATTTCAGAGAGTCGATGGGTGGTGCAAATCGACATTTCCGAATGCCGAACTCGCCTGTTTAGAACTGTAAGGGTTCATCTCCTTATAGATGAAAGAGTGGATCTATAGTGTTATATACTATAGACTCAAGTAGGGTGGTACCGCGGGTTAGCCTCTCGTCCCTAACGGAACGGGAGGTTTTTATATTTGACAAGAAATACTATTAACTAGTTGAGTGGGAGGTAATAGTGTGGAATATAAATTTGCTGAGATTGAAGAAAAGTGGCAAGAAAGATGGGAAGCTGAAAAAGCTTTTAAAAGAGTAGAGGATCCCAATAAGAAGAAATTTTACATGTTGGAGATGTTTCCATATCCATCTGGGAACCTCCATATGGGTCATGTACGCAATTATTCCATTGGGGATGTTATAGCCCGTTTTAAAACGATGCAGGGATATAATGTTATACATCCTATGGGTTGGGATTCTTTTGGCTTGCCAGCTGAAAATGCTGCAATAGCAAGGGGAATCCATCCTGATAAGTGGACAAATAGCAACATTGATACTATGAGAAAACAGTTAAAAAGCTTAGGTTTAAGCTATGACTGGGATAGAGAAGTGGCTACATCTAGCCCTACTTACTATAAGTGGACTCAATGGCTATTTCTTCAACTATATAAGAAAGGCTTGGCATATAAGAAAAAATCTTCAGTAAATTGGTGTCCATCTTGTGAAACTGTATTGGCTAATGAACAGGTAGTCAATGGGGGCTGTGAACGATGCAGTACTCAGGTGGACAAAAAAGAACTAGAACAATGGTTCTTTAAAATTACTGATTATGCTGAAAGGCTACTTCAAGACATAGATACCCTAGATGGCTGGCCAGAAAAAGTTAAGATTATGCAGAAAAACTGGATAGGTAAAAGCGAAGGGGCAATGGTAAACTTCTCCATTGAAGGTAGTGATGAAAAGATTACAGTGTTTACCACTAGGCCTGATACTATTTACGGTGTATCCTTCATGGTTCTAGCACCAGAACATCCTTTGGTGCAGGAGTTAGTAAAAGGTACTGAATATGAGGAGCCTGCCAAGAATTTTCGTAAAAGAGCAGAACACATGAGTGAGATTGATAGAACTGCCGCAGATGGGGAAAAGGAAGGTCTATTTTTGGGTCGTTACGCTATAAACCCCATGAACGGNCAAAGAGTGCCTTTGTATATAGCCAATTATGTACTCATGGATTATGGTACAGGTGCTGTAATGGGAGTTCCTGCCCATGACCAAAGGGACTTTGAATTTGCAACTAAGTATAATCTACCTATTATTCCTGTAATAAAGCCTAAGGACTATGAGATTGATATAGAAAACTTAGATAGAGCCTTTGAAGCAGAAGGTATTATGATCAATTCAGGTCCTTTTGATGGTTTAGACAATAAAGAGGGAATAGCAAAGATTATAGAATACATGGAAGAAAAAGGTATAGGAGAGAGTAAGGTAAACTACAGGCTTAGAGACTGGCTAATTTCACGTCAAAGGTATTGGGGAGCGCCTATTCCCATTATCTATTGCGATAAATGTGGAATTGTTCCTGTACCTGAAGAGGATCTTCCCGTAATGCTTCCCACTGATGTTAAGTTCACTGGCAAGGGAAATTCTCCTTTAAGCACTAGTGAATCCTTTGTAAATACAACCTGTCCAGAGTGCGGGGCTGCTGCGAAACGGGAAGTAGACACTATGGATACCTTTGTATGCTCTTCTTTCTATTTCTTAAGATATACGGATCCCAAAAACAATGAGCATCCCTTTGAAATGGAAAAGACTAAATACTGGATGCCAGTAGATCAGTATGTAGGTGGAGTAGAGCATGCTATTTTGCATCTGTTATACGCAAGATTTTTCACCAAAGCCCTATATGATTTGGGATTATCACCCGTTGAAGAGCCATTCGCTAACCTTTTAACTCAGGGTATGGTGCTTAAAGATGGGCATAAAATGTCCAAATCATTAGGAAATACTGTAAGTCCAGAAGAGATCATTGAAAAGTATGGTGCTGACACTGCTAGGCTTTTCATACTCTTTGCTGCCCCACCGGAGAGGGATCTAGAGTGGAGCGATCAAGGAGTAGAGGGAAGCTATAGATTCTTAAATCGTGTTTGGAGATTGGTTGCGGAATGCATGGAAGAAATTGTCTTGGACGGTGCAGTAGATAAAAATGAGCTGTCTAGTGAAGATAAAGAATTAAGATTTGCCCTCCATAACACCATAAAGAGGGTTACCAATGATATTAGCCAGAGATTTAACTTCAATACCGCTGTTAGTGCTATTATGGAGCTGGTCAATGCTATTTATAATTACCGTGAAAAATGCAAAAACGGTAAGTTGAATAATGCTGTGCTGTCTGAAGCCATAATCAATATGCTGATTATGCTAGCACCTTTCTGCCCTCATATAACCTCAGAATTATGGGAATTGATAGGTAGAGAGGACAGCATCCACGACCAGAAATGGCCTCAATGGGATGAAGAAGCATTGGTAAAGGACGAAATAGAGATAGTTGTTCAGGTTAACGGAAAACTAAGAGATCGCCTAATGGTTTCTACTGAGGCTACAAAAGATGAAATAGAAAAGGCAGCTTTGGGCTTAGAGAGGATCCAAGAATTCATTGCTGGCAAGGATATAGTAAAAGTTATTGTAGTTCCAAAAAGGCTAGTTAATATAGTAGTAAAATAATAGATAAAAGGCTGTTCCTATAACGGAACAGCCTTTTATTAATACCTTCTTCTAAATGAATACCTTCTCCTTCTTCGTCTGACAGCCATAATTCTAATAATTAATAACAGGATTACAATTGCAATAATGCCAAAAATCAGCTTTGTCCACAAACTAAAGCTGGCCCAAACTGTAGTCAAGGAATTATCGATACCATCTTTAAACTTGACAAGGGTTTTGGGTAATTTGGTTTCTTCCTTTTCCACAGCTTTAGCCGTTACTAAATCTATTTTATCAAGGACTTCACCGTCAAGGGAAACTATCATGGTTCCTACTTTTTGGTGTTTTGATACTGGAGCCGGTATAGAGATCTCATCCTTATTTTCTCCTTGGACTACTTCATCATTCCAGTGAATTTCCTGGCGAACCCTGTTTATCTTATCTTTAGGAATTATATAACCTGCTGATCTATCGGCAATTACTCTCACCCAATTATTCTCAGTATTGCCTAGGATATTTAATATGGAGATTTGTTGACCGTGGCTGAAAGGCTCATATCTTTCAAAGTTGTCAAAGCCATAATCCAGAAGGGTTGCAGAATCAGTCCATTTTCCGTTTTTTGAGCTGCCTAAGACAACTGTTAATAGATCCATACCATCTCGGGAAGCTGAAGTAACTAGGCAATGCATGGCTTTAGATGTATAGCCAGTTTTTATACCAGTAGCATCTTCATAATAAAAGCGGTCATTGGGATGTATCAGGGCGTTAGAGTTTCTCCAGTATCTTGTTTCGTTTTCTACATCCGGATCATGTAAACTGGACCAGTCTGGTATTGTAAACATTCTAGTGCTTACTATTTTCCTAAAAACGTCGTATTTCATGGCTTCTGAAGCTATTAGAGCCATATCATAGGCAGTAGTGTAGTGCTCATCATCATGATAGCCATCGGGTGTTACGAAATGAGAATTGGTTGCTCCCAGTTCTCGTGAACGTTTATTCATCATATCAATAAAAATATTTAATGCATCTTCGATGGGCAGGGATGGATTACCTTTAACTCTGCGACCTATATGTACTGCAATAGTATAGGCTGCATCGTTTCCCGAAGGAAGCATTAATCCATAAAGAAGGTTTTCCAGGGAAATTTCTTCTCCAATATCGAGACCTGCCTTACTACTATCATATGGACATAGATAGGCCTCATTTCCAACTGTGACAATCTCATTTAAATCTCCATTCTCTAAGGCTATTAAAGCGGTTAGGATTTTGGTAGTACTGGCTGGATAAAGCTTTTTGTTTGCATCTTTGGAAAAAAGAATCTCTCCATTCTCTAACCCCATAAGGATAGCACCTTTTGCTTCCAGCTGGATGCTATCTTCAGATATTTCAGTAACTACATTTATATCCACAGAGTTATTTTCTGTTGTTGCTAATATTGGATTAGCAAAGGAAATCATAAAAATTAAAGCTATTAGCAAAGAAGTAAATTTTTTCATTTTACACCCCACACCCTTTAAGACATAAGTAAAGCATAATTTTTAGTATAGCAGATTCACCATATATTTGTACAGTACTAGGGGGATAAAAGATGTATGAAAAAAGAGGAATTTTGAATGATAGGTAGAATAATAAATAAAAGTAAAAAAGATTTTTATATGAAGGATGGTAATCATGCTTCATTATAATAAAAATCATATAAAGCTTTTGGGTCTTATAGGAGTTGTTATAATTGGACTTTTATCATTTCTTATATTTAAAGACCACATTCCATTCGACAAAGGAGAAGGAAATATCACTATAGTACATAACAATGATGATGAAGTTTTTCCGCAAGACAAGGCTTTTCAGAACCAGCAAGAGAATAAAGAATCGGAGACTGTTAAAGTGTATATTGTGGGACAGGTAAAGAATCCAGGTGTACTAGAAGTGCCCAGAGACTGTCGTCTTAATGATGTGGTAGAAATGGCCGGGGGCTTTTTACCAGATGCTGATTTACTAAGAGTTAACCTAGCCATAAAGGTACAGGATGAGGGCATGTATATAATACCTAAGATAGGGGAGGAGCTACCTGAAACAGGGACAAGCATTCAAAATTCCTCTATGGTTGGAAGTCAAGAACAAGCTCAAAAGATAAACATTAATACTGCTGATCAGAGCCAGTTAGAAACCTTGCCCCGCATTGGACCTACTATAGCCAGAAATATCATAGAATACAGAGAGCAAAACGGACCTTTTAAGAGAATAGAGGATATAATGAACGTTCCTAGAATTGGAGAAAAGACATTCCAGGGCTTAAAGGATCTTATTACTGTAAATTGATTTTAGGGGTATTATGTGATAAAATTTAATAAATAATGAATAATGAAATAAATGACCCCTTGTGCTATTTCATCTTATAAAGCGACTATCCAATGTTCACTTCATCACTGATTTGATGAAAACTAAGAATAAGTTTTCTGTTACAAATCAGCAGAAACGGTGCTTTACCAATAACTAATTATAAAGACCATTACTGTTGAACTAGCACAATAGGTTAATAAATATAGATAGAAAGGGAAGTGACATGACATGCAAAAACGACTATTGGTAGTAGATGATGAGCCTGCTATAATAAAAGGGTTGAAATTTAGTTTAGAGCAAGATGGATATATAATTGAAGAGGCTTATGACGGGCAAGAAGCAGTGGATAAGTTTGGATCGCAGGAATTTGATTTGGTAATTTTGGATGTTATGCTTCCCGGTCTAGATGGTTTTCAGGTTTTACAAAGGATCCGTGAAAAGTCTACAGTTCCAGTTATTATGCTGACGGCCAAGGGCGAAGATATGGATAAAATATTAGGACTAGAGTATGGTGCTGATGATTATATAACAAAGCCCTTCAATATTTTAGAACTAAAGGCCAGAATCAAAGCAATCTTTAGAAGAGCTAATAATACAGAAGAACGCAGTAAAGATCAGATTATTAAAGTGGGAAAGATGACTATTAATATAGCCAATCGAAGTGTGACTATAGACGGAAAGGACATAAATTTAACTGCAAAGGAATTTGACCTGTTACAGCTATTTGCTAGCAATCCGGGAAAAGTATATAGTAGAGAACAACTGCTGGAAACGGTATGGAAATATGATTACTTAGGTGATTTACGCACGGTAGATGTTCATATCCGCAGGCTTAGGGAAAAAATAGAGCCAAATCCCAGCCAACCAGAATATATCTTTACTAAATGGGGAGTGGGATATTACTTTGTCGATAAATAGGAAAATATTCTCCAGCTTACGCTGGAGGATTTCATTTGCCTATCTCATATTAATTGGGATAGGTTTTATGGTTACTAATATATCTATTTTGAAGATATTTGAAAATCGTCAGCTTTATGATAAGCAAGAGCGATTTAGAGCCTATGCAGTACAGGTAGCCCAAGTTATAGCCAAGGATTACGCCAGTCCTGATGCTGATATTAAGGCTAATGTTGTATTTACCATTGAAGAGATTGGCAATGATATTATGTATCGTGAAGGTGGACAACCCACTAGAATTTTAGTGCTTGATAAGAACGGTATTGTAGATTTTGATTCTTATAATGATTTGAGTGAATATGGTTTTTTAAAGCGGAATCTGAGAAATGAATATCCAATTATAGATGATCTACTTCAAGGTAAAAATATTGATCCAACCCCCCTGTTTATTGGCAACGGGCTAACTGGGCAAAAATGGGTATTGTATTCTTATGCTCCTATTGCTCATGAGAATCAAGAGATTATTGGGGCAGTTATTTTATCTACTTCGCTTTCAGATATAGGCGAAATATTAGAAGCTATGAGATCTATGTTATTTAGGTCTTCATTAATAATAATCATTGTTGTTATAATTGTTAGTTTCGGAATCAGCGCTTATATAACCCGACCAATTAAGTCTTTAACTGACGTAATTAGAAAGATGAGTCAAGGACATTTTGGACAGAGGGTTAAAGTAAGAGGCGGAGGAGAGTTTCGTGAACTAGGACAGGCCTTTAATATTATGAGTGAGAAACTGGAGAATTTAGACAGGGCTAGAAACGAGTTTGTATCCAATGCCTCCCATGAGTTAAAGACTCCCTTAAGTGCAATTAAGATTTTGGCTGAATCCTTAATCCATATGGGGGGAGATGTACCAGATATTTATATTGAATTTTTAAATGATATAAATGAAGAGATTGATCGTCTAAATGCCATCATAACAGATTTATTATCCTTGGTGAAAATGGACGATCAGACAGCTTTGGATCAAAAAGACCCTGTCAACTTATCAGAGCTTGTAGATAGGACTGTCAATAGTTTGCGGGTTCTTGCAAAAAGGAAAGATATTACCCTGGATACTATAATTGAACCACAAGTAATTACTATGGGAGATGCTTCAAAGCTGCAGCAAGCCATTAGCAATCTTGTAGACAACGCTATTAAATATACCCCTGAGGGTGGCAGAGTAATGGTGGATGTATATGTAGGTGATAATGAGGCTATAGTTAAAGTATCAGATACGGGAATTGGTATTCCTGCTGAGGA
>JGI24714J26587_10001935_pt1 | contig 14189 bp, 9 predicted proteins | sample BioPla4DNA2_FD_26587 | JGI IMG/M metagenome (IMG submission 26587)
TATCAAACAAAGTTTTTCGTCAATGATGAATTGAATGTAGGATACTTTAACGTGCCGTTTGACTATGATAAAGTAATTTCCCTCGTCTTCACCCCTAGTTATAACCATGTTTGGATTAAACAAGGACTGGGTGTCAAGTATGCCATCCAGACAGATAAACTTCAGTTTGCTGCGGCGATTACTAACCGTCAAAATTGGAAGAACGATAACTCCTATATCGATGCCGATGGCAACAAACGCTACTATGAAGGTTATGATTTTAGTTTAAGAATGGTATATTCGCCCAGCAAAGAATTCTNCGTTGGTTTTGGTTATATCAAAGATAACCTGAGTAATGAAAATGATACTTATAACCAGAATTATGTGGTTGACGCAATTTTCACTAAAGGGCCCTTTGGGATCTTTACCGAGTATACCCAGAAAAAACCTTCCGATGCCGAAGGGGCATCCGGCAGTTACCTTGAAGCGTGGTACCAATTATCCGATCAAATCACGGCATACGCCGGGTCGTCCATTGATATCGATGATTTGTCTACCGCGACAACAACAGCTAAGAACAATACATTCCTTGGCGTTAAGTTCCAGATCGCGGCAAAAACAGCCATCCAGGCGGAGTATGTCGACTTTACCGACGATGATACATACAACCTGAATGTTCGGCTGCGGGTCGAGTTTTAAAAAATAAAATAAGGAGGTGAAGATCTTTGTTGAATACTGTGCATTACACCTTAAGGACAGTCTCTTCTACGGAGGGCTTGGTCAATGCTGAGGTTACATATGATGTTTTTTATGACCGGGCCAGGGGCATTGCCTATGAGGTGCAGCTGAAGGCCCCGGTGGAAGAGACCATGGTTTTGCAGACTGTCTGGCATGCCCGGATCCTTAATGATACTGGCGGAATCAGACGGGAATACGATGAGCTCCAACGCATCTATTATCAAACCTGCCAAACGATGGAGGTGGAAAGTGCCCTCTTCAAACTTGGGGAGGATCTTCGGAAAATTTTCCTGAGTGAACAGGTAGTCATGGTTGAACCTTTGGTGATCGGTGGGAATAGTTACCCTGGCTACCAACTGGATACCTTGACCATCTGGGTGGATTCCCAACGCTACCTCCCGGTACGCCGGGAGAACCGAGACCGGGGAAACCTTATTATTGATGAGTTTGTCTACCATTCGGTCAATGAGCCGCTACCAGAGGAGGCCTTTCAACTCCCAAAGCCCCAGGAGGCGGTGGCCGATTTTAATCTCTGCGCGGAGATGCCCACGTTGTCCCGGTTTGGTGAGGTTTGTACCGCCGGGCCCCTTAAATATGGTATCTATCCTGAGTTGTTGTTATCTGAGATTAGGCGGCATATTGTCTTGAACCAGTGGGAGTATGGGCCCTTTGCCACGATTAAACTGCCGTGGTTGACGGATATGGCTGTTCAGTTTTATTTGCGCCGGACGGAGGAGGTTTTTCCCCCGATTGTAGTGGTGGTGGAGCCGCCGGAACAAGAGCCGGTGTTCTTCTTCATTACTTATGATTTCCTCGGTTATGTGGTGACCGGCTTTAGCCCCGATCCCTTCGACCTCAGTGGTTACCAAAGGTTGCCGATTAATGCCACCCTAAGGTTGGAGGAGCTTATTCCCCTTTATGCCGAGCCGTCTCTGGAGAAAAACTTTGTCGTTGATAACTTTGTCCGCTCCGTCCAGAGCAATGACTTTTTTATTAATCGTTTTGACATGGGTGGTAAACTCTTTGAACTCTTGATCAAAAACTTCAGCTTTAGTGAGAACGAAGGCTACCTGCTGCTGAATGTCTATGGGAAAGAGTATTGGGACAACGCCAACCTGGAATCAATGTTCAATTTTGTGGTGACCGGTCGGATGGTTGACGCCCATACAACACCAATTATGATTTATGCCTTAAACACCATGAAACGGTTGGGTATCCCACGGGAGATTTTAATGCCCCAATATGAAGAGGTGCCGGGTGGTGAAGATGTAGCCCGGGTGGAGTAATTAACCATAGTAAAATAAATACCTACGATAAATAGAAAGACCCCCTGGAGTACCGGGGTCTTTGCTTTTTATAACCGAACTGACACATTCAGGGTTGAAAACGAAGGTAAGACAGGGTGACTTTATGAACGGATCCGCCAGGATGTGGCCGGTAGAGGGCATAATAACAATATTAAGCGCCTGTCTCTTCAACAGCAGTGGAGGGAGAGATCCTGGCCGGGCTGCAAAAGAGTTTGTCCGGTAATGTGGGACTGACTGCCTTTACCGTGGGAAAAGCCGGGTTTGATCTGCGGACAGGCCTTTTGCAACTGGACTTTTCCTTTGCTGGGTGGGTAAAAAAGCTGGGTTTAACCATTACCGGCACCGGCTGTGTTTTCCTCTTCGTTCCTTGCTTAAGACCGGTTGCCGGACAGTTAACTTGCGGGAAACAAGGAAGAGGAGTGGTATTGTGGTGACGGATATATTCATCGGTAGATATCAGCACTACAAGGGTAACTTATATCAGGTTCTTGGGCTGGCAAAACACAGTGAAACCCTGGAGGAATATGTGGTTTACCAAGCTTTATACGGCGAAAAGCAGCTCTGGATCCGGCCCAAGGACATGTTTTTGGAGTCGGTGGAGGTAGACGGGAAGCTGGTCCCGCGTTTTCAATACCTGGGAGAATGAGTCCTGCCACAGGTAACCGATTGTTAGCTTGACAGGTAAGCGGTCCAATGGTATATTTAGGGCAAGAAATCCTAGCAAAGTGGTAGGAAAACCTTGTGCAGGGATTCCATAAAGTATGAATAAAAAATCGGACATCGGACATTTCTAGCAGTCTGATGGTTATACATACTTGCACGATGGATTTCTTCAATCCACCCTGACGGGTGGTTTTTGGTATTGCCGAGTAAGGGGGAGCCATCCATGGATTACCAGGACTTTTGCACAATACCCATAACTGAACTCGGCGAGCGGCTCTTAACCGAGGAGAATTTGCTGCGAGAGATCATTGCCCACCCCCAAAGCGAGCCGGCCCAAGCGGTCCTTAAAGCCGCTGACCGCTTGCGCGCGCTTACCGTTGGGGAAGAGGTCCATCTGCGTGGCCTGATCGAGTTCTCTAATTATTGTCGAGGTAACTGCAATTATTGTGGCTTGCGCCGTGATAACAGGCAAGCCTTCCGCTACCGGTTGACGCAGGAGGAGATCCTGGCTGCAGCAACCTTGGGGGCCCGTTTGGGTTATCGTACGGTAGTATTGCAGTCCGGGGAGGATCCAGCCTTTACTGGGGAGGGCCTGGCGGAGATCATCAAGGAAATTAAAAAATTAGGGCTTGTGGTGACACTGAGCGTAGGGGAACGGCCTCGCCGGGACTATGAGTTGTGGCGGGAGGCCGGCGCCGAGCGGTATCTGATCCGGCACGAAACAGCGGATCCGTTGTTGTATGCCCGGCTCCATCCCGGGCGCAGCCTTAAGGAACGACTGGATTGCGTTCAGATATTAAAAGACCTGGATTATCAAGTGGGTATGGGCTTTATGGTAGGGTTGCCGGGCCAGACCCCCGCAACACTGGTGGAGGATCTGCGGCTCATCCGTAGGGTAAACGCCGAAATGGTCGGCATCGGACCCTATATTCCCCATCCAGAGACGCCTTTGGCTGGTTGTCCCGGCGGTACCATGGAGCAAACCGTCTTGATGGTGGCCTTGGCCCGTTTGGTCTTGCCCCATGCCCTTATCCCGGCCACGACGGCCCTGGGGTCCATTAATCCCAAGGGGCGGGAGGCTGCTTTGCAAGCCGGGGCCAATGTGGTGATGCCCAACTTGACACCGACCCAATACCGAACTGCCTATGAGATTTATCCCAACAAAATTTGTACCGGTGAAGAGGCTGGCGAGTGCCGCCGATGCATCACCGGGCGCATCGTGGCCCTAGGNCGCCGGGTCTCCGATGGGCCAGGACATAACAGCGAATGGCTCAAGCGAAGGGGCCGGGGGGAAGTTGTCGGCTCGAGCGGAGCCATTTGATCAATCATCTGGGTCAGCATACCGGTCACGGGATGTATGGAGGAGGGTTAAACATGTCCGACATGAATGCCACTCCTGTTGCCTCGCGGCTTCATATTGCTATTTTTGGCCGGAGGAACGCAGGTAAATCAAGCATTATCAATGCAGTGACCAATCAACCCATCGCCCTGGTTTCCGACGTGCCGGGCACTACTACCGACCCGGTCCATAAAACCATGGAGCTGTTGCCCTTGGGTCCGGTGGTTTTCATTGATACAGCGGGCCTGGATGATGAAGGGCCCCTGGGCGAGATGCGGGTCAAGCGGACCTATGAAGTTTTGGACCGGACAGACTTGGCTGTCCTTGTCCTGGATGGGAGGTTGGGCCTGACCGATTTTGAACGGGACCTGGCCAAAACCATCCGGGAACGCAAAATCCCGTTGGTTGGCGTTGTGAACAAAACGGACCTCCCGGATTTTGACCGGGGAAAGGTAGAGGAGTGGGGGAAGGAACTCGGGCTCTCCCTGGTGGAGGTTTCAACACTCACCGGTGTCGGGATTGAAGCACTGAAGATGGAGTTGATCCGGAAGGCTCCCGGTGGTGATCAAGAACTTACATTGGTGGGGGACTTGATTAAACCCGGCGATTTTGTGATCTTGGTTGTTCCCATCGATAAAGCTGCGCCCAAAGGCCGGCTGATTTTGCCGCAACAGCAGGTGATCCGTGATCTGCTGGACCATGGGGCCATTGCGGTGGTGACAAAGGAAAGCGAACTGCGGGAGACCTTGGAACAGCTGGGCAAGCGGCCGGCCCTGGTTGTCACCGACTCCCAGGTCTTTGCCAAGGTGGACGCGGATACGCCCAAGGAAATCCCCTTGACGTCGTTTTCCATTTTGATGGCCAGGCAAAAGGGGGATCTGGCCGAGTTGGTGCAAGGGGCGAAAGCTGTTATGAAACTCAAACCGGGTGACAAGGTCTTGATTGCCGAGGCCTGTACCCACCACCGCCAGTCCGATGACATTGGCACGGTGAAAATCCCCCGGTGGTTGGAGCAGAAGGTTGGTGGAAAACTGGAGTTTCACTGGGCCAGCGGGATTAGTCTCCCCGGGGATTTGAGCCAGTACCATTTGATTGTGCACTGTGGGAGCTGTATGATCAATCGCCGGGAGATGATGGCCAGGTTAAACCGGGCCAAGTCCCAAGGGGTTCCCGTGGTGAACTATGGCGTGCTGATTGCCTTTGTGCTTGGTATCTTGCCGCGGGCCCTGCAACCGTTTCCCGCAATACAAAAGGCCTTTATCGAAGGCAAGTAAGCAGTAGCGTACATTTATTTTTTAGCTGGAAAAAAGGGTATATTTGTATTAAGGTATATTGCAGAAAAATACAACATGCCCTATTTAACTGGGAATATATTGCAACGCAAACCAGTCTTGCTGGTACTGGGTATAAAGTCTCTACTGTTTAGGTTTGTCCATTTTACAATGGGACTTGCACATTTCTGCCCTTTTGTGATAGGATAAAGCTAGAGCCTGAACTTTAGGATAGTTATGGGGAATGACCTTGCTTGAATCGATGACTGTCTCCATAGTAGCCCGAGGGGGAAGGCCAAGTAAAAAGCCCCTGAACGGGCTGGTTTATGGAGGGTGTTCATGTATCAGGACAAAACATTAGTTTGCAAAGAATGCGGTCAGGAGTTCGTCTTTACCGCTGGCGAGCAGGAGTTTTATGCCGCCAAAGGTTTTGAGAACGAGCCGGGTCGTTGTCCTTCCTGCCGTGCGGCCAGGAANCAACGGAACAGCGGGAATGGCGAACGCCAGATGTATGCTGCGGTTTGTGCGGAGTGTGGCGCTGAGACCCAAGTTCCGTTCCAACCCAGCGGTGAAAAACCAGTATATTGCCGGGATTGCTTTCAAGCCCGGAAAAATATTGGCTAACAAGTAAAAAAGGCCCTGACGATTGGTCAGGGTCCTTTTTTTTACCTAATCCTTGGTGGAATGATTTACGACAGGGCAGACTAATGATGGAAGGCAGGATGTCAAGCTCAGGTATGGCAGGAACAGGCTCCCCCTGGGTGGGGGCTGTTTTGTTAGTTTTTTTGCGCCCCTTTTCCTGGACGTTTCAGGTGACGTCCTTTTGGCTTTAAGTGGCGGGGAATGATCAATGGTTACCGGGGTTAACCGTTTACCGGAAGCCTGAGGTGTTTTGTACTTAATATGCGCTAGCATAAAATCACAAAAATTTACGTGAAGGAAACAGGAAACCCGGAAAGGTTACCGAATATATGTTCGGTAGATATCGGCAGACAAGTATGATATAATCAACCTTTAGTTAACATAACGCAAAGGAGGAGGAGCCAGTGCCGCCGTTCAAGCTAGTTGCACCATATAAACCCCAAGGTGACCAGCAACAAGCCATTGATAAACTTGTTGAGGGTATAATCAGTGGGCAGCGGGCCCAGGTATTATTAGGCGTTACGGGCTCCGGGAAGACCTTTACCATGGCCAATGTGGTGGAGCGGGTGCAAAAGCCCACCTTGGTCATTGCCCACAATAAAACCCTGGCCGCCCAGCTTTACAGCGAATTTAAAGAGTTTTTTCCAGAGAACGCGGTGGAGTATTTCGTTTCTTATTACGACTATTATCAACCTGAGGCATATATCCCCCAAACCGACACCTATATTGAGAAGGACTCCAGCATCAATGAGGAGATCGACCGCCTGCGCCATGCCGCCACCTCGTCCCTTTTTGAGCGGCGGGATGTGCTGATTGTCGCTAGCGTTTCTTGCATTTACGGTTTGGGCTCGCCCGATGATTATAAAGGAATGACCCTGTCCCTAGCCAACGGGGATTTGCGGGGCCGGGACAAGATCCTCCGCCGGTTGGTGGGGATCCAGTATGTCCGGAATGACATTGGCTTTACCCGGGGGACCTTCCGGGTGCGCGGCGATGTGATTGAGATTATCCCGGTCTACGGTGAGAATATTATCCGGATTGAGCTTTTTGGGGATGAGATTGAACGCATCTTGGAGGTGGACCCCTTAACCGGTGAGGTGTTGGGGACCCGCGAGGCGGTGACAATTTACCCTGCCACCCACTACATTACCACCGAAGAAAAAATGAAACGGGCCATCCAGTCCATCGAGGAGGAACTGGAGGAGCAGTTGCGCTTTCTCAGGGATAACGGCCAGTTATTGGAGGCCCAGCGCTTGGAGCAGAGGACCAGGTTTGATTTAGAAATGCTCCAGGAGGTAGGGACATGTTCGGGGATTGAGAATTACTCCCGGCACCTGACCGGCCGGGGACCGGGGGAAGCTCCCGCCACCTTACTGGACTATTTCCCCGACGACTTTTTAACCTTTGTGGATGAGTCTCATGTGACCCTGCCGCAGATTGGGGCGATGTACAACGGGGACCGTTCCCGTAAAGAGAACCTGGTACGTTACGGTTTTCGCCTGCCGTCAGCCCTGGATAATCGCCCCTTGCGCTTTGACGAGTTTGAACGGGCCATTGGCCAGATTATCTTTGTTTCGGCGACGCCGGCAAAATATGAATTAAACCACAGCTCCCAGGTGGTGGAGCAGATTATCCGGCCCACGGGCCTAGTGGACCCGGAAGTGGAGGTTCGGCCGGTCAAAAACCAAATCGACGACCTGTTGGAGGAGATCCGGATCCGGGTGGAGCGGGAGGAACGGGTGCTGGTCACGACCCTGACCAAACGGATGGCAGAGGACCTCACGGAATACCTGGAAGAGATGGGTGTGCGCGTCCGGTACCTGCACTCGGATATTCATACCTTGGACCGGGTGGCCATCCTGCGCGACTTGCGGCTGGGTAAATTTGATGTGTTGGTGGGGATTAACCTGCTCCGGGAGGGGCTTGACCTGCCGGAGGTCTCCCTGGTGGCCATCTTGGATGCGGACAAGGAAGGTTTTCTCCGTTCGGAGACTTCCCTAATTCAAACAATTGGGCGGGCAGCCCGGAATGTCCACGGCAAGGTAATTATGTATGCCGACCGGATCACCGACTCCATGGACCGGGCGATCCGGGAAACCAACCGCCGGCGGGAGAAGCAGCTCCGCTATAATGAGGAACACCATATTACCCCCGAATCCGTCCAGAAGGCCATCCGGGATCTGATCAGCGCGGAACAGGTGGCGGAAGAGAAGGTCAGCTACGAGGTGACCAAGAATCCGGCCATGGGACCGGAGGAGATCCAAAAGATCATTGACCGGCTCGAGCAGGAGATGTTGAAGGCTGCTGCGGAGTTGGAGTTTGAACAAGCAGCTAAACTGCGGGACGAGATAAAAGAATGGCGGCTGTTGCTGCCGCAGGAATAAAGTTGGCCTAGAAGACACCAACTGTGCGTTTTGTTTTACCCAATATTGGAGGAATTCATATGAGTAAAGAACAGATCATTATCCGCGGGGCCCGGGTGCATAATTTGAAGAACATTGATGTGGTGATTCCCCGGGACAAGCTGGTTGTCTTAACGGGGCTGTCGGGTTCGGGCAAGTCTTCCCTGGCCTTTGACACTATTTACGCCGAGGGGCAACGGCGGTATGTGGAATCCCTGTCGGCCTATGCCCGGCAGTTTTTGGGGCAGATGGATAAGCCGGACGTGGATTCCATTGATGGTCTTTCCCCGGCCATTGCCATTGATCAAAAGACCACTTCCAACAATCCCCGGTCAACGGTGGGCACGGTCACGGAGATCTATGACTATCTCCGCTTGCTCTATGCCCGGATTGGCCACCCCCACTGCCCCGACTGCGGGCATGAGATTGCCCGGCAGACGGTGGAGCAGATTGTTGATCATGTGCTGAGGATGGCGGAGGGCACCAAGTTCCAGGTGCTGGCGCCGGTGGTGCGGGGGCGGAAAGGTGAATACGCAAAGCTCTTTGAGGATCTTAGAAAGGACGGTTTTGTCCGGGTCCGGGTAGACGGGGAACTCCGGATGCTGGACGAAGAGATCCGCCTGGAGAAGTATAAACAGCATTGGATTGAGGTTGTGGTCGACCGCCTGGTGGTGAAGGAAGGGATCGGCTCCCGTTTGGCCGACTCCCTGGAGGTGGCTTTGCGACTGGCGAAAGGGCTGGTCATTATTGCCGTTGTGGACGGGGAGGAAAAACTGTTCTCTGAAAATTACGCTTGTCCCGATTGCGGTTTTTCCCTTGAAGATATGTCACCGCGCATGTTCTCTTTTAACTCTCCTTTTGGCGCGTGTCCTGCCTGTGACGGTTTGGGTGTGAAGATGGAAATTGATCCCGACAAAGTCTTGGATCTTACCCGTTCCATCAATAACGGGGGTGTCCTGGTCTGGAGCGCCGACAAACATTCCTGGGCCTTGAATTTCCTGCGGGGGGTAGCCCGGTATATCGGCCTGGATCCGGATGTGCCGCTGAAAGAAGCCACACCCGAGCAGTTGCAGGTGATCTTGTATGGCACCGGCGGGGAGAAGTTCGAGGTTGTTTATAACAGTGGGGACGGGCTGCGTAGTCATCGGATGATGGCGAAGTTTGAAGGGATCGTTCATAACTTGGAGCGCAGGTACAGGGAGACTCAATCGGAGCATATGCGCCAGGAGATCCAGGAGAAATATATGACCATCCGGCCTTGCACCGAGTGTAACGGCGCCCGCTTGCGCCGGGAGAGCCTGGCGGTGACGGTGGGGGGAGTCAATATCCGGGATTTGACGGCTATGTCCGTCCTGGCAACCCGGGAGTTCTTGCAGAACTTGGTGTTATCTGAGAAGGAGCAGGCCATTGCCAGGCGGATCCTGAAAGAGATTGATGCCCGGTTAGGTTTTCTGCTTAACGTTGGTTTAGACTATCTGACCCTGGACCGGATGGCCGGGAGCCTGTCGGGAGGGGAGGCCCAGCGGATTCGCTTGGCGACACAGATTGGCTCGGCCCTGACGGGCGTATTATATATTTTGGATGAACCCAGCATCGGCTTGCACCAACGGGATAACCAGAGGTTAATCGATACTTTGAAATGCCTGCGGGATCTGGGTAATACCGTTATTGTGGTGGAGCATGATGAAGATGTGATCCGGCAGGCAGATCACATCATCGACATTGGTCCCGCTGCCGGTCTCCACGGTGGTGAAGTGGTGGCTGCTGGCAATCTGGCGGAAATCATGACTTGCAAGGAGTCCATCACCGGCCAGTACCTGAGCGGGGCTCGGCAGATTCCCGTTCCGCGCCGGCGCCGCAAGGGCAATGGTAAATTCCTGGAGCTCTATGGCGCGGCGGAACACAACTTGCGGGAGATCGATGTCAAGTTTCCCCTGGGTACCTTCATCTGTGTCACCGGCGTCTCGGGTTCGGGCAAGAGTACACTGGTCAATGAGATTCTCTATCCAATCCTGGCGCAGAAGTTAAACAGGGCCACCCGGGTTTCAGCAGGGAAATACCGTGAGATCAGGGGTTTGGAACACTTGGATAAGGTGATCGATATCGACCAATCGCCCATCGGCCGGACGCCCCGGTCCAACCCGGCCACTTATACCGGGGTCTTTGACCTGATCCGGGAGGTCTTTGCCGAATCGCCCGAAGCCAAGATGCGGGGTTACAAGCCGGGCAGGTTCTCCTTCAATGTCAAGGGGGGACGCTGCGAAGCCTGCGCCGGGGACGGGATCCTCAAGATTGAGATGCATTTCCTGCCGGATGTGTATGTCCCCTGTGAGGTATGTAAAGGCAAACGCTATAACCGGGAGACACTGGAGGTTAAGTATAAGGGNAAGACAATTGCGGATGTCCTGGAGATGCAGGTGGAGGAGGCCATGGACTTCTTCCAGAATCATCCCAGGATCATGCGGAAGCTGCAAACCCTCCATGATGTGGGCCTGGACTACATCAAACTGGGGCAGCCCGCCACCACCCTGTCGGGCGGGGAGGCCCAACGGGTGAAGTTGGCCACGGAGTTGTCGCGGCGGAGTAACGGGGGGACCCTCTATATCCTGGATGAGCCCACCACCGGCCTGCACTTTGCCGATGTGCACAAGTTGCTGGAGGTCCTGGAGCGTTTGGTGGAGGCCGGCAGTACAGTGCTGGTGATTGAGCACAATCTGGATGTGATCAAGACCGCTGATTATATAATTGATCTGGGCCCTGAAGGTGGTAACCGGGGCGGCCGGGTGGTGGCAACGGGCACTCCGGAAGAGGTGGCGAAGACGCCGGGATCATACACCGGGCAGTATCTTAAGAAACTTCTTGGCCGGCCAAAAGCGGCCGGAGAAGGTTAAACAGGACAATAATTAAATTAAACTTCGCAAGGGCGAGGGAAGGGAAAAGCCGGTTGGCCATGACCAACCGGCTTTTTGTATGGCTACGCTTGACGAAGCAAAAAATTTGTTGTTCTGACGGGAAAGAGGCAAGAGGGCCCTTGTTTAATTGGGAAATTGTTATAAAATTAAGAACATCATCAATATATACCATGATATTTTTCGTATGATCCCCTGCTTTGGCGGAAAAGGGAGGGAAGACCCTTGGGGTGGGCAGAGGAAGCCTTCGATGAACTTGTGCGCTGTGCGGATGAAGTGGAAGACTATGATACATCCGTGGGCAAGCACTTTTATATTCTCCGGGAGCGGCCGGAGGGGCGCAAGGACAGGATCAAGCCGGTGGGTCTTGCCAGTTTCCTGCCGATAGGTGAGATCCGCCGGAACTTCTTGCAGAACCTGACCAGTGAGTCCTGTCTCATTCCGGTGGAGGGAAGTTTCTTCCCGGACTTCCTGGATGAAAACGGGGTATATTTTGTCTCCCTGGCCTTGTCGGATTATTTGAAGGAGAAACTGGCCATCGAACCATATGTGGCGAACACCGTCTGTTTTGTCGGGGAAGGGGGCAAGCGGGTGGAGGAATATGTCCTGCTTGTCCCGGAGACTGTTGACTGTGTGCTGCCGGGGACGGGACGGGTGGATAAAGCCGGCTTTTTGGAGTATTTCGAGATTGACGGGGATAAGGTTGGTGGTTTGGACCTTTTTAAAGTGAAGGGTTTTTCCCAACTGATTGTGACGGAAAAGATCCCCCACGCCGGTTTTTCCGGTTTTGAGTGCGTCCGTATTGAGAACGCTTTTGGCTATGAGACCGAACGGGACCGGGTTTTTCAGCAACGTTTGTCCGGAGAACGGCTTGCGGCGGTGATAAAAACTTATGATGCCAAGGCCGATGCCACCGGTGACAGCAACTACAAATATGGCCTGCAGCGGGTCTTAGACAAGTACGCCATCGAAAGGGAGATCAGTGAAGGGTTAAAGCGTGTCCTGGACAGCCATACCGGGGAGTTGTTTGCTGCTGATCTGCTAGCGGACCGGTTTTTGCTGCTTTTTTGGTCCTGGCGGACCGGGCGGGTGCAACTGGCGGAGAGCCATGCCATGTACTTTGCCGAACCGGGCTTTACCATCACAAAGATGGAGGCTGCCCGGGACTTCGTGGAGAAGCTGCCGGAGGAGCTGAAGATTCCGGCCAAAAATGTCTGTTTTGAATCCATTCTCTATTTTGCCGCCCAACAGCTGCAGGGCCTCTTTAGCCGTTATCCGGCCATCCACGAGGAGGTACGTTTCCGCATTTATCTCCATGATATTACCTCGACTAGTATGAACCCCCCATTGATCTGCGACTACAAGCGTCCTTTCCAGCGCCAAGCGGAACAGGCCGCTAGCCTGCACGGGCTGGCCCTTTCCCGGCAGGATCTGCGGGAGTTTGACTTTAGTGGCAAGGACCTGTCAAATCTGGTGATTGAGGGCAGTGACCTGCGCCGGGTGAAATTCCATGGGGCGAACTTGAAGGGCATTACCTTTAAAGACTGCAATTTGCTGGGGGCGGAGTTTACCAAGGCCAACCTGACAGGGGCGAAATTCATTGGCTGCCAACTGGAAAAGGCCATCTTCAGCGGGGCTGAGCTTGCTGACGCCAGCTTTAGCGATTGCGACCTCTGGCATTGCAAATTTCTCCAGTGCAACATGGACAAGGCCGTCTTTCGCCAGCCGGATCTGGCCCATGCCCTGTTTTACGCCTGCAAAATGCCGGAGGTGGTTTTTGCGGTCCCCGGTATTTTGCAAGAAACAGTATTTAGTCTATGTTGCCTGGCCAAGACTAGGTTCCTTGGGGACTTGGCCAATCCCGACAACATCTTGAGTGACTGTAACTTTTGTCATGCGGATTTAACCGGGGCCGAGTTTGTCTTTGATATGGTCGCCTGCTGCAATTTTTCCAAAGCCAAACTGCTCGGTGCGGACTTCTCCCACTGCGGCAGCCTATCGGCCTGTGACTTTAACTGGGCTGACTTTACCTTGGTCACCCTGCCCAAGGCTGTTGACGACTGCAGCTTTTATGCCGTCGACCTCTCCCGCCTCAAACAAAAACGCAGCACCGTCTTTGCTGGCAACGACTTTTCCCACGCCAACCTCTCCGGGTACGACTTCGGACCCGGCGGCTACTGCTGGGGCAATGTGCTGCGGCACACTAATCTGTCCGGCTGCATCTTGCGCGGGGCGGATTTTAGGGGGAGTCATTTACGAGAGGTGAAATTTGACGGAGCTAATCTCAAAGGGGCAAAGTTCTTGGAAACTCAACTGAATAATTCAGGTCTATCCCAGGTTCAACTGCAAGATGTGCAAATTATTACAAAAAAACATAAGAGCATAGGCAAGTTTGGAAGAGAGGCGCAAAGGATGATGGTTAATGAATAGAATGGCTGAGCAGATAAAGTTTGATGAAGGTAATGAGCAAAGCCCTGTCAACAGGCTAAATCAGATCCTTTTAGAACGCAATTTGTTACTGGCAGAGATGGAACCAGATGCTATGAGTAATGAGGATTTTTGTCCCTTCTGCCATGGTCAGAATAAGTTGTGTAAAATTAATTTTCCGGATGATGCAACAGAACAGGAGATGACAAAAGAGGAAGTTGCTTGTGCTACCCAGCGGCCATTAACTGCAGAATTTGCAACAGAGATTAAGGAAATGGTTAAGGGGAAAGAAATAACAGTTGAGTCCAACGGCAAAGAATACTTGTTTTCCCTAGATAACATGGAATTAACTTCTCACTACATCCATCTTTATGACAGCTTTGCTGAGATGCCGAGTATTAGTGAACTTGCCTGACCTGCTCCCTAAAAACTAAGCCATTCAAAATGTTAGTCCGGATGATATAATTTAAAACATCCGGAGGGGATAATGATGAAAAAACGTTTTACGGAAG
>JGI24714J26587_10001942_pt1 | contig 14164 bp, 13 predicted proteins | sample BioPla4DNA2_FD_26587 | JGI IMG/M metagenome (IMG submission 26587)
GATAAAACTACTTCGTTGTTATTTTGTTATGTCAGGATAAACACTCATTGACGTGCGGGTCCACAACTGCCTTTTCTGTATGTTAACTAAGGAATCCAAAACTTTTCTTAAACGATATATCTACTAAGTCTAACTCATAAGTGAAATTCTATCGCGCTTCTTTTCTTTCAGGTAGTGATTTCGCTTAACGGCGGGTCCTCAACTCTTAGTTACATTTGGTAAACCTTATTCAGTGGTAGTATTTACACCTGTTTCGGAATTCTTTATTGCCTAATAAATGAGAGTAGAATATAATATTATTTCAAATGAAGTATTATAAGATTGTAGTTATTATACGTTTCTAATGGGTTAACAAACAGAACACTTTGTTGAGAAACGTCCCACAGGAGAGGTGTTTGAATGAAAATATTATTTGTTTCTGCAGAAATGTCCCCTTTTGCGAAAACGGGGGGATTGGCTGATGTTGCAGGGTCATTGCCAAAGGCGCTTGCTGAAATGGGTCACGATGTTCGCGCAGTTATGCCGAGATATGGGATGATTAAGGGTGATTTCGATTATGTGACTGACTTTGCCGTAAGAATCGACCAAAGCATTGAGACATGTGTGATTAGAAAAACTGAGATCCCGTACATGTGCAAGAACAAAAAGAAGAACCTGAAGATTTATTTCACAGACAGTTACAGGTTTTTTGACAGGGAAGGGATATACGGACATTTCGATGATGCAGAGCGTTTTGTGTTTTTCTGTAAGGCGGTGCTGGAAATGTTGCCCCGTATCAATTTCAAGCCTGATATCATACATTGTAATGACTGGCATACAGGTCCCATTTGCTTGCTACTGAAAGAGAAATATCGGTTCAATGATTTCTATAAAAACATGGCAACACTTTTCACGATTCACAATCTTGAGTACCAGGGCCACTTTTCCAGTCATGTCATAAATCTGCTCAACTGTGATTTTGATATTTTCACTTCTGAGAAAGCTGAGTTCTACGGAATGTTCAATTTTATGAAAACCGGACTCGTATACGCTGATATTATTAATACTGTCAGCAAGGTGTATGCCGAAGAAATAAAGACGCCTCAATATGGTGAACGTCTTGAAGGACTCCTGCAAAAACGCTCCGAAGATCTTTTCGGCATAGTGAACGGTATTGATTACGACGAGTTCAATCCCCTTACTGACAGCGATATAGCTAAGAATTACAGCATAGATAATATTGCTGACAAGAAAGCAAACAAAACTGCATTGCAGAAGGAAATGGGGCTGCCTTGCCGGGATGTCCCGTTGATNAGTCTTATTTCAAGGCTTTCGGGACAGAAAGGATTGAATTTGATAATTGACCGCATAGACGACATGCTTTCGAAAGATATCCAGTTTGTTTTGCTGGGAACCGGAGATGAGTATTACCATGATCAGTTTAGAATGATAGCTNCAAGATATCCGGAGAGAATCGCTGTCCATCTGGGCTTTAACCCGCAATTGGCACAATTGATTTATGCCGGAAGCGATATGTTTCTGATGCCTTCCAGATTCGAGCCGTGCGGACTGGGCCAGTTGATCAGTCTGAGGTATGGAACGATACCCATAGTCAGGGCTACTGGTGGTCTTGCTGAAACTATCATTGACTNTGATTCTGATAATGAGAATGGCAATGGCTTTTCTTTCGCGGGTTTTTCGTCAGATGAAATGCTGGACGCTATCGACAGGGCTATCAGTGTATACAACAACCGCCCTGATGAGTGGAGAACTCTTATCAGACGAGCCATGGAACTTGATTATTCCTGGGACAGTTCTGCAAAACAGTATGAAAATTTATACAAACATACGATGAAAAAGAGGAAAAGTGGATGAATTTGAAGAACAAGATAGATATAATAATAAAAAAACTTGAGGAATTGTATCCCGNTGCCAGCTGCTCATTGATATATGAAGACCCATTGCAGCTTATGATTGCAACGCAACTGGCAGCGCAGTGCACGGATGCGCGTGTGAATATAGTTACAAAAGGTTTGTTTCAAAAATATAAGACAGTGGATGACTTTGCCAGCGCAGATGTGGAAGAATTGCAGCAGGACATAAGATCTACAGGATTCTATCGTAACAAAGCAAAGAATATAATAGCATCAAGCAGAATGCTTATTTCAGACTTTGGAAGAAATGTCCCCTCAGATATGGAGAGCTTGCTCAAACTTCCGGGGGTGGGGAGGAAAACTGCGAATCTGCTGTTGAATGAGTGTTTCGGGATTCCTGGAATCGTTGTTGACACCCATGCGAAAAGGCTTTCGCAAAGGATTGGCTTAACAAAAAATGAGGATCCTGAAAAAATCGAGTATGACCTGATGAGGATAATTCCAAAAGAAAAGTGGGGACAGTTCTGCCATTTACTTGTTTCACACGGAAGAGAGGTTTGCAAGGCCAGAAAGCCCTTGTGCAGCCAGTGTGAAATCAGAGATTACTGTGATTATTATCAGCGTTCAGGGATAAAGGATGCGACGAAGCCTGACAGGTGAGCGCAAAGCTACATGGTACGGTCAGGAATAGAGCTGCTGGCTGCAGGATATCCGGGATATATATCAACCATCGGTTTCAGACATCCAGGCACATGACAGGTAAAAGTGCGATTTTATTATGAGAGTCTTTATGTCGACACAAATTGTTGACATAGACAAAAAACAAATACATTCTTCTCACACAGGTGATGAATTGGGCGCGATAACCACAAAACTAAAAGAAGTGCTGGCATCAGTATTGCCGATTACGATTCTTGTCCTGATACTCCATTTCACCATTACTCCACTGGAATCAGGGTTGCTGTTTGCTTTTCTGATAGGTTCCGCTCTTGTAATAGTGGGCCTTACAGTATTCCTGTTTGGTATCGATCAGGGGCTTGAGCCCATCGGACAAGGCATAGGCAACACAATAACCCATTCAAACAGCTATGCAGTATTGATTACGATAAGCTTGATCCTTGGCTTCTTCATATCTTATGCGGAACCCGACCTGCACATTCTGGCCAACCAGGTAGACAGCGTTACTTCCGGCCAGTTTGACGACACATTGATGGTTATAGTCGTATCTGTTGGAATCGGAGTAATGATGACTCTTGGAATGCTGCGTATCCCAAAGGGCGTCCGACTCAAATATGTGTTCACAGGTGCATATGGTTTGATTTTTATTTTGTCACTGTTTTCTTCATTCGATTTTCTGGCCATAGCGTTTGACGCATCCGGAGCCACGACGGGCGCAGTTACAGTTCCTTTCATGCTGGCATTGGCAGCCGGTGTCTCAGCCATTAAGAAGGACAGCAAGATGGGAGAAGCCGACAGTTTTGGACTGGTGGGGATTTCATCGACAGGTGCGATTATGGGTGTTTTAGTTGCCGGTCTTTTTCTCAAGGTCGACAAACTGGACGGTGTATTGCCGGAAACGCAGATAGCGAGTTCCAATCTCTTTGAGGTATATTGGTCAAAATTGCTCAACATAGCATGGGAGTCTTTTGTATCGTTGCTGCCGATAATCATAGTTTACATATTGTTCCAGATATTTTCCTTCAAACACAAGAAGCGAAAGGTTGTCGATATCTCACGCGGAATCTTCTTGACTTTTGCAGGNCTGGTGATATTTTTACTGGGAGTCAATGGCGGCTTTATGGAACTTGGTGCCCACCTGGGAGTACGTCTTGCTTCGCTGGATTCAAAAATCCCGGTTTTGCTGGTGGCATTACTGCTCGGTCTTTCCACTGTACTTGCTGAGCCGGCGGTTCTTGTACTGACTCATCAGGTGGAGGATGTCACCGGCGGATCTGTCAATCGCCTTCTTGTTCTCATATTTTTATCAGTGGCGGTTGGCGCATCGATCTTCATGTCCGCCATAAGGATACTGGTTCCCGGTATACAGCTATGGATGTACATCCTGCCCGGATTTGGCCTTTCTGTGTTATTATCTTATTTCGTGNCTGATTTGTTCGTCGGTATTGCTTTTGATGCGGGTGGTGTTGCTTCCGGCCCCATGACTGCTACTTTTTCGCTTGCCTTTGTTCAAGGTATAGCTGCGCATGTTCCGACAGCTGATGTTGTAACAGACGGGTTTGGCATGATAGCTATCGTTGCAATGATGCCGATATTGGCAATCCAGTTGCTGGGNGCGCTTTACCAGGCAAAATCACGCAAGGCGTCTGCAGCAGCTGTTATAGAAAAGAAGTAACTTGGAGGTAATCATGGATAATAATGAGAAACATCCTACCGGACAACAATTCCAAATTCTGACTCTGATCCTGAGTGAGCATCAATGCCATAAGTGNGTCCAATTAGCCAGGGAGAACGGTATTTGCGGTGGTATATTGACTCTTGGCAAAGGCACAGTGAACAGCTCTGTTTTGAACTTGCTGGGGATAAAAAGCCAGAAAAGGGAAGTGGTTAGTTTCCTGATGGAAAAGGACAAGGCAAAAAAAATGCTGGATCGTTTCACTGAAGAGCTGCAGCTATACAAGCATGGACATGGGATTGCTTTTTTGACATCTGTTTTGGTTGCAAATCAGGAAACTGATAACAATCGGGTTGTCGGTAATACAGTACAAGGTTTGGAGGATGAGGTTATGTATAGAAAACTGACCGTTATCGTCGATCGTGGTTTGGCCGAGGATGTAATGTATACCGCTCGCAAAGCAGGCGTCGGCGGAGGAACGATAATGCATGGGCGCGGTGTTGGTGCGGAGCACACTACGAAACTGTTCGGCATGGAAATTGAACCAGAGAAGGAACTGGTTCTGATGCTGACACCAGGTGAGATAATTGATAAGGTGATGGAGGCATTGTCTCAGGAGCTCCAGATAGGAGAGCCCGGCAAAGGAGTTATGTTTGTTGAACCGGTTGTGGAAGTCCGAGGACTTTTTGAGCCGGATCAAAATGATAAAAATGACTGACAAAAACACACAAGAACTATAGTCAAAGCACACAGAAAGCAATTGAGATTTAAATAGCGAAACTACTGCACCTGAACAGGATACCAACCTGTTCAGGTGTTTTTGTAAAGTCTGCACAAGCATTGTTATTGATTGAAGTCTGCGCATTCAGTGTCAACGCCTTTTATCCATCGTGTGTATTGAAAATTCTGATTTCACAGTAAGTGGGTCAACAAAGACTTCGGCATCATATGGATATATAGAAGCAGATAAACAAACCTGACTACCAGNTCCGAGCGGTACAACGTGTGAAAGTAGTCTCGATCTGTTTTAAAGGCGGGAACCGGATTTCGGCAACTGTCTGTCGTATCCATTGATAAAGGAGTTGAAGATAAATGAATCTCAGAACATTGTTTCTGACAAAAAACCTTTGCTACGAAGTAGGCAAAAAACATACGCCTAAGGGAATCATGGTGCATTCGACCGGTGCTAACAATCCGAAATTAAGCAGATATGTAGGTCCTGACGATGGTCTGCTGGGGAACAACCCATATAATAATCACTGGAACCAACCTACGCCAGGCGGCAGGAAGGTTTGCCCGCACGCTTTCATAGGTAGGTTGAAGGACAACAGCATAGCGACGTACCAGACATTGCCGTGGGATATGGCAGGCTGGCATTCAGGAAGCGGCAGGCTGGGATCTGCTCAGAATGCCAACAATTCAGGATATATAGGTTTTGAGATCTGCGAAGATGGACTGACTGATCCGGTTTATTTCAGCAAGGTGTATCGCGAGGCTGTAGAGCTTACNGCTTTCCTGTGTGTTATACATGATATCAGGCCAGTNNAGCCATATTTGATCGATCACAGTGAAGGGCATCAGTTAGGTATAGCGAGCAATCATGCTGATGTGATGCATTGGTTTGCTAAGCATGGCAGGAACATGGATGTGTTTCGCGCCGATGTGAATGCTGAAATGGCAAAGATAGCGAACCGGGAACTTCTTAAAGCAGCGGCAAAGATCAGCAACAGGGTGCCTGGCGGGATCAACATTCTGATGTGGTCCGGGAACGACAGGGAATGGAAGGGAAAGTATGCAGATGCGCTGCTGCTGAAGATAGCTGATGCGTGGGACTGAAGTGGCATTGAATAAGCTGTGTCTTTCTCATCAAACTGCAATTGTCGGACAGCAGTAATCCCAAAATTATTGTTGCCTTTATTGCTTTTATCTATATAAAAATTTATAATAGTAATGTAAACGATTACATGCTATAAAAATCACTCCAAAAACATTGATATTCTTGACATAAAGTGTTAAATGAGGAGGTAAAATGGCTACAATAAGCGATGTGGCACAAAAGGCCGACGTTTCGGTGGCTACTGTATCAAGAGTATTGAACGGCAGCTCGAGGGTTTCTCCGGAGACAGCATTAAGAGTCAGACGTGCCATCGCCGAGCTGGATTACCGGCCGAATCTGTTGGGGAGGAACCTCAGAAGGACCAAATCTGAAAGGATATTAGTACTTCTCCCCAATATTGCGAACCCATTTTATGCGGAGATTGTCAAAGGGATAGAAGATGTTGCAAACAGAAATGGATACAGTATTATGCTTTGTAACACAGATTCAGATCCGGAAAGAGAGAAGAAACACATCAGAATGCTGAAAGGTTACTTGGCTGATGGCGCTATATTGATGGCATCTGAAATGACATGTGAAGAATTAACAGAACTGTCCCGCGAAGTTCCGATTGTGCAGTGTTGCGAATACAGGGCTGGTCTTACAATCTCCCATGTGTCGATTGACAATGAAATGGCGGCTTATCAGGCAGTAAACCATTTAGTCGGTTTGGGACACAGGCGAATAGCGTTTATTGGTGCCAGGAATCATTTTTTATCTTCTGCTTTGAGGAAGGATGGCTACATACGTGCACTGAAAGAGGCGGGGATTGCATTTGATCCGGTATACTGCGGGTATGGCGACTACAGTTACAAGTCGGGATTCAGGATAATGAAGCAGCTTCTGGGTTTGAATCCGCGGCCGACAGCTGTTTTTTGTGTGTCAGATCTTATGGCGATCGGAGCGATAAGGTCAGCCATGGAAGAAAACCTGCGTATACCTCGAGACCTTGCTGTTTGCGGGTTTGACAATATATATTTTTCAAGCATGTTTAAACCTACCCTTACAACTGTTTCGCAGCCAATGTACGATTTAGGATGTACGGCTATGGAGGTGCTGATTAACATAATTGAGGGGCAAACCAAAGGAGCAGCGCATTATTTCCTGGACCATGAGCTTATTATCAGAGAGTCTACTGCAAAATAACACTGTTTGTGACAGGGGTATGCCTGTTAATATTCGTAAAGGATGCGGTGCCATGAAAATCAGGGTTACTGGCTGAAATAAAATCAGTCACAAGAGATGGTAAGAGTTAGAATTCCAGCCGGGACATGAATCACATCCGACTTACACAAAAAAGGCATTCAAGAAGTAATAATTGATGCAGTAAGGCAGGGAAAACCAGCTAAAAGGGTCGACAGCCTGGATACTATAAGCCTGCAAGTACCTCCGGAGAAAAGTTAACAGGAGGGTCCTGCAGCTGAAAGGGTTGCATGGGGGCGGAGTGTTGTGAAAAATCATATTGGATGCTTCAGCACAGAATACAAAAATTTCACCTTAATAGATATTAAAATAATATTTGAAAGGGGTATGGAAGAATGATTGGAATCGGAATTATAGGATGCGGATCAATTTCGGTCGCAAGACATGCACCGGAGTATAGCGCCCGGAATGATTGCAAAATAATCGGCTATTATGATCCTAAAACTGAGCGGGCTGAGAAGCTGGCAGAGAAGTATGGCGGCAAAGTATTCAAGTCGCTCGAAGAACTCCTGAAAAGCAAAGAAATCGATGCGGTAAGTGTGTGCACTTCGAATAAATACCATGCTCCAGTAACGATTGCCGCACTTAATGCCGGGAAACATGTTTTGTGTGAAAAACCCATAGCCACTTCTTTGGAAGAAGCACAGAAGATGATTGACACAGCCCGGCAGACAGGTAAGTTTCTGATGATAGGTCATAACCAGAGGCTAGCTCCTGCTCATATCCGCGCCAAAGAGATTCTGCANNCCGGTGAACTGGGAAGAATCCTGACCTTCAGAACAACTTTCGGCCATGGGGGTCCAGAGTTCTGGAGCCAGGATAAAGGCAGGCATACGTGGTTTTTCAAGGCGGAGGACGCATTTATCGGTGCAATGGGGGATCTGGGCGTTCANAAAGCCGATTTGATCCGCTGGCTGATCGATGATGAAATCGAGGAAGTTAAAGCATATGTTTCAACATTACATAAGACTAATGAGAAGGATGAACCCATCGAGGTCGATGACAACGCAGTATGCTTGCTGAAATCAAAGTCAGGAATCTATGGCACTCTTACAGCAAGCTGGACCTATTACGGAAATGAAGACAACAGCACAGTTTTGTATTGTACAAATGGAGTTATGAAAATTTATGATAATCCAGAATATCCCATTGAAATTACGAAAAAGAACAGGGAAAAAGTCTTCTATAAGGTAGGAAGGATACAGACTAATGAGGATCAGAGCAGTTCAGGCGTCATCGACATGTTCATAGACTCGATCAACAGTGGTAAAGAACCTGAAATCAATGGAGAGGAAGGTATGGAAGCCCTTCGCATCGTAGTCGCATGCCTTGAATCATCAAGTACTGGCAAAGCGGTTAAGTTATGAACACTGTAGCTGGAGGCTTTCGCTCNTATGTAAAACGAATGGAGGAGACATAATGGATTTAACTGAAAAAATCGGATTACAGCTCTATACTGTCAAAGAGGAGGCAGCTAAGGATTTTATAGGAACCATTGAAAAAGTAGCAGCGGCAGGCTACAAGAATATCGAATTTGCAGGTTTTTTCAACACTCCTGCAGAGAAGTTGAAGGATNCATTGGACAGGCTGTCACTCAAAGCCGTTTCTTCGCATGTGGATAAAAATATGCTTCTTAACAATCTTGATGATTTAATAGCATACCACAAAGTAATTGGGGCAAAAAATATCGTGCTGTCATGGTCCAAAACAGATACTCTCGATGATGTTAAAGACACTGCAGAACTGCTGAACAGCATAGCTCCGAGAATCCAGCAGGAGGGAATGGGACTGGGGTATCATAACCACGGCCATGAGTTTCAGAAAATTGACGGTACATATGCAATAGATATTCTTTTCGATCTGACAGAAAAGGCCGGAGTTTTCCCTCAGTTCGACGTTTTCTGGATCAAGTATGCGGGCCTTGATCCAATTGATTTCATCAGCAAATATGGCTCAAGATGCAGGATAATCCATCTGAGAGATATGAAAAAACAAGGAGAAAGGCATTCGACGGAGATTGGCAATGGCATCATCGATATGAAGAGAATCATACAGAAAGGCCTTGACGTTGGAGCAGAATATTTTATCGTTGAACAGGAAAGTTTTGAAAGACCGTGTCTTGAGGCATGTAAAATCAGCTACGATAATTTGAAGGCAATGGGAGAGCAAATGAAGGTATAGTTGTCCAGGCAGGTAAAATGGCTGGTCCAATATTTTTCAAAAATCAGGATNGGAGAAGGAGGTTTGTGATATGAAACTTGGTGTTTTTACAGTTTTACTGTCCGCAAAGAGCCTTGAGGAGAGTCTTGCTTATCTGAAGGAATCAGGAGTGCAGGCGGTAGAACTCGGAGCAGGCGGATATCCGGGCAAAGCTCATGTGAATCCCGACGAACTTTTGGGGGACAGTTCTGCAATTTCTAAACTGAAGGAGCTCATTAAAAAGTACGATATGGAGATTAGTGCTTTAAGCTGCCATGGTAATCCTGTCCATCCACAGAAGGAGTTGGCCGACAAGTTCCATGAAGATTTCGAAAAAACAGTATTGTTGGCTGAAAAACTAGGTGTGGGAAGGGTTTGCGGATTTTCAGGCTGTCCTGGTGATTCTCCGAATTCACTATACCCCAACTGGGTTACCTGCCCATGGCCTGACGATTTCCTGAAAATTCTGGATTACCAGTGGAATGAGGTGCTGATACCATATTGGCNGAAAACAGCTAAGTTTGCGCAGGAACATGGGGTGAGCAAAATCTGCTTTGAAATGCACCCCGGCTTTGCGGTGTATAATCCTGAGTCGCTGTTGAAGTTGCGTAATGCTGTAGGTGATGTCATAGGTGCTAATTTTGATCCCAGTCATCTCTTCTGGCAGGGTATCGATCCGGTTGCAGCAATACGCGAGCTTAAGGATTGTATATATCACTTCCATGCAAAAGACACAAGGATCGATCAGTACAATACTGCTATTAACGGGGTTTTAGATGTTAAGCATTATGGCGACGAGATTAATCGTTCCTGGATATTCAGAACAGTAGGATACGGACATGACTATCAGGTGTGGAAAGATATCATAAGCGCTCTCAGGATGGTTGGTTATGATTATGTNCTTTCCATTGAGCATGAAGACAGTTTGATGTCTGTAAATGAAGGATTGCAGAAGGCTGTAAGATTTCTGAAGGAAGTCATGGCATTCGAAGACACCGGCGAAATGTGGTGGGCATAAGTTCACTGCAGGGATACAAGATCCAGGCGACTGNTTAGTGAGTGGCTNATCAGTCGCCTTTGTTATGTCATCAAAGCGAGAAGAAGGCAAGTGTCATCACAATAGCCGGACTTATTTGATCCTGCTCTAAAGCCAGGGAGTGACTTCAAAGTACAGACTATAAAACAAAAAACCTTGCAACGGCATTGTTGCAAGGTTTAGACTGGTGCGCCATCGGGGACTCGAACCCAGGACACCCTGATTAAGAGAATGAAGATGCATAATTTGCAACAGTATATTTTGATTTACAATAGCATCAAAACCCTTTGATTCCAAGGGGTTTTATTTTTTCCGTGGTAAAAAATAGTTTATTGTAATCCAAGACAATTTATTCTAATTGTAACATCATTTGCAGCATAACTCTTGCGGATGGTAAAACAGTTCCGTAAAAAAAGCAGGTAAAATAAGCTATTTTTATATGAATTTATTTGCAAAAACACTTGACAAACTATTGCAAACTGCTCTAATTAAAATAGAACTGATGTTTGAGTTTTGAAAACTGAATAAAAAAGAAGGCTTTGCAAACTGATAGACGTAAAACACACTGTTCCCGCAGGCAAAAAACGGGCCTGTAAAACCAGGTTGTTTATCATATGCAAGACGCTGGTTAACTTCGCCAGCAATTAGCGAATGCGTTTCGCGATTGTGGGCGAAGTGTGCGAATAGGGTAATAACGAAAGCCTGTTCGCGAATATGGTCAGAGTTCCGTTGAGAACCAAATAGCATTTTGCGTTCTCGGGAATTCGAAATGTATTCGCGAGCAGGCTTTTTTATTTCGGTTGCAAACCCGTGGTCGACCCGATCCGACTGAAAATTAACATAACCCTTAATATTTTATTAGCATTGGGGGGGTACAAATGACAAGGAGCCAGAAGGCCAAAAAAAAGATGTATACACTGAGACGGAAGAATAGGAAGGAGCAATTTTTAGAAAGCAGAAACATTTACGGACACACTGATTATACTGCCGCTGCCGCGATTGCGAGAATTAAAGGATTCAACCAAATAATCATAAGCAAAGGAGGGGTATGATTAATGAAATGCAAATACACCGCAAAAGATATTGAATCTGGGAATATACCTGCATTTACCGGAACAAGCTCTTTTATGCAGGTGTTTCCTATAAACAGGAATAGATTGCTTGAAATGTGCAATTTACCCGGCGCGCCCGTTATTCGGAACGGCAAGAAATTTATAATAAAAACTGCGGACATGATTCAATTCATCGAAGATCAGGCAGTAGCAAATGCTTAAAAATAAAAAGACCGGCTATGACTGACCGGCGAAGAAAGGCAGGTGCAATATGTTTTTACGACAACTATATTTTAAGCTAAAACTGAAAAAGATGCAACGTATACTTAAAGAAGCCCCTGCAAGCGTGCAGTGGGCTTTTTTATCAGCATATTTCGCATGGCTGAAAAGGCAAAGGTGGTGATAGAATTGACACAAGATATTTTAAGCTACATATTACGCCGGACTGGAGCAAAACCAAGGAAAAGAGGCGACAAAGTATTATTGAACCCTTGTCCGATATGCGGGCATAAGGATCATTTTTATATTTATCTAAATACCAATAGTTATTACTCTTTTTCCGGATGTTGCAGAGGTGGAACGCTTGTTGATTGGCTAATGGAGTACGAAGGCGTTTCGCTTGCGGAGGCCATGCGACGAGTACACGGGGACGAACCGCCGCCAGATAAGCGGAAAGAAAATGAAATAAAAAAGTTAGCGAGCCTTCTAAACGAACAAGTGGAAGGCTTTTTTAATGCTTGCACGGCAAAATATAAACTGCTTAAGGATACCGAAAAACAATTTGCGGAATGCGGCATTGATTGGACAGACCCCTATTACCGCTGGATACGTCAGGGCGTAAGATTCTATGACCGATTGACCACTGAGTTCATTGAGGCTGATTACGCTAAACGTGTTCAGCTTATGCGGAACCATAATGACGAGTATTTTTTCAAGCTATGCCCGGAGGTGGTGGCTATTGAGCGAATTTGAAGCAAGAAAACTAATTGAGGCCGACCCGGCACTAAAAGAAGAACTGCAGCAAATGATAAAACAGTTTAAGCTATCCGAATTAGGAAACGCTGAGCGGCTTGTTGCTAGGCACGGAAAGGACATTCGTTATTGCCATGAATGGAACAAGTGGCTCATATGGACCGGAACCCATTGGCAAATTGACCTTACAGGCGAAGTTGAACGCCGGGCGAAGGAAACAATCAGGGCAATATATTCTGAAGCCGCAGAGATAGAGGACGAGGAAAAGAGGGCGGCGCTTGCCAAACACGCGGCCAAGAGTGAGACAAACAGGGCGATCTCTGCAATGGTTGAACTGGCGAAAAGCGAACCCGGTATACCGGTTTTATCAGATCAGCTTGATAGTGACATATGGCTGCTGAACTGCAAGAACGGGACGCTTGACCTCAGAACAGGCGAACTAAGGCCGCATGACCGCAAGGACTACATAACAAAGATTATCCCCGTTGAGTATAACCCCTATGCTGACTTTGTGGAATGGGCTAAGTTCCTGGATCGGATCATGAACGGTAACAGAGAGCTTATTTCATTCCTACAACGGGGGGTAGGCTATTCGTTAACAGGCAGTACCCGCGAACAGTGCCTATTCATGTTGTACGGAAGCGGAGCAAACGGCAAAAGCACATTCCTTGAAGCAATTGCAGAAACGCTTGCTGATTATGCACAAAGAACGCCAACCGATACGTTACTAGCTAAGGACACAAGCGGAATTAGTAATGACATCGCCCGGCTTAAAGGCGCAAGGTTTGTTGTAGCCTCTGAGGTTGAGGAAGGAAAGCGGATGGCGGAAAGCCTTGCAAAACAAATGACCGGCGGCGAGAAAATGACGGCACGATTTATGAGAGCTGAATATTTTGAATTCATGCCGCATTTCAAACTGTGGATAGGTACGAACCATAAGCCCGTTATTCGTGGAACCGATCATGCTATCTGGAGAAGGATAAAACTGATCCCTTTCAACGTAACGATTCCTGAACCGGAAAGGGACAAGGAACTTCCAAACAAGCTGCGGAAGGAAAAGGCCGGTATACTTAACTGGGCTGTAATGGGTTGTATGGACTGGCTAAAAGATGGCCTGGGAGAGCCGGAGGAAGTTGTAAAGGCAACGGGTGAGTACCGTTCGGAAATGGATGTGCTGACAAGGTTTATTTCGGATTGTTGCGTAACAAATACTCAGAAATGCACAAAATCAAGCGAACTATACAGGAAATACACTGAATGGTCTAAAGATAATGGAGAGTTCACATTGTCGCAGACTAAATTCAGTACAAGGCTGCAGGAAAAGGGATTCAGCAAAATCAGAACAAGCAGAGGTATGGTGTGGGAAGGTATTGCAATTGTGGATGATGATGCAGATGATGATATTCCCTTTAAATAGTGTAGGGTTGATGTAAGGTTGAGTGTATTCCTTGAAATGCTTATATATCAAGCAGTCGAGGGCTATTTCACATTGAATTAGTGTAGGGTATGTATGAATTTCCGGTATAAGCTCTATGTATTTTATATTTTATGTTTATAGTGGAAAAACATACACAACTATACACTATTAGTATATAAAAAACCGTATAGCTATTGATATGT
>JGI24714J26587_10001964_pt1 | contig 14059 bp, 10 predicted proteins | sample BioPla4DNA2_FD_26587 | JGI IMG/M metagenome (IMG submission 26587)
ATTGCAAGAACGCCTTGGATTATGCTACCTGTGCAGAATTCGGGACAAAACCCAAAAAATACAGCGACAACAAAGAACCCTGTCCAAGGCGAATACCAGAAAAATGAAAGGAAGGAGGGAAAATAGATGGCCGAGATTATCGAACAGGCTTCAATGAAATTAAAAAGATTTGTATGATATGGTAAGGGAAGGGATAAAACAAAAAAGGAGATGATTATGATGACGGTAGAAATTAAAATCATAGAAAACCTAGCAAGAGATTGGGAACTGGGAGACCCTTGTTTAATATGCAATAGGATGTTTTCTTACACGGGAGCGGAATATGTTGCTGTCGTTTACGTGGATGAAGAAAGAGACTTTATTTGCGGGGATTGTCTCAAGAAGGGGCCTGAAGCAATCAAGAAGGCAGCGCAAGAGCGTGCTCAAGAAATCCGGGACGAAATTCGGCTTTGGCTAAAAGAAGCGGAGTTGTTAGAAAAGATTGCTTCAGGCGATATTGTTTACCCCTGGGATGACCAAGAAAAGTTTTCCAAGTGTGCTAATAAGTAGTTTGTCTGGCTAATGCGGAGCTTTATCCCTTCCCCCCTTTGGTTGATATATAAGCCCTGAAAGGATGAAAGTAAAATGGAACCTAAAGCCTATTCTTACATCCGCTTCTCTTCCCCGGAACAGGAGAAGGGAGACAGTCTAAGAAGGCAAATTCAGTTATCCGAAGAATACTGCAAACAGCATGGCCTTATCCTAGACGATACATTAAAACTAACTGATAAAGGACTATCTGCTTATAAAGGGCATCATCGCACTAAAGGGGCATTAGGGGAATTCCTCAGATTGGTGGAAGAAGGGAAAATCCCTCCAGGTTCGGTTCTGCTAGTAGAAAACCTGGACAGGCTTTCTAGGGAGCAAATCCTTGATGCACTTAATCAGTTTACAAGTATCATTAAAGCAGGAATTAAAATCGTAACACTGCAAGACGGGATGGAATATGACCAGGAAAGCATTAATCAGAACTGGGCACAGCTTATAATTTCTATCACTTATATGGCCCGGGCACACGATGAATCAGAAACCAAGTCTAAACGTATATCAGCCGTTTGGGAGAACAAAAGGAGTAAAGCCGGCAATGGAGGCAAAAAGCTGACCGCAAAAGCCCCAGCGTGGCTAAAACTTTCTCAAGACAGAACTAAATTTATCTTAATTCCTGAAGCAGCCAAGGCGATTGAGCTAATTTTCCGTAAAAAGTTAGCCGGGAAAGGCGCAGAAAGGATTGCCCGGGAATTAAATGATGACCCGAACATTTGGAAACCGCCCAAANCAGGCCCTAAAAAGACAGGAGGCTGGAGAGGTTCATATATAAACAAGATTTTAAGAAGCCGGGCTGTTATTGGGGAATTCCAGCCACATAAATTGGTTGATGGTAAGAGGCAACCCATAGGTGACCCTATACCGGATTATTTTCCACCAGTCATTGATAAGGAATTGTTTTACCAGGTGCAGGCTCAATTACAAGCTAATGCAGAGAAAAAAGGCAATGCTGGAGGCAGGACGGGTAAAGTCTCAAACCTTTTCACCCATGTCATTAAATGCGGTTTATGCGGTTATCCCATGCATTTTATAAACAAAGGCAAACCACCAAAAGGCGGGAAATACCTAGTCTGTGATGCTTCTAGGCGGTTGAAAACCTGTACTGCTAAACCTATTCGATATGAGGAATTTGAGCAATTATTTTTTGATAACTTCGAGGAACTGGACATCAGCCAGCTAATACCGGGGGAAGATGAAACCCAGGCCAGAATAAATGAGTTAGAAAAACTTCTAACAGTTAATAGGCAGAGGCTGCTTGAAATTGACAGTAAAGTGGAGAACTTCTCCGACACCATCGGACGAACAAAGGACAGCNGNNTNAGGGAACAGCTTGAAAAGAAGCTATCCCAGGCCTTTGATGATAAAGAAAGGTTAGAGAGCGAGAATAAGAAATTTGAACGGGAAATAACGGAATTACGGCAACAAAAGGCCGGGCTGGAAAAAGACATTGAACAGGCTAAAGAAATATATCAGTTATTAAATTCCGCCCAAGGTGAGACAGAGAGAATTGAACTACGCTTGCGCTTGCGCCAGCAGATTCAGAAATCTATTGAATGGATTAAAATTTATCCGCTTCAGGAACCTTATCAGGAAATACAGGAAACCGAAGAACCCGGCATTGTTAAGATTATGAAAAGCAAATATATTGACAAGGTGCGAATTAAGTTTCGGGGAAGCCGAGACCTCCGGGTGCTATACCTAAAGAACCATGCAGAACTGAGCGAATAGCATAAAACCGTTTATGCTTAAAACCGTTTATAATATTAGATGCTTGAGATGCCTGGCTCTCCAGGGCAGCCTGGCGATACCGCGAGCTTACTCTCTCAAGATATCTGACTATGTGCTCTCTATTGCGCAGGTCACGCAAGGGAAGACAGGTGCCTACCTTTTCGATCATGGTCTTCAACGACAAGTCTTCCGGGTGAACGACGATGAGCTTGATCCCTCGATCCGCACAGATTCCGGCCTTGATATAGTCACGAGCTTTCTGCCTCTCAACCTCCTCTGGAGCAGAGAACTCAGTCGCTTGGTAGTGTTGCGGACCGTTGAACTCAAAGGCTGCTCGGCCAGGGTAGTAGCGATCTAACTCCATTCTCTCATCTGTGAATGGGTTCANAAGAAATCCCGGAGAAGCGTTGTCCTCGAACTCGTCTGAGTCCACGATAAGCGAAAGGTATTGCTTCATCAGTTCTTCCCCTTTGAACTTGGCCCTGTCGATTTGCTTCGCCACTCTAGCCAACTCNGCTTTGCACCTCTCATACACTGGATTTNTGATGGTGAATGCGAATGGACAGAGATGGTTCTTTCGAGAGACCTGTAGCCAACCACGCTGAACAAGGGCATTTACGGCACGCCTGATAGTGCTTAGCGCCCTGCCTGTCAGCTCTCTCAGCTGCTTGCATGTGTATTTTCCGTTAGGGAACCAGAATCCGGGCGTAGCCTGTAGTACGCCATATATCACAACTGCCTGAGGCTTGATAAATCGATCCTCAATGAGTTCCCTAGGGATCGTGACATATCGACGACTCCACCGCTGAGCACGCCGGACGAGGCGATGGGTATGTATCTTTGTGGAGCTACCATAATACGCATGCCTTTCACGAGTATGAGGTGAGTCGTGTATCTGTGGCGTTGAGGCCCGGCTCCCTTGCGATCGACTCTGTGCTGCTTCCTGCGTAACTCCGAATGACTCTCTATGCTCCGGCTGCGGGGTATACCACCCTGCAGCAGAGAGTCTGGCAAGCCCCTTGCGGACTGTAGGGGGGGACAGGCCTGTGAGAGCTGCCAATCGAGTGGGAGATGGACGAGATCCCCTTGTCAGCTCCGGATACAGGCGCAGGACAATCCAGATCACCTTGGCAGATACGGTCAGCATTGGATCCAGCAGCAGGCTAACAGGAACTCGCACCTTATTCACAGATCCACCCCCTAGCAAATTCTAGGTGCCTAGATTCAACCTACCAGACGTATCTCCTCGATTTTTCATCCCCTAGGACAAGAAGTTCACTCATCGCATTTTCTCCTCATGGAAAAAACGCGTTCAGGGCGAGTCTCAATCACGCGCCAATCTGGAGCAATCAACCAACCTGCGCTGTCTGACTGACTTCAAATTGGGGATTCTAAACCGATCTGGGAGGTATTCGGAGGTCTCACGACAATATTGACTGATTCTGGTGTTCTTGCTGATGGAGCATGCATTATTTCTTGCCACTGCTATTTCTGTAGCGATGTACAAAAACGCTCTGACATCCTGATGTGGGCTGATTTGCCAGTACTGGCTACTTCGAACTCGCTCATGCCGGATCAGCTCACGAATTAGCTCATTTTCGGTTCCTGCTCATCTTGAGCTTATTTATCGTCTGGCCTGTCGGCTCCAAACCCGCCTGGGCGAAGTCTGCGCACCTCTGCCTTGTCCATCATTTAGCCACATCTCATTAGCTAATGTGTCAGTTGACGTGCAGCAACGGTGCGGAGATGCAGGTGTAACTACGGAGGCGCAAGTGCAAATACGCCAATGCACGAGCACGTTCGTTCTTGCTTGATGTGTCACCATATATGGTGCTATAATGGCGTCACAAACATCTCTGATGATATCTAGAGGAGTGAGCCTAGGATGGCTCGACTGACTGTGCGGCTGCCCAGCACCCTCCATAAACAGTTAACTACGCTTGCTAAGGCGGAGGGGGTTTCGCTCAATCAGTACATCGTATACGCCCTGGCGCGTCACACAGCGACGGCCTGGACCACCGAAGCGATGCCTGCCTTGCACGTGGCTGAGAGCCTGAGGTTGCCTGGCGGCCGACCCGGTGCGCAGATCGATGCAAATGGATGACCGATTGGGGGAGAAGCCTGTGTTGGACGTATGGGATCTGTGTCTTGACCTATGTCTTGAGGCGATCAACGCCGGGTCTCTCGGCATATCCGCGGTTATCGCCGATCCGGACGGCGAAGTGGTGGCGAAAGGGCGCAACCAGCTATTCGACGATGCTGACTCGTGTAACATGATCAGAAATACCGTGGTCTCTCACGCAGAGATTAACGCGCTGGCAAACCTGCCTCAAGAGTACAGAGCGAGCAAGGATCTCACGATTTATACAACGGTAGAACCCTGTCCCATGTGCATGGGGGCACTGTCAATGTCGCGCATCAGGCGAGTAGTCATAGGTTCGGCCGACGACCACGCTGGAGCGACGAGACTCATTGAAAAGGATCCGTATTTGAAGAGCAAAGGATTTCAGATCAGCTTCATTGACGGGGAGTATGAGCGTCTGTTCTTCGTCCTGCATACTTACTCCTTGGTCGTCAACAGAGGGCTTCCCCTCACTCATCGGTTTTTTGAAGCGGTCGCGGGTAGGTATCAGACGGAACTCAGCAGTCTGCGCGAACTCCTGAATGATGAGGCGTTCCGCTCAGCTGTTCAGTCCGCTGACACAGAAAGGGTCAAGAGCCATGTGCTGGGCAATTGGTGCCATTCGTCAACCCTTTCAGTGCGCACATAGGCCGCGCTGAGGATTCGGCAGCGACATTCGAGTCGCGCCTTACACGCGAAGTCGCATGCGAAGATCCGCGTAGACCGGGAAGTGGTCGGATGGGAGGATCCCGCCCGGCTTGTCCGTTATGACTTCCCCTCTCATTACCTCAAAAGCCTTCGAGATCAGCACATAGTCGATGCGTGCAGATCCTTCCCCTGTAAAGCCATGGTAGGTGGCACCTGTTTTATTGACGGCCGCCAGTGCATCGATGTAGCCATTGCTCTCAGTAAACTGTCGTATGACACCGCTTGCCTCATCGTTGAAGTCGCCGGTGATCACGACACCATCAGCGCCTGCAAATGAACTGACGAAGCCTAGAATCAGCTCGGCTCCTTTTACTCGAGCGAGCTCGCTCACGTGGTCCAGGTGGGTGTTCAAGAACAGAATCTTGCGATCATGCTCTATGTTCCTCAATAACGCCCACGTTGCCATACGAGGACAACAAGTCTCCCAGCTCTTGCTTCCAGGTACATCTGGCGTTTCCGACAACCAGAAATCGCCACTGTCGAGCAACTCAAAGACTCTTGTCCCAAAGAAGATCGAGCAGTGCTCTCCTCCTAGGTCTGCCTCGCGGCCCCGGCCGAGAACCATGTGTTCGTCCAGCCAACACTGCAGCTCATCAATCTGATTTGTCAGCCCTTCCTGAATGCCTAGGAGATCCGGCTTGAATTCCTCTAGTATAGACCTTACAGCGTGCCGTCGGGAAGTCCACAGATGGCCATGATCGTTTGGATTGTCGTGTCTCAAGTTGAAACTCATTACGCGCATGCTCCGGCCCTCCTGAAGCTAGTCATGTATGCCTCCACCCTACTATTATCCGACTGGAATGGCGATTCCTTCGGCTGATCAATGGGGGAGCGTGCAGATGACCATATCTATCCGGTCAGTGCTCTAGGAGCAGTTCTTCGTGCGTAAGGCGGCGAATTTGGGCTCGCGCACTGTAGGATTCAGCCCTGTGTTACGGGCGCCGCTCTGTCGCGCTTGAGCAGGTCGTTGTCAGAGGTTTAGATCTAGAGATTTAGACGCTGACATTGGCCGAAATCACGGTTTGGATGGATGTTAGCGGGTCAAAGGAATCGCGGCTAAACGAGCCGTACACGCTAAACCCGTCCACACCGAGCGACTTCAATGCTGCAATCAGCTCATCTGCGGTGACAGGTGTCAGTAGCTGTGTAGACGATTGGAAGATGGGCTGCGATCCTGCNTCCCTATGCTCAAGNCTCCCCAAGAACTCAACCTTTCCTGAGGGAAGCAGACTGTAGGTACGGAAAAACGCTACGTGCGGCAGGACTATGTCTGGAAGCTGGACCGACTTAAGCCGAAGCACCCTCTCGAAGTTCACTACCTGCAGTATCATGGCTGTCTTGGGCCGATCGTCTGTTGGCAGCCTTAGCGCTGATTTCATTTGCCTTAGTGCAGTGTAGATCGCCTCGAGACTGTCAAGGTGAGCGAGCGTGTTGCCTATGCACAGTACGGCGTCGAAACCCAGCTGCTGTCCCATAGACGGCAAGCGCGGTATGTCCTCAAGACCCGCGACCAAAAAAGACGCTGAGCCGTGATCGCTTTCTGAGGCTTTGGATGCTGCCATAGCAATCATCTCTTCGTCAATGTCTATCCCAACAGTATCAAAGCCCAGCTCGGACAATGCGCGACAATGTGCGCCTGTTCCGCAGCCGACATCGAGGACGCGTTTGGCGCCCACGCGGCGAAGCTCCTGAGCTAGAAACGCCACTTGTGCAGGCGTGGCAGGGAATAGGTCTTCATAGTGCTTGTGCAGCATCGAATAGAACGGTAGTCCACTCATATCAATAAGTCTGCTTCGATGCAGCAACAAGGATTCCTTTCTCGCTTTGAACCCCAAAACCCTGAGTGCAGAAGGACTGCAGCANGGCAACGTTCGGATTGAGATTACATCCGGCAGAAGGTCAGAGTGCAGATGAGCTGCGCAGCCGCGTTGAGGCTCCGCTGCAGTAGAAATCCAGTTTGCTAGAGGAATTGCACTACNGCTTAAAGAAAAACCTCAAGGACAACTGTGTTGACATCTGTGTTTAAGGAGGACGTAGAGATGCTTAAGGTCAGGAGGTTACCCAAAGCACTCATAGTGTTGGCAATTGTGGCGGTAGTNGGCATCTGGCAGTTGGCGGAGTTGAGGGCTCAGGCGACTGCCGGTTTTGTCTTTGACATGAACGATCAAGGAAAAACCATCAACAACAAATTCTCCGTTCTCAACTCCTGGTACTACAAAGGCGAATGGACGACAGCACCTTCTAGTTATCCTGATGACTACATCTCTTCGAATTTCCCGTTCATCGAGCGCGTGCACCTTATGACAGCGACAGGTGGGAGTCTGCAAAGGGACCTGTTCAGAAACCCTTTGTCTGGCAGGGGAGCTCTCGACGACTACAACTTTGAGCCGCTAAAGCAGGCGATTCGCCAGGTACTGCGCCAAGGGCTGAAGCCGTATATCAAGACGGGTAACGTACCGATGAAGTACAGTGACAGGCCTGTTATCGGTGTTTTTGGAGTTAACGTGAAGCCGCCCAAGGATTACGACGTTTACTATGAGTACATCAAGGCTTTGGCCGAGTCTATGGTTGAGGAGTTTGGCATTGACGAAGTCAAGACTTGGTGGTGGGGTGTCCTGACTGAGTATGAGAACAAGGACTGGTTTGACGCGGGTGATCCGGAGAGCACCAAGATCGCGTACTTCAAACTATACGACTACACAGTGGCTGCGTTGGAGGAAGTCCTTGGCCCTGAGAACGTCTTCGTAGGCGCCCACAGCATGAGTGTCATTCCTGGTTACTGGGACGAGAGGGAGTTCCTCGAACACGTCGTTTCAGGCACCAACTACAAGACCGGNGAAAAGGGGACACAAATAGACTTCTTGGCAGTCTCATATTACGACAACACGCTAGTTGGTTTGGACGGTCAGCGCTTCATTAGGACCATTGAGGAAGTTCGGCAGAAGGCCCTTTCACTCGGATTGACCGACCTGTTGTATGGAGTTGACGAAGGCCGAGTCTTGGTGGGGTGGGATGGCAAAGAACTCACCTCTCGGGTGGTCAACTTCTCAGCGCAAGCGACAGCCGATGCAAAGCTGTTTAAGCTGATGGTTGAGCACGATGTTGATTATTTCTCCACCTGGGGCTTGACTACTGAGAGGATATGGGGCGGAGCCAACGTAGTGAGCACCAACCTCGCAAACCTCGTCTACAGAATGACCGGGGATAAGGCAATAGGCGGCGGGTTGGTCAGACGGTCTTCAAACAGGCGCAACGAGGTGGACGGGCTAGCGTCCTTTGACGAGTCTGCGAATATCCTGCGGATCCTTGTCTACAACAACAGCTCCGGTCCGACGCTTGGCAGCGATGACTCATTTGAGATCACAATCAACAACATCCAGGCTGTCGAGGGCACTACAGTCACTATCGAGGAATGNCGGATCGACGACGAACATGCGAACTGGTGGCCCACCTGGTGGGAGGACCAGAAAGAGCATGGCTTGACTGATGACGATTACGACTGGTCCAGATACTCTGCAGAGATNCCGCGGGTNTTGATCAATCGCGAAGACAAGGAGTTTTGGCGTTCGCGCGAACCCGAATACATCCGACTGGGCGAANTGACNTCGACCACTTTTAAGGCGGAGATCGAGGACAACACCCTTGTGATCAAAGATGACATCGCCAGGCATGGAGTAGTCTTTTATGAGATCAGGTTCGTCAAGAGTAACTAAGATACTGACAGACTAAAGCTTCGGGCTGGGGATGCAGGAACATGCGTCTTCAGCCCGGATTTGATTATCAACGAGATCGAGCTGCGAGCCGACACATAGGGGACCGAGTGCAGAGAGTGTGCTGTTGCAGCAGTGCTAAGGCGACTCGGTATTGATCTGGACGGAATAGGAGGTATTGGCGTGTCAACACTGATCAAAGACGGACAACTTGTACTGTTTCAGGGGGACAGCATCACAGATGCAGGGCGAAACAGAGAGGACCCGCTCAACCTTGGGCATGGCTATCCAATGATGGTCGACGCTTGGTTTCAGGCGAAGTACCCTGCGAAGAAGGTGCGCTTTGTCAACCGTGGGATCAGCGGAAACAGGGTAAAGGATCTCAGGGCACGCTGGGACAAGGATTGCATCGATCTGAAACCTGATTGGGTATCCATACTTATAGGGATAAACGACACCTGGCGCAGATATGACTCGAACGATCCCACCTCTGTAGACAGCTTCGAAGCTGACTATAGGCATATCCTCGAGCGCGTAAAGAACGAGCTGGACGCTGGACTGATAATCTGCGAACCGTTCGTTTTGCCTTTCCCAGAGGACCGCAATGCTTGGAGAGAGGACCTGGATCCCAAGATAGCAGTTGTTCGCAAGCTCGCGAGGGAGTTCGAAGCTATATTTATCCCGCTGGACGGAATCCTGGCTGCTGCGAGTGCTGTGCGCGAACCTGCGTTTTGGGCTGCTGATGGAGTTCACCCGACACCACAGGGTCATGCGTTGATAGCACAAGCTTGGCTGAAGGCAGTCGGTGCTATATAGGATTACCATGCAGCTGACTTGGTGACAGACGTGATAGCTCTGATCGTATAGCTGCTTGAGCGGGTCTCAACATCAAAGCAGCTACTGCCGTTCTGCCGCCTTGCCGGATTCGGCTTCTGCGGCAGAGCGGCCCCAACGTCTGGGCCCACTCGTTCGAGTGATCCCGCATGCCAGACCTCACCAGGTTCCACACGTTCAGGAGAGAACACGCGCGATTTTCTGTGCAGGAAATCGACGAAGTAGGTGGAATGTAGTACCTACCGAAATACTTACGTAATACTCACAGGAGTGGCAGGAGACGCATCTTTGGTGTCATCATCGGCTTCCTGGTATGACCCGAGAGGAGCACGCGCCTATGATTTTCGGTACTCAGTACTACAGACCTCCTTTTCCTGATCGGCGTTACTGGCAAGAGGACCTCGACAAGATAAAGGAGTTTGGCCTAGATACCGTTCAGCTCTGGGTCATCTGGGGGTGGGTGGAACCCGAACCGGGAGTCTTTGTATTTGACGACTATGACGAACTCATGGAAGAAATCCAGAAGCGCGGGCTTAACGTGGTGCTCAGCACCATTGCTGAAATACATCCGTACTGGATACATAGGGTCATTCCTGACTCATACATGGTCAATCACCTCGGCCATAAGGTGATTTCGAGTAACCGCTCTGAGGTAAATAACGGTCTTACTCCCGGAGGCTGTTTTGATCATCCTGAGGTGTTGCAGAGAATGGCGCGGTTCCTCGAAGAGGTCGCAACCAGGTATAAGGACTTCGACAACCTGGTGGCTTGGGACTGTTGGAATGAGATGCGTTGGAGTGTCAACTCCACAGGTATAGTTTGCTACTGTCCTCACACTCTCAGGAAGTTCAGAGAATGGCTGAAGGACAAGTACGGGGGTCTAGACGGGCTCAACAGGGCCTGGAAGCGACGCTATTGTAGTTTTGAGGACGTCCTTCCCGGCACTTCTCCAACCTGGAAACCTTTTACTGAGATCATGGAATTCGAGTCCTTTCTGCAGTGGCGTATCGCCAAACATACCCAATTTAGGTACCAGACCATCAGGAATATAGACAAGCGACACGTCATAGGTGCACATGATGCATGGCCCTGTACTCATGTCGTTGGACGGCAGATGAGTCCTGCCATGTGGACTGGGAACCATTGGGATGTTGCAGACCAGCTTGACGCCTTTGGGACCTCACTGTTTCCTGAAAACTCACATGAGCCCTTCAGCGAAGAGGAGTTCGGAATCAGGGTAGAGATCCTGAGGTCGGCTGCAGGCTCGAAGGTGCCATGGGTCAGNGAGTTGTCAGGATGGGCCCGCGACGCGAACAAGCAGCAGCGGTGGGTGTGGAACGCCTATGCCAGGGGCGTTAAGGCCGTGATTTTCTGGTGCTGGCGTCAAGAAGTCTTTGGCATGGAGGCAAGAAGAGCAGGCTCTGCCGGAGGCGGAGGGATATCAGGCCTCAATGGACTCAAGGAGCGCCGCACGTCGTTCCAAGGCACCGCTAAGATCTTGCGTGAAAACGCAAAGCTGCTCGATGAGTACAAGCCCGACCGGGCAGAGGTTGGAGTCTACTTTNACCCCAACTTGTACAACATGGAATGGGCTGACAAAGCATCCGCAGCAGCGGCCAGAGACAGCCTGATGGGCTATCTGACTGCACTTGAGAGGCTAAACGTCCCTTACGACGTGGTTGAGAGCTCTCACATGGACAGGATCACAGGCCTCAAACTGCTCATTATGCCCAGGCCGGAGATTATTGGCAAGGCAGCAACCGAGGCTGTCAAGGCATTTGTCCGCAATGGAGGCACAGTTCTCATAGAGGCCGAAGCCGGCTCATTCACAAGTACCGGGTTCTACAATTACTCAGGGCCTGACCGCGACCTTGCTTTCGCGCTTGGGATTGAGGACCTCCAACGGCGATTCATAGATGATGAGGTGTTTGAGGTTCGAATCGGTGATGAGCGATATGCGTTGAAGGCCGACTGGTACTTCACGCCATTGAAGACATCTGTCAACGGGATTGTTGGGACAGTCTTGTCTACAAACAGTGCAGGCGACGTTGTCGCCACACTTGCACAGGTCGGACGCGGCCGAGTGGTCTCAATAGGCACATTTCTCGGAGCTAAGTACCTGGCAGATACCTATGAAGACTTCGAACGGTTCGTGCGGGCACTGGTCAGGCTGGCGGACGCTTGCCCTCAGATGGTGGCCTCATCGGGCAAGCGTGTGTATTTGCGAACCGGAGTGTTCGGCTCAAGCAGGTTGGTCTTTTTGATCAGCCCTGAGGGGCCACAGCCAGTCACGGTAAAAGGTACAGTGCGATCGCTCGGGGAATACAGGAGCGCTCGCTTGCTTGGCTGTGATTGCACAGGTAAGGGCAATGGAGCGGACATACCGCTGGAGACTGTAAATGGGCGATGTATAGGTTTGGCAGATTCGCAGGAGGCCATGTATAGGCAGTTCGAGGTGCCTATAGGTGAGTGCGGGTACACGGTCTTGGAGTTAAGGAAATGACCGTTGACCAGAAACAACACTGACGAGCAGAATGCAAAACAGGAGTGGTAGAAATGCAGAGGCTGCGCAATACCTTGTTTGTTGCTGCTATGGTGATCGCTGCAGCAGTACTCATGCAATGGAGTGTTTTGGCATACGCTAACTCGTTCACAGGCGACATAATGGACCTGAGTGAAGCAAACTGGATTTGGGTGCCTGATGATTTCGAGTCTAGAGGGCTTCTGACGAACTTTAAGACCAGCTTCGTCGTTGACAGCGATACGGTGGGCGCTTATCTAGTGATAACTGCAGACAAGAGCGTAACTTCGTACGTGAATGGCAGACGCCTCGGAAGCTCTATGGATTGGGCGGAGCTCAGTGTCTACGACCTGACCGAATCCTTGGTCGAAGGCGAGAACGTAGTGTCTGCAGATGTCGGTGTCGCTGTGTCCTCCGGCGTTTTTGAGGGCGGGCTTCTCGCTCAGATAGTGTTGATCGATTCTGACGGCAATGTGAAGAGGCTGTCTTCGGATGACACCTGGATGGTATCTGCGTCTATGCCCCGAGGAGGTTCTTGGAGGATTCCAGCTGCTATGGGTGGGGACGATGGCGGTGTCGAGTGGCTGTCGGCTGCTATACTGAGCAGCTACGATGATAGCAAGTGGGGGGAACTGTGGTTGGACGAGTACTACGAGCACCCCAGATACTCCGAGTTCAAGGGAGAATACGAAGACCCGAAGTATGCGGCATACTACGAGTCCTATATTACGATCGACAAAGAAACCGGCCTGCTGATGCGCAACGGAGAGGTGTACAGGCCTTTCTTCACCATCTATGACCAGTACAAGGGCGTAGCTGAGAGCCTGCACATCATATATTACGACTTCGATCTTCTTGAGGAAGATCTGGACATCATGGCCCGCAATCAGATAAACCCATATCTAAGGTTCTGGGCGTGGAACGAGTTGCTCAATGCAGACGGAACTTGGAAGAGGGTAGACAGACAGCCCAAGGGCACCAATTTGCCGCGCTTCAAGTACGTCTATGAGATATACGATTACTTGCTGGANAGGATAGAGGCGCACGGCCTGCATGTCATGGCAGAGATTCCTCTCTACTGGGGCATCCATTACGACGTAATACCCCAGACTCATCGAGGTGCGTACATAGCAGTTGACGAGTACTGGGACAAGATGGTTGAGGCCTACACCCAGATAATAGACTACTACAGCAAGCGGACAGTCATAGCCATGTTTATGATCGGCGAAGAGGGCCTCGTGTTTGATACCGGGATCCCGAGCACTCAGCACATCAACGCTACAGAGCTTCCTGAGACGCAGAGCAAGTTTGCGGCATATCTCGAGAGCAAGTACGGGACTGTCGAGGCCATGAAACAGGCCTGGGGCAGTGGATATGATTACTCTGACAAGACTATGTGGAAGTACAGATTTTTTAACGGTTTGGATTCATGGGTACCGCAGTATCCATATACACCTGAGGCATTTGACTACATCACTGAGTTTAGCGATGTAAAGGTGCCGGTATTCCAGACTCTCCTTGAGGGCGCTCCTCCACACAAGCAGATTACACACGAATATGCTCGCCTGTACAACGAAAACGTCCTCAGGGATCCGGTCATGGTGGACTTCACTGAGTTCAAGCAGTGGCTCATCATAGAGAAGTGCAATGAGTGGGCTGAGTCTGTGCGAAAGGTTGACCCAAACCACATACTCTTCTACTGCAATGCGCACGACTTCAACCCGAGTTGGCACTTCATTCACGCGTTTGATCGCGCCAGATTTGCGTTTGATCTGATAGGTGTAGGGCAGCACGACAGTGGTTATGAGTATCCTGATACGCCTTATTGGGCGAGGACCAGGGAGTACATCC
>JGI24714J26587_10001966_pt1 | contig 14054 bp, 9 predicted proteins | sample BioPla4DNA2_FD_26587 | JGI IMG/M metagenome (IMG submission 26587)
GGGGATTTTACTATGGCAGTTACTTACATGACCGAAGAAGGTTTTCGGAAACTTAAAGAAGAATTGGCATACATGGAATCTGTACAAAGACCCGAAATATCCCGCCAAATTGCAGAGGCCAGGGATAAAGGAGACCTTTCTGAAAATGCCGAATACGATGCCGCCAAAGAAGCGCAAGGAATGCTAGAGGCAAAAATCGCACAAACAAAAACATTGATTGCGTCGGTGCGCCTGATAGACGAAAATTCGATCCGAACGGACACGGTGCAAATCATGAACAAGGTAACCATTCGCAATGTGAAGACGAAAAAAGAAATGACCTATACGTTGGTTTCGGAAAGCGAAGCCGATCTAAATAATGGAAAAATAGCGATAAACTCGCCCATCGCACAAGGATTGTTGGGAAAGAAAGTAGGCGATATTGCCGAAATCAAAGTCCCATCAGGAATGATGACGTTTGAAATATTAAATATATCCATTTAAAAATAATCGCCATGCCAACTATTTTCAGCAAAATTATCGCAGGAGAAATCCCGTCTTACAAAATTGCGGAAGACGATAAGTTTTTTGCCTTTCTGGATATCAACCCAATGGCTAAAGGCCATACGTTGGTGGTTCCAAAACAGGAAGTCGATTATATTTTTGATTTGGACGACGATATGTTGTCCGATATGATCGTTTTTGCAAAAAAAATAGCCAAAGCCATCGAAAAAGCCATCACGTGCAAACGCGTGGGAATGATGGTGATCGGACTGGAGGTGCCTCATGCGCACATTCATCTCATCCCTATCCAAAAAGAAAGCGATATGAGCCTGGCAAACCCGCGCTTGAAATTATCGGAAGAGGAGTTTCGAGAAATTGCGGAAGCTATCCGGCAAGCTTTCCTTTCGTCTATTTAACAGTTTACGGGCATCCCCACAGGAAAAAGAAACTATCCGACAAGCTTTCTTTTTGTCCGCCTCAGTTGATAAACAATAGTGAAGCCGGCAACCACAAAAGCAATGAAATCGGCTACCGAAAGACTAAGGAAAACACCATCTACTCCAAGAAATTCAGGAAAAACAAACAAAAGCGGGAGCAGAAAATAAGCTGCCGGCTGAGCGAGAGGAAAATGGATATTTTCACTTTGCCTATCGACTGAAAAAAGTTGCTGATAACGATTTGTGCTCCGGCAAGGGGAAACATGGCAAGAGCTATGCGTAAACCCCTTGCCGAAATCGTTATCAGCTCGCGATTGGTTGTGAACATGCCGGCAATGAAATGAGGAAACAATTCCGCCACCAGAAATCCGGACGTCATTACCATTACTCCCCACAACAACGCATATTTGAGAACCTTAAAAGTACGACCGAATTCCTCCGCACCGTAGTTGTACCCGGCTATGGGCTGCATGCCCATAGTGATTCCCATAACAATCATGATAAACAGCGTGAGGATGCGGTTGATGATACCGTATGCTCCCACCGCCAAATCGCCTCCGTGTTTCATCAACCCGAAATTGATGAAGAAAACAGCCAATCCCAGACACAAATTCATAAGAAAAGGCGAAATGCCGATAGACAACATGCTTTTCGTCGTCTTAAACGAGAGACGGTGAAATCCTTTGGTGAAATGAATGTAACTTTTTTTATCGAGAAAATGCGACAAAACCCATACCAATCCGAGCAATTGGGATAATACCGTGGCCAAAGCCGCGCCTTTCATCCCCCATTTGAAAACGAAAATAAAAAGAGGGGCCAATATCACATTCAATCCCACGCTAAAAAAAGAAGACATCATGGCCTTGCGCGGATATCCGCTCACCCGCATAATGTTGTTGAGCGCAATGAAAACGAAAATGATGGGTGTGCCCCACAAGTAGACCGACATGAAATCGCGGGCATACGGCAGCAAAACATCGCTTGCCCCAAAAGCCCTTAGGATGGGATCGAGAAAACAATACGCGATACCCGCCAACAAAAAAGCATTTATGGCATTGAGAATGGTTACGTGTCCCAAAATACTTGCAGCCCCCTTTTTCGTCTTTTTTCCCCAAACGAATAGAGGCAAGAGTGGCACCACCCACACCTATCAACGTGGAAAATGCCGACAGGATATTCATGATCGGGAAAGTAATGGCCATACCCGAGATGGCAAGCGCTCCAATTCCGTGTCCGATGAAAATACTGTCCACGATATGATAAAGGGAAACAATGACCATGCCGACAATGGCGGGAAGAGAATATTCGAGAAGCAGTTTTTTGATATCGTCCTCTCCCAGCGAATGTGGATTGCCGTTTATGTCTTCTCGAAGAATTTCAGTCACGATATCTTTTTCTTCTTGATCGCATTGATTTTACAAATTGAACAGCCGTTGCAGCGGGGAACATCTTTTTTTACAAAGAAAAACCGATAAATTTCGTACCCCAATTTTGCGGCTACGGCAATGCCGATAAGAATGACGATAATAAGTTGAATATTCATTTCTATATCCATAAATTTCCAATCCAATGCACCAGAAAAGCAACTATCCATGCCATTCCGGTGGAATATAAAACACTAAACAATGCCCATTTCCACGAGCCCGATTCTTCTTTTATGGTCGCAACGGTAGCGATACACGGGAAATAGATGAGCACAAAAAGCAAAAACCCGATTACAACAAGTGGGGTGAAGACCGGTGTTCCATCGGCATGTGTTTCGGTGAGCAGCCGTTGCTGAAGCGATGCCTGATTTTCGCCATCCCCTGCATACAAAACGCCCATCGTGCTGATGACAATCTCTTTGGCAGCCATTCCCGAAAGCAGGCTTACCGACATTTTCCAGTCGAATCCCAACGGACGCATAACGGGTTCGATGAATTTGCCGATTTGCCCGATATACGAATGTTCCTGCTGCTCGGCAGCACGATTAAGTGTTTCGATATGCGTCATTGAAGATCCATAAGGAACATCCGTTGCTTTGTTGCGCGGAAAATATCCCAAAAACCAAATAATGATGGAGGCAATGAGAATAGGTCCACCAATTTTCTTCAAATATTGATACGCCCGCTCCCACATGTGGATCATTACCGATTTGAAGGTGGGCAAACGGTAGGGAGGCAATTCCATCACAAAAGGAGTGTCTTCTTCTTTGAAGAAGAACTTGCGAAACAGTCGAGCCGAAAGTATGGCCAGCAAAATGCCGGCCATGTACAATCCAAACAATACCAAACCGGCATGGCGACTAAAAAACGTTCCCGCAAAAAGAAGATATATTGGCAACCGTGCACTACACGACATGAAGGGAACAATCAGCATGGTAATCATGCGGCTGTTGCGGCTTTCGATTGTGCGGGTAGACAAAATGGCGGGAACGTTGCATCCAAAGCCCATGAGAAGGGGAATAAACGATTTGCCGTGCAGCCCCATCTTGTGCATCACCTTATCCATGATGAAAGCCGCCCGCGCCATATAACCCGAATCTTCCATAAAGGCGATGAACAGGTAGAGGATGACGATGTTGGGCAGAAAAACGATTACCCCTCCCACCCCGCCAATGATGCCATCGACAAGAAGGTCTTTCAACGGACCGTCGCCCATGTGCGAACGAACGAAATTGCCGGCTGTCTCCACCAACCATTCGATACCTTGCATAGGATATTCGCCCAGCCTGAACGTGGCTTCGAACATAAGCCACATAAACAGGAAAAAGATGGGCAAGCCGATGTATTTGTTTGTTACGATGGCATCCAGTATGCGGGTCGTATCGTGAATATTGGTCTTCTCGGTAAACGTTTCTTTAAGTGCTCCTTCGATGAAGCCGTAGCGGGCATTGGTAAAAGCAGACTCGGCATCTTCGCGCAGCAGTTTCTCGATGTATGCCCGCTCCTTGTCGCGACGGGCACGAATTTCATCGCACTTCGGCAGTCTGTCAATCATTTCCTCTATCTCTTTATCGCCTTCGAGGAGTTTGATGCAGAGGTATCGCAACGGGAAATGCAGATGCGAGATATCCACATTGGCGAATTCACGCTCCATAAGTTCAATGGCTCTTTCGAGCACTCTCCCGTATGGGATTCGGGCAGGTTCTTTTTTATCTTCGCCTTCGTATTTTTTTATTGTCTCGTCAAGTAATTCGGGAATGCCTTCCCCTTTCTTGGCAACGGTTGGCACGATGGGAATACCGATCATTTTCGACAATGCGGGATAATCGAATTTACTGCCGCTTTGTTCCAAGCTCGTCATACATATTGAGTGCGATGACCATCGGCACTTCCATATCCATCAATTCCGTTGTCAAATACAAATTCCTTTCCAATGCCGACGCAGCCACTACGTTGATGATCACATCGGGTTGTTCCTCCATAAGATAGTTGCGAACGTAGCGTTCTTCGGGCGTATAGGCGGATAAGGAATAGGTTCCGGGCAAATCGACGAGTTCGATGGTGTAGTCCTTATGATACAACTTGCCGATTTTGGAATCGACGGTTACACCACCGTAATTGCCCACATGTTCGTGCGCACCGGAAGCAAGATTGAATAGGGATGTTTTGCCGCTGTTGGGGTTTCCTACGAGTGCNACTTTAATAATATGGTTTGATGATTCGCGACGAAAACGCCCCCTCTTTCTTCTCTGTCTTTTATTGCATTCGGGNAAAACATGTTCAANTGCAACATCCAATTCCTTTTTATTTTTACCCGTTTGCCAAGGCCGAAAAGCCAAGGTGTCTTCTTTGAGCATGGATATTTCGATCATTACGGCTTCGCTCCGCCGCAACGAAACTTCATAACCCATGATCCGATATTTGATGGGNTCTTTGAGAGGGGCATTGAGAATGGCTTTCACTTCTTCGCCTCGCACAAAGCCCATCTCCAGAAGGCGTTTTCTGAACGCACCGCTGCCATGCACTTTCAAGATGTATGCTTTTTCGCCGGTAGGGAGTTCAGATAGACGCATATTCAATATAATTTTGCCAAATCGATATTTTTGATTTTCAAGATGCAAAGATGGGCATTTTTTGGCTAAGAAACGCTTTTTTAGTGCAAATTATTTATAATTGTTTTAAATAACAATCCTGCATAATTGTGCCGATTCTTATCGGGTACAGCGAGAAATCGAAAATTATCCTGTAAATTTGTGAGAAATAAAACAAAAAAAATGGACTGGGTTCAACTGCTATCGATCAAACGTTTTGGTCTTGAGGATTACCACAGTGAGAAAAAACAGGAGCGAACGGAATATCAACGCGATTATGACCGGTTGATTTTTTCGTCGCCCTTCCGTCGTCTGCAAAACAAAACACAGGTCTTTCCCTTGCCGGGAAGTATTTTTGTACACAACAGACTTACCCATAGCTTGGAAGTTTCAAGCGTTGGACGTTCGCTTGGCGAAATCGTTGGACGCAAACTGCGGGAAAAATATCCACAATCGCCGGCTCATTTCGAAGAAATTGCCTCCATTGTTTCGGCTGCCTGCCTGGCACACGATTTGGGCAATCCCCCATTCGGACACTCGGGCGAAAAGGCCATATCGTCTTTTTTTTCGGAAAGAGAAGGCCGCAAACTGCAACCCCAAGTAGAGAGCGAAGGGGGACGATGGAGCGACTTTACCTGCTTCGAAGGCAATGCCAATACCCTGCGTTTGCTCATGCATCGGTTTCATGGACGGCGCCGAGGCGGTTTTGCACTTACCTATTCAACGCTGGCATCCATCGTAAAATATCCTTTTTCATCGGAATTGAGCGAAGGAAAAAACAAATTCGGATTCTTTGCTTCGGAAGAAAACGAATACCGAATCATTGCTCGCGGATTGGGTATCACTTGCCTCAACGAAAATCCGGCCAAATTTGCACGCTACCCCTTGGTTTATCTGGTGGAAGCGGCCGACGACATTTGCTATCAAATCATGGATATCGAAGATGCGCACAAGCTCCATCTGGTGACTACCGAAAAAACCATTGAGCTGCTGCTTGGGTTTTTCGATGAAAGTCAACGTAGCCGGTATCAAAAAAACATTAAACGGGTGGGCGACGTAAACGAACAAATTGCCTACCTCCGGGCAAGTGTGATCGGAGTGCTTGTAGAGGAATGCGCCCGGGTATTTATGGAAAACGAAGAGGCAATTCTTGCCGGTGAAGAACAGAAAGCCCTTATCGAAAGTATCCCCGAAAAAGCAAAAAATGCCTACGAAACTTGTTCGAAATTTGCCACAACAACCATTTATCGGTCGAAAGACGTGCTGGATATCGAACTGGCAGGTTACCGCATTATCGGCTTCCTGTTGGAAAAATTCATTCATGCCGTGCAAACGCCGTCTCACGTTTACTCGCAACTTCTGTTGGGAAGGATACCCGATCAGTACGAAACCGATTCACCGTCGACGTATGGAAAAATCCAATCGATAATCGATTATGTCTCGGGGATGACCGATTTGTACGCCTTGGATCTGTACCGTAAAATAACCGGTATGGGGTTGCCGGAAATTTAATCCGGAAAATAATAAATCGATATTTTGAAAATAATTTCTCTTCTTTACGGTCCTTTTAAACTATTTTAGTTTTACAATGTTAATGTTATAAGCGCATCACCAACCGCATAAGGAAAAATCACCTTCTTTGCATTACATAACATATAATGCCTAACGCTCTAATAATGTATAACATTCTAATTTTTGAAAAAATGGAAAACGAAGAATTTCAATCCGGACAACAACCTCCTATAATGCCGACTACATCTCCGGCAAAGGAATACGATGAATTGAAGCAGGCACCGGTCATGAAAGTAAAAGACTGGATCGTCATCTATCTCATCATGCTTATTCCTATTGTAAACATCGTAATGCTGTTTATTTGGGCATTCGACAAAAATATCAATCCCAACAAATCAAACTGGGCAAAAGCGTCGCTTATCTGGAGTGCTATCGTTATAGTGCTTTACATCTTACTTATAGCCGCATTTGGAGCTTCCTTTTTCGCGTTAATGCAAAATACTGCAGGCGTATCGGTATATTGAAATAAAATGAAAAAAACGGCGGCAACCGGTGTACACCGATTTTAAAGAGGAATTTTTTTATTGCAATTTTTCTTTTAAAAACCGACCCGTGTACGATTTGTCGCAAGCGGCAACCTGCTCGGGGGTGCCTTCGCAAACAATGTATCCACCGGCTTTGCCACCTTCGGGGCCCAAATCGATAATATGATCGGCACACTTGATCACCTCTATGTTGTGCTCGATAATAATAATGGTGTGCCCTCTCTCAATCAGTGCATCAAAAGCTTTCAAGAGTGTTTTGATATCATGAAAATGCAACCCGGTGGTGGGTTCGTCGAAAATGAAAATGGTAGGTTCGGCTTTTTCTTCGCCCAAATAATAGGCCAGTTTCACACGTTGATTTTCACCTCCCGATAACGTGGCCGACGATTGCCCCAGTTTTATATAACCCAAACCGACGTCGTGAAGGGGTTGAAGACGTTTTACGATCTTCTTCTCGAAAGCACCTTTTCGTGCACCGAAAAATGCAATTGCTTGATCAACGGTCATCTCCAATACGTCGTAAATATTCATCCCCCGATACTCNACCTCGAGTACTTCGGACGAAAACCGTTTGCCGTGACATGCTTCGCACTTCAGCTTGATATCGGCCATAAACTGCATTTCCACCGTAATAGTCCCTTCGCCTTTACATTCTTCGCATCGCCCGCCTTCAACATTGAACGAAAAATAGGAAGGCGAAAAATTCATTTGTTTGGATAACGGCTGTGCAGCAAAAAGCTTGCGTATCTCGTCATATGCTTTGAGATAAGTTACCGGATTCGAACGCGACGATTTGCCGATAGGATTCTGATCNACGTACTCTACATGTTTTGCCAGTTTGATATCGCCCGCAAGCCCATTGAATTCGGCATGNTCCATTGCCGTTCCTTTGTAATGATGCTGCAAGGCGTTATAAAACACATCGTTCACGAGAGATGATTTGCCCGATCCACTCACGCCGGTCACCACCGTCATCGCATTGAGNGGAAACTTCACGTCGATATTCTTCAGATTATGCTGGCGTGCACCTTTCACTTCGATATAATTGTTCCATTTGCGGCGCGTTTTCGGTACTTCAATCTTTTCTTCACCCGTGAGGTACTTCACGGTATAACTATGGCTGTTGGTTTCAAGTTCCGACACCTTCCCCTGATATATGATTTCGCCCCCCAACGCTCCCGCTTTCGGTCCGATATCGATAATGTAATCCGCTGCACGGATAATCTCCTCGTCGTGNTCCACAACTACTACCGTGTTGCCAAGCTGCTGCAACTTCCTNAGCACNCGGATGAGCCGATGCGTGTCTCGCGAATGCAGTCCGATNCTGGGTTCATCGAGAATATACAACGATCCCACCAGACTGTTGCCAAGCGACGAAGCAAGGTTGATGCGCTGACTCTCTCCCCCGGAAAGGGTATTGGACAGTCGGTTAAGGGTAAGATACCCCAGCCCCACATCAATCAAAAACTGCAACCGATTATGAATTTCAGCAAGCAGACGTTCGGCAATGACGGCATCGGTTTCACCGAGCTCCAATTGATTGAAAAATTCTTTAAGCTCGGCAATCGGCATCGTCACGAGTTCGGCAATCGATTTTCCACCCACTTTCACATACAACGCTTCGGGCTTCAATCGTGTACCCTTACACGTTGGACAAAGCGTTTTTCCACGATAACGCGCCAACATGACCCGGTATTGTATTTTATAGAGATTCTGTTCGAGCATCCGAAAAAAATCGTTGATGCCGTAAATTCCCAATTCGTGACGTCCGTTCCACAAGATGTCTTTTTCTTCGTCGGTCAAATCGTAATAGGCACGATAAACGGGAAAATCCACTTTGTAGGCATTGTTGACAAACTCCTTGCGCCACTCGCTCATTTTTTCGCCTCTCCAGCATTGCACACATTCTTCCTGAACCGATAAGCTTTTGTCGGGAATGACCAGATTCTCATCGATTCCGACAACCATGCCAAACCCTTCGCATTGGGGACAAGCTCCCACCGGACTATTGAAATTGAACATCAGCTCGGTAGGTTCTTCGAACTTTATGCCGTCGGCTTCAAAGCGATTGGAAAACGTATACGACTCTACCCCCTTCTCGCCCCAAAACCGCACTACGCACTCCCCTTCTCCTTCCAGAAAAGCCGTTTCCAACGAATCGGACAACCGGTTGATGGTGGCTTTGTCGGAAGAGCACGAAAGACGGTCGATCACCAGCATTACTTCTTCTGCAGGAGGAAGATTCTTTTGAGTAAGCAACTCGTCGATACGGTAAAATTCTTCCCCAACATTAACCCGCGTGAACCCCTCCTTGATCAGGATATCCAACTGTTCGCGCAAATCGCGACCGTTGCGCAACACAACAGGGGAAAGGACCACCATGCGCGTGCCTTCGCGATATTCCAACATCTTGCGAATGACATCGCTCACGTAATGCCTTTTCACCTCTTTGCCCGAAACGGGAGAGATGGTTTTCCCGACACGTGCATAAAGCAGACGCAGATAATCGTAAATTTCGGTGGAAGTGCCGACCGTGGAACGCGGATTGCGGGTGTTTACCTTTTGTTCAATGGCAATAGCGGGAGGTATGCCTTTGATGTAATCGCACTCGGGCTTATTCATGCGACCAAGGAACTGACGTACATAAGCCGACAAGCTCTCTACATAACGCCGCTGCCCTTCGGCATACAACGTATCGAATGCCAGCGACGATTTGCCCGAACCCGAAAGTCCGGTAATAACGGTAAANGTATTTCGGGGAATGGTTACGTCAACGTTTTTCAAATTATTGACGCGTGCACCTTTTATTTCGATTTGTTTGAAATTGCTCATCACGTTTTAAATATGCAAAGATAATTACTTTAACAGCGACAAAAAAGTAAGGCNGACTCAATTAATCTAAATATTTTGACTATTTTTGCATTTGAACGAATTTTCATTCGTNATGAAGTTTGATATTGGTGCTTATTTTTAAAATCATTTATAAATCAAAGGAATAAAAGTGCAAACCCATCAAACGACATCGATTCTGACAAGCGATTTTACTTTGCCTCTACACGATCCAATTCTTGTTTTTCTTGTACTTTTATTGATTGTTTTACTTATCCCTTCCCTATTTAAAAGAATCAATCTACCCTCCATTATCGGTCTAATCATTGCCGGAATACTTGTTGGACCTTACGGTTTCAACATCCTTTCCAACGATGCCGGCATGGAAATGTTTTCCACAATCGGACTAATGTACATCATGTTTACGGCCGGACTGGAGCTGGATTTCAACGAATTTGTAGCCAATCGGAACAAAAGTCTTGTTTTCGGATTGTTCACTTTTACACTTCCCCTGTTGATCGGCTACCCCGTTTGCCATCACATACTCGGTTATGCTCCAATGCCTGCTTTTCTCACGGCAAGCATGTTTTCTACACATACCTTGGTTTCGTACCCTATTGTCAGTCGGATGGGGGTTTCAAAAAACCAGGCTATTGCCATCACGGTAGGAGGAACCATTTTTACCGATGCTGCCGTACTTATTATACTGGCAATCATCATGTCGGCCAACGACGGTGCATTAAATGGTGAGTTTTGGGCACAACTGATCGTTTCGTTAATCCTGTTTTCCATTGTTGTTTTCTTTTTTATTCCCAAACTGGCAAAGCGGTTCTTTCAAAAAGTGGAAGACGATAAATATTCACACTATATTTTTGTCCTATTCATTTTATTCGTCTGCGGTTTTCTAGCTCAACTGGGCGGGCTGGAACCCATCATCGGGGCGTTTGCTGCCGGATTGGCACTCAATCGACTCATTCCGCAAAGCTCAGCATTGATGAACCGTATCGATTTTTTTGGGAATGCCTTATTTATTCCCATTTTCCTTATCTCGGTAGGGATGATCGTAAATATAAAAGTGGTACTAAACGGATGGAAAACCCTGATTGTGGCATTGACATTAACATGCGTAGCCCTCAGCGGAAAATGGCTAGCCGCATTCTTCACGCAAAAAACATGCAACTATTCGACATCGCAGCGGGGCATTATCTTTGGATTGAGCAGTTCGCATGCAGCAGCCACACTGGCAATTATCCTCGTTGGCTATCAAGCAGGGATTCTCGACGAGTATATTCTCAACGGAACCATCATCCTTATTCTCATTACCTGCATCGTTTCATCACTGGTTACTCAAAAATCAGCCAAAGAACTGGTTATGGAAGAGAAAGAAAAAGGCTATTTCACACCTGCTGCATTGGGTAGCTTTGCACAAGAAAAAATACTGGTACCGATAGCCAACCCGGATAACATCGGATACTTGGTAGACCTTGCCTTGCTGATCAAAGATCCCAAATCGGCCAATCCCGTTTCTTTACTGGGCGTGGTTCCCAATAACGTGGAAGCCGAAAAAAACATAATCGAATTCCGGCAAAAACTTCAAGAATTGGTAAGAGATGCTTCGGCCGCAGAAATGAATGTGGATATCATCACCACCATCGATTACAATATTCCCAATGGCATTGTACGTACAGCACGCGAAACTATGGCCGACATCGTTATTATGGGGTGGCCGGGGAAAAGACGGGGTTCATTGAAAAATTGTTCGGCGATAAAGTAGATGCAACCATCAGAAATCTGGACAAGAATCTCTTTATTTGTTATCTCGAAAAGCCTTTGATCTCGAACAACCGCATCGTAGTTATTTCTCCGCCACTGGCAGAAAGAGAATACGGATTTGGCGTCTGGTTGCAGAAAATGGCAAAACTGGCGCAGGAACTTTCCATCCCAATCGTTCATCTTGGACATCCCGATACGCAAAAAATAATAGCCGAGCAAAAAGACTTGAAAAATTTATTTATATTTATCCCCTTTACAGATTGGAACAACCCGATGGCATGTACGGAATATATTAAAGAGAATGATCTCATTGTTTTGGTTTCTGCACGTCGTGGATATATTTCCTATGTGATGGCGCTTGATCATTTGCCGACACAATTGGAATATACTTTCCCACAGTACAATCGCATCGTTATTTATCCGCAACAACATGCTCCTGATGTGCTGCTCAAAACAGATCATCCCATATTTTCACCATTCAAAATATACAAACAGAAGCGTTCATGAAATTCAAATCGATTTTTCGCAACTTAATACTCGTCACAGCAAGTTGTTTGCTCTGTGCTTGTGGATCGTCCAAACAAACATTGACCCGAAAGGCCGATCCTACTCCCAAACACGAATTTCGCGGTACTTGGATACAAACCGTAGGACAAACACGGTATCAAAAAATGAACAGTGCTGCCATGAAACACTACATTGCAGAAATGGTACGCAAATTGGATGAGGCAGGAATCAACGCCGTAATTTTCCAGATTCGCCCCGAAGCAGATGCTTTTTACAAATCGGATTTGGAGCCTTGGAGCCGATTCCTGACAGGAAGGCAAGGTCAGGCACCCGACGATCCGGACTTTGATCCGCTGGCATTTATCATCGACGAATGCCACAAACGAGGCATGGAGCTCCATGCCTGGCTTAACCCCTACCGGGTGAAAACAAATATCAACAACGAGTTGGCTCCCAACCATATCTATTGGCAATATCCGGAAAGATTCATTCAATATGGCAATCAATTGTTTTTCGACCCCGGTTTGCCCGAAAACCGTGAATTTATTTGCCACGTGGTAAAAGATATCGTATCGCGATACGATGTGGATGCTATCCATATGGACGATTATTTCTACCCCTATCCGATTGCCGGGAAACTTTTCCCCGACGATGAAAGCTTTAATAAATACGCTGCTTTGCAAGGATTCTCGCAAAACCAACGGGAGGATTGGCGCAGAAACAATGTCAATTTACTTATACAGCAAATCAAATATACGATTGCCGCCACAAAACCGTGGGTGCGTTTCGGAATCAGCCCTTTTGGTATTTACCGCAACAAAAAAAACACACCCGACGGCTCGGGCAGCGAAACAAACGGACTGGAAAATTACGGCGATCTGTATGCCGATATCCTACTGTGGGTAAAAAAAGGATGGATAGACTATAATTTGCCGCAACTGTATTGGGAAATTGGCCACAAGAATGCCGATTATCTGACATTACTCAACTGGTGGAATGCCAACAGCTTTGATCGCCCACTCTATATCGGACAAGATTTGAAACGGAGTATCGATAAAAACGAACTCGACAAGAAAATACGCCTTTCGCGCGAGATGTCTTTTGTGAAAGGAAACTGTTACTGGTATGGTTATCTGATCATCGAAAATAGCGATGGAGTAGCCGATATCCTTAAAAATCGCATCCACCCGGCAAAATCGCTTATCCCACCATACACCCATATGCACAAAGGACGCCCCGATAAAGTAAAAAACCTTTCCGAGGTTTTTACCGAAGATATGCACTTTCTCACATGGGATCATAAAAAGCAACCGAACAATCCCAAGGCTGCACAGTATTTTGTGGTCTATCGGTTTCGTAAAGGCGAAAAAGTGGATATAGGCAAAGCCGAAAACATACGTGATGTTACGCCGGACAATTTCTATATTCTCCCCTACGAAGGAGGAAAAAACAATTATGTTTACGTGGTGACCGCACTGGATGCCTTTAAAAACGAATCAAAAGCAAAAAAAATAAAAGTAAAACAATAAGATGCATGGATTTTTTATCTTCGCCCCGAAACAACTGAAAATTTAGCGAATGAACACCCCACACACATATCCTATGATTGCCAAAACGATGGCAGAACTCGAAGATGTACTTGCAGAAGAACTTATCGGCATAGGCGCCGAAAATGTGGAAATCGGCACCCGCATGGTATCTTTTACAGGCGACAAAGCTTTAATGTATAAAGCAAATATACATTGCCGCACTGCATTGAGAATATTGAAACCCATCCTTACCTTCAAAGCCGAAAATGCCGATGAGGTGTATGATGAAGTGAAAAAAATGAATTGGGACGAATACCTCTCGATCGACAAAACTTTCGCTGTGGATTCGGTAGTTTATTCGCACGTTTTTACCCACTCCAAATTTGTCGCTTATCGGGTGAAAGATGCCATAGCCGACTATTTT
>JGI24714J26587_10001968_pt1 | contig 14046 bp, 12 predicted proteins | sample BioPla4DNA2_FD_26587 | JGI IMG/M metagenome (IMG submission 26587)
GTTTGGACCGTAGATTCGATATCCTGATGAATTTATTTTCATTGGCTTGAGAAGTCCGATTTCATCATAATACCTTAAGGTTCTTGTGCTTACACCGGCCAGCTTGCTCAACCCATTAACAGTGTATTCCATACAACCAACTCCCTTAAATATCACTATATACCTTTACGCTACGTCAATGTCAACAGTTATTTTTGGAAATTTATTATCCTATTTTGATTATATCGATTTTGGTATGATCTTTTTCATCGATACCTAAGATGATTTTAAAGGTGTATTTGAAGAGGTTGCTTAATATTGCAACTTTTTTAGATGAAAATAATATACCTTTAAAGATTAGAGAAAAATATGATGCGATTATTCACAAGGCTACTGAATGTATTACCTGTGGGAATTATGAGGCTAGGTGTCCATTTGACGTAAAAGTGAAAAAGCAGCTGAATTATTCTAATAGCATCATTATAATATAAGCGCCTTATAAAAAAGATAAAGGGGCTGTTGCAAAACTAGTTAATCTAGTCTAGAAACAGCCCTCTTTTATTCTTATAAAGTGGTTTCTTTGATTAATTTCCCTTCTATATCTTTAATAAGAAATCTATTGTTATCAAGTATTCCATATGAATGAGGATGGTTTTCTTTGGGTAACGTAATAGAAGCTAAATTAATAATATTTATGCTGTCTTTTTCTATTACTTCGTTTATATGGGTATGACCATAAAATAAAGTATCACCTGGACTTAATGGTGGAAGATTGTCCTTATTGTAAATATGTCCATGAGTTATAAATAAGCGTCTTTTGTTATATAAAATGGTTGAGTAATCACTCATAATAGGAAAAGAAAGCACCATTTGATCTACTTCGCTATCACAATTACCTCTTACAGCAATTATTTTATCTTTATGCTTATTTAAAAGATTTGCAACTTGGGCAGGATTATAATCTTTAGGAAGTGGATTTCTAGGTCCGTGATACAGAAGGTCGCCCAATAGTATAATATAGTCTGCATTCTCCCTGTAAAAACCCTCAAAAGCTTTATTAGCAAAATAAAGGGAGCCATGTATATCCGCAACATATAAAATTTTCAATGTTTGTCCTCCTCCAGTTTTTTTATATTCAAAGCAATTCTTTAATTTCAATTATTTTATCAGAAGTTATGATAATAATAAAGTAATAAAAACAGCATTTTAGGCAAGTATATTATATATAAACTTTAATAAAGATAAAAGTGCAATGGAGGATAGTATGTCAAAAAATAAGTTTAAGCTTAAAAATGTAAAGATACCCATGGAAAATCATCAAACTGCAGCCTGGGCAGATGCTGAGAAACTAAAAACTGACTCAAAAGTTAATATTCCAAATGAAGTTCAAGTAAGAAACGCAAAGGAATATGTTGAAACAAATCAAAAATAAAAAGAGGGCTTTGCCCTCTTTTTATTTATAATATTTCATTTTCCGCCAGCCTTTTATATCTTCTATACCTTTCTGCTGCATGCTGAGCAGACAACTCAAACATATCATCAGCGATCTCGGGGAACACATTCATTATTTGTGAATATCGAATTTCACTATGGATAAATTCCTTGTAGTCCTTAGTTGGTTCTTTTGAGTCTAGAATAAATGGATTTTTACCCTCCTTTTTGAGGTCAGGATTATATCTATAAAGTTGCCAATATCCTGCTTCTACAGCTCTTTTTTCTTGCATCATGCTAGTTCCCATTCCTGATTTTATGCCATGGTTAATACATGGGGAGTATGCAATTATTAGGGACGGTCCCTTATATTTTTCTGCTTCTACAATGGTTCTTATGGTATGATTCATGTCGGCTCCCATGGCTATTTGTGCCACATATACATTGCCATAAGTCATAGCCATAAGGCCTAAATCCTTTTTTCTAGCCCTTTTTCCTGCAGCAGCTAGCTTGGCTACACAAGCTGAAGGCGTAGATTTTGAACTCTGTCCCCCTGTATTGGAATATAATTCAGTATCCATAACAAATATATTTATATCATCTCCACTAGCTAGAACATGATCTAAGCCACCGTAACCGATATCATATGCCCAGCCATCTCCTCCTATGGCCCAGAAGGATTTTTTGATCAAATGATCTTTCCTTTTCATAATTTCTTTAATTAATGGATTGTTTTGATAGTCATATCCATCCAATAATTCTAATATTTTCTCAGTAGCTTGTTTGGAGCCTTCGCCGTCATCCATATTATCTAACCAATCTACAAAAGCATTTTTTATATTCTCAGGGATGGGCGACTCAATAGCCTGTTTCATCAGTTCTGCTATTTTACTTCTAATTTGCTTGGAACCAAGTAACAACCCATATCCAAATTCAGCGGCGTCTTCAAACAAGGGATTTATCCAAGCTGGACCTTTACCATTCCAATTAGTAGTATATGCTATTGAAGGTGCTGATGCCCCCCAAATTGATGAGCATCCTGTTGCATTAGAGATTACCATTCTCTCACCAAATAACTGAGTAAGAAGTTTTATATATGGGGTTTCTCCGCATCCTGGACAAGCGCCATTGAATTCTAAAAGGGGTCTCCTAAATTGACTGCCCTTTAGGGTATTTGTATCTGTTAAATGGTCTTTCATTGATACTGTCATAGCAAATTCCCAGTTCTCCTCCTGCATTCTAATTTCCTGTTCAGCAGGCTGCATTACTAGGGCTTTGCCTTTTGCAGGACAAACATCGGCACAGTTACCACATCCTGTACAATCTAGAGGGGCGACTTGAACTCTAAAATGAAGATGGTTTATTCCCCTACCCAAAGCCTTTTTGGTTTCAAAGGTCTTTGGTGCTCTTTTCTTCTCCTCATCATCTAATAGGAAAAGTCTTATAGTAGCATGGGGACATACATAAGAGCATCTGCCGCATTGAATACATTTTTCGATCTGCCACTGAGGAATCATAGGAGCTATTCCCCGTTTTTCGTAAGCTGTTGTACCTAAGGGGAAGGTCCCATCTTCCATTCCTACAAAGGTGCTTACAGGTAGCTCATCACCCTCGTGTCTAGCCATAGGTACTTGTATATTCTTTACAAAATCAGGCACATCCAGTTCCTCTGTATCTTCATCTTCTTCAGTGGCCCAGGTTGGAGGAACTTCTATTTCAACCAATGCTGCTATAGCACTATCAACAGCTCTAATATTCATATCAACGATGGCTTCACCCTTTCTGCCATACATATCTTCTATTGATTTCTTAAGATAATCTAAAGCTTCATCTACGGGAATAACATTGGCCAGCTTAAAAAACACAGCTTGCATTACCATATTTATCCTATTCCCTAGGCCTACTTCAGATGCAATTTTCATTGCATCAATTATATAAAATTTAATATTGTTTTGAGCTATATATCTTCTTATATGTGTCGGTACGTATTCTTCAATTTCATCAGGAGTCCAGGAACAGTTGAGAACAAAAGTCCCACCTTTCTTTAATCCTCTGAGTAGATCAAACTGGTAAACATATGCCTGATTATGGCAGGCGATATAATCAGCGCTATAAACCAAATAAGCTGAATTTATAGGTTTTGGTCCAAATCTTAGATGAGATACTGTGACACCACCAGATTTTTTACTGTCATAGGAGAAATATCCTTGTACATAAAGATCTGTATTATCTCCAATTATCTTAATAGCAGTCTTATTTGCTCCAACTGTACCGTCTGAGCCCAAGCCCCATATCTTACAACTAATAGTGCCTTCTGGTACTGTTTCTATTATCTCCTCTTCAGGCAAGGATGTATAGGTCACATCATCGACAATTCCAATTGTAAATCCGTCCTTGGGAGAGGTCTGTTTTAAATTATTGAATACAGCAAGGATCTGAGAAGGTCTAGTATCCTTAGACGAAAGTCCATATCTACCACCTACTATAACAGGGGCATTCTCCTTATTTTTAAAAGCTTTAACCACATCTAGGTATAAAGGCTCTCCTATAGAACCAGGTTCTTTGGTACGATCTAACACTGCAATTTTCTTGACGGTCTGGGGGATAACCTGATGGAAATGTTCTTCTGAAAAAGGCCTATATAGGTTAACCTTTACCATACCAACTTTTTCTCCCAGGGCGTTGAGGTAATCCACTACTTCTGATATGGTACCAGTTACTGAGGCCATGGCAACTATAATATATTCCGCATCTTTGGCTCCATAGTAGTCAAATAGCCTATACTTACGACCAGTAATCTGACTCATTTTATCCATATAACTTTGAACGATGCCAGGAACAGCATTATAGAAAGGGTTAGCGCTTTCTCTTTGTTGGAAATAGATATCTGGATTTTGGGTAGTTCCTCGAACAACAGGATGTTCTGGGTTCAAGGCTCTATTGCGAAAATCTTCTAGAGCTTTATAATCTAACAATTTTTCAACATCTTTATAGTCCACTACATTTACCTTTTGATATTCATGTGAAGTTCTGAACCCATCAAAAAAGTGTATGAAAGGAACTCTTGATTTAATAGCGGATAAATGGGCAATAAACCCGAAATCCATAGCCTCTTGAGCATTACTTGAAGCTAACATAGCCACTCCAGTTTGCCTGCATGCCATAACATCTTGATGATCTCCATATATGGATAAAGCGTGGGTTGCAATAGATCTAGCACTAACATGAAGTACTCCTGGCAAGAGTTCTCCAGCCATTTTATAAAGATGGGGAATCATCAAAAGAAGTCCTTGAGAGGCAGTATAGGTAGTTGCTAGAGCCCCAGCTTGAAGGGCGCCTCTCATTGCTCCAGCTGCGCCTGCTTCTGACTGCATCTCAATTACCCTTACCTCTTGACCAAAAATATTTTTCTTTCCATGGGCAGCCCATTCATCAACTCCCTCAGCCATAGGTGTAGAAGGCGTAATAGGAAATATAGATGTTACTTCAGTAAAAGCATAGGATGCATAAGCAGCTGCTTGATTTCCATCCATGGTTTCTTGTCTATACATATAAACTCTCCTTTTCATTATATTTTAGATAATCTATTTATCCAGTAATTTTTTACAGTATTTCTTAACTAAACATTATTCTGTACAAAGGATTGAATACATATTCAGCTAAACATTTTGTCATGATAAAGAACACATAAGACTTGGCATAAGAAACGCAGAAAAGCCGTAGCTGAAGCGAACATGCAATAGTCATATTGAATTGTAAGATAACTGTTTGAACAGCACAACAAGTTAAATTAATAGTGGATAATATAATCATAAAATGCAAATATTAAAAAATAGAATTCAACAATACTTTTCCAAGGAGGTTTAAAATGAAGAACAAGCAAATGACCATGAATGAGTTGAAAAACCATATAACAGACTTTTTGAAAGAGCGTAGTCAAGGTTCTCTTGCCACATGTGTAGATCAAGTACCTAGAAGCAGCCCTGTACGTTATTATTTAGGAAACAATATGAATATTTATATCCTATCAGCAGGCGGAGAAAAATTTAATGCCATTGAACAAAATCCAAGGGTCTGTCTTCTAGTTAATACCGATTACGTTGACTTTAGACAGATTAAAGGAGTACAGATTTTTGGCAGAGCTATTACAAGTTTACAAGAACCTCATTTATTTAATGAAGCACAGCAGCAGTGCAAGATGCTAGAAGAAAGAAAGTACCAACTACATGGCTTAATGGTAATTAAAGTATTACCGGAAGAGATTGTTTATCTTAATTCCCTTGGAGATGGAGATAGAACAAAACAATTTTTAAAATTGGACAAGGCAGTTGATGAGAGTAATGAATATAGATCAGCAAAAAAGCTTTAATAAACTACCAGAATCCTATTGGATAGTATCTACGGAAACTACTAACTATCCTACCCTTAATCAGGATATTAATGTTGATATATTAATAGTAGGCGGAGGATTTGTTGGTATTGCCTGTGCCTATCAGCTAGTAAGAGAGGGTTTTAACATAGCCATCTTAGAAGGAAATCGTATACTAAGTGGAGCCACGGGCTATACTACAGCAAAAATAACCTCGCAGCATGAGCTTATATACAATAAAATTCAAAATCAAATGGGTAGAGAGTTAGCTCAGCAATATGCTGATGCCAACCAATATGCTATTAAAGAAATTAAAAGAATTGCAGATCAGCATAATATTAAATGCGATTATGTTACTGAGTCAGCTTTTGTATTCACTCAGCAGGATAAGTATATTCAAAAGATAGAAAATGAGGTGAAAACTGCTACAGATTTAGGTATTAAAGCAGCCTTTGTCGATGAAATCCCCTTTAATTTATCCATAAAAGCAGCAATGCGTTTTGATGATCAAGCCAGGTTCCATCCACGAAAATTCACTCTAGGTTTGGCAAAATATATAGCTGAGAATGGAGTGGAAATATATGAAAATAGCAGGGCTGTAGATATTGAAGAGGATAATGATGGTTATATAGTGACTACAGAACAAGGAAAAAAGGTTACTGCAAAAAAAGTTATTATTGCCTCCCACTATCCTTTCTATAATAAACATGGAATGTATTTTTCTAGAATATATGTTGAAAGAGCATATGTCCTTGCTATCAAGGCAAAAGAAGAATATCCCGGAGGTATGTATATAAACATTGATGATCCTGCTCGTTCCCTTCGAAATCAAAATACTGAAGATGGTGAGCTTATATTAGTTATTGGAGATCACCATAAAACTGGCCAGGGCAGATCGATGGTTAAACACTATGAAGCCTTGGTAGACTTTGCAAATAGTCTATTTACGGTAGAAGATATCCCCTACCGATGGTCTACTCAAGACTGTATGACTTTGGATGGTATACCGTATGTGGGAAACTTTACATCTAATACCCCTAATCTATATATCGCCACAGGCTTTCAAAAATGGGGCATGACCAATAGCATAGTTTCATCACTACTTCTTAAAGATTTAATAGTACATGGAGAAAGTCCGTGGCAGGATGTCTATAATCCATCACGAAAAACCATTATTGCATCTGCCAAAACTTTTATAGTAGAAAATTATAATGTAGCTGAGCAGCTCATTGACGGCAAATTAGAACAATTACCAAATCAAGTAGATCTCAAGCCAGGAGATGCTAAAGTTCTCAAGATAGATGGAAACAGAGTTGGCGCTTATCGTGATAGACAGGGCGATTTACATTTGGTTAATACTACTTGTACTCATATGGGATGCGAACTCAATTGGAACTCTGCAGAAGAATCTTGGGACTGTCCCTGTCATGGTTCACGATTTACTTATGAAGGAAAAGTAATTTCAGGTCCTGCAGTTAAGCCATTAAAAGCTACCAACGATGTGAATACTATAGGAAAATTATTTACCGAAGATTTTTAAGATCAAAACTTCATTAGTGATGGGTTGCTCGCAAAACATAAATAAGACTATAGTTAAAAAAGCGGGCTATTCACTTGAGATATAAAGTGGATAACCCGTCTTTTAGATTTATCTCTAGTTAAGTCCTAATTCTTTTCTTTTCTTCTCAATATGATCAACATAGATTTGAATAGTCTTTTCTGCATCCATTTCCACTACTATTTTCCCCAATCCCAAAGTTTCTGTAGTCTCAGTTAAAGTTTTTACAACAAGATCACTGCCTGTTATTGATGGAACTGGAGCTATATGAACAAGCCATCCTAGCGCTACAGCAGTACAAGCATCAGCCACTGCTTTTTGTTCTAAATATTCTGGTGCACCAATTACTAAAGGTAGTTTATTAGTGTCTATGTCTAAAGCATCAGCTAGTTCCTTGGCAGTATGGGTCATCTTACCAATATCCACACAGGCTCCGTAGGATAATACCGGTGGTATTCCTAATTGCTCACATACTGCCTTTAGTCCTTCCCCACATTCCTGGGCAGCTTTGGGATGAGCAAGTCCAGTATATTCCATAACTGCCGAAGTGCAACCTCCCGACAACACAAGAATATTATTTTTAATCAGACCCTTTGCTATTTTGAAAACATTGCTTCCGTCCTGACCATATCGAGCGGTAGTACATCCAACTATTGTTGCAATTCCTCTAATATTTCCCTTGACTATTTGTTCTATTAAGGGATCGAAGCTTCCTCCTAAGGCTTTCTTTACAGATTCTGTACTAAAGCCCACCATACAATCAGAAATGTGTGGAGGTATATAAATTTTTCTATTTTCAGCTTTACGAACCTTAAAGGCTTCAATTGCCATATCAAGGGCTTTGGCTGCCTGCTCACTCATTTTTTCAGGTATGAAATCTAAGGTTTCTGTACCTTGTAGCTTAATAACAGGATGGGTACTTAATAGCTTGGTACCAAAACGTTTTGCAAAGAGGGGCATTGTAGGCACAGTACAGTTATAATCAAACATAAAAAGATCCACTGCCCCTGTAGCTAGCAAGTATTCCTGGGAAAGCCATTCCCCTTCTTGTCCGCCATAAGCTCTTTGGTTATGAGTTCCCTCATAGTTTATGAGTTGTTGTCCTTCACAAACATGTCCAAGAATTTGAATGCCATCTGCTCCTGCAGCTTTGGCTTTTTGTTGCCATTCATCAGTAGAAGCTAAATCAATTGCAACATGGGCTAGAAGGGGCATGTGACCATTAGTCACTATGTTTACCATATTTTCTTTTAATAGCCCCATATTTTGCTGTTTCATTTGTATCTCCTGAGTACCCATTAGAATTTCTTGAATTATATCTAATAAAAACAATCCCTGATATTCATTGGCAATACCTAGACGTACGCTGTTTAGTAAAAAATCTACTGGATCAGAGGAGAAGTTTGTCATACATCGGGTCTGGGCATATGCTACTTCACTGTAGCCACCACCAGGGAACAAACCAAGCTTTCTCCAAAGCTTCTTTCTTCTAGTAGGTGCAAAAGCTTCTACTGCTTTGGATTCAACATGATGTGGCGAATGGATATCATCCATTACCCACTGGGCAAAATCTACTGCTATCTTTTCTATAGGTTGATTTATATTCAATCCCACCATATCGGCGTATTTTTTAAGTTTTTCAGGATCACGGATTTTAAGTCCACTTTCAGGATGCTCTCCAGCAGCTTTTAAGGTTCTAGCAGCTTGATGAGAGTGGAATATATTGGCTGATGTACCTATGGTTACATGACGATAGACAAAGTTTCTTGCAACCATGGTATGAGCATCTACACCACAGACTCCCTTGGGGCTCTTTTACTAATGCGACAAGGGCCATTAGCACAAAGCTGGCAGGACAATCCTTCTATACAGAATTTACATTGAGTGGGCTGTTGTTGAGTGAATCTATCGAAAACATTTGTCATTCCTGCATCATGTACTACCTGATACATTTCCCTCATAGCAGGGTCAATTATGACATTTAAAGGATATCCCTCTTTAGCTTGATCTCCTTTTGCAATATGTTCCCTCTGCCATTTATGTACTTCTCCCATGTTTGGCATTTTATTAATCTTACTATAATCAATATTTATTCTTTCATGGATATCATGGTGTAATTCAGGATCATTATAATCCTCATTTGTTAAACTAGCTGCAAAGGTTTTCTGATCTCCTCTCATCCTTTGGGCACTTCGCTCAAAAGATTTTGTTATATCCTTATCTGACATTTTAAAAGCCTCCTACTTTTAAAATCATTATTTCTACACTATTCTTTGTTGTAGGAGGCTTAAATATACTTTTTTTATTATGTTTTATCTTTTTTCATAAAAGATATACCTATGAGCATCAACAGTGGAAAAATCATGGCTGTGAATAATCCTACCTTTAACCCTAATTGTTCTGAATCCAAATTTACTGTCTGTCCAAGGGCTAATAGGCTATTGGATTTTTGGGCTAGATCAGATACAAATCCCGCCATCCAAGGCCCAAAGGATGCGCCAATGTCTCCAAAAACAGCAAGCACCCCAAACATCGCCGTCCCACCATTAGGGAATTTCTCAGCTGATAAACTGAGAGTACCTGGCCACATTAGGCTAACAGATAGCCCGCAAAGGGCACACCCCAATAAGGCAATAATAGGGAGTTGAACAAAAACAGTAACTCCATAGCATAGAATACATAGAATACTGGATGACATGAGAGCTTTTCTAAGATCAATCTTGTGGCCCCAAACTCCATAAATAGTTCTTCCAACTGCCTGAAAAAAAGCAAATAAGGCCGGTCCCAATAGATCACCAACCACTTTGGGAACTTGTAATCCTTTCTCAGCAAATAATGAAGACCATTGAGACATAGTAATTTCTGATGCTCCAGCACTCATCATCAGTACTAGGGCAATGATAAATAAATGGGAGGATAATAAACCCTTAATAGGAATTCTCTCCTCTTCTGAGATTATAGGCATAAGAGGAACTCGCATAAATTTAAATAGATTATATGCAGGTATTATAGACCACAGTATAGGTAACAAATTCCATATCTGGTTTCCAAAAATTTTTATTATTAAAGTAGTGATAAGAACTACAGCTAGTTGTCCCCAGCAATAAAAAGAGTGGAGTAGACTCATTGCTGATGCTTTCGCATCTCCGGGCAAAGATTCTACAATTGGACTAATTATAACTTCTATTAGCCCACCACCTATGGCATAAACTATAACAGCTATAGCAAGACCAATATATGGATCTGGAAGTAACAGAGGTAAAATACCTAAACCTACCAATCCAAAAAAGGCAAAAAAATGAGCTAACACCGCAGCACTTCTGTAGCCTATCCTATCCACATACTTAATGGCTAATATATCTGTTATAATTTGAGTGGTAAAATTAATTAATATGAGTCGCCCAATCTTTTCAAAGGAAATATGGAAATTATCATGAAAAATGACAAAAAATAAAGGCGCTAGATTATTTACTATTGCCTGTGTAATATAACCTAGATAACATGCGTGCAATGTATCCTTGTATGTAGCTTTCAATTTATTCCCTCCTACGTTTTTGTCGCAAATATTTTTATAATTGTACCTTAGATACTATCATTGATCATAAAGAGCCTCAATATGGCATCTGGTATATGGAATCCTTCATTATTTATTAGTAAATTTTGTAAATCATTATCATAATCATTGTCATTATTAAATTCTAAAACTTGTTTATGAATATTTTCCATTTTTCTATCTAATTCGGCTGCGGACTCAGCAGCTTCTTTCAGCTGTTTGATTAAATCTTCAGGGACATCCCTGTCATATTTGTAATAAATCTTATGCTCTAAACTAGCCCAAAAATCCATAGCAATGGTTCTAATTTGTATTTCTACACTTACATTGTCTACCCTATCAGACATAAAAACAGGAACTTTTACCACTAAGTGTAAACTTCGATAGCCGTTGGGTTTAGGATTTTTTATATAATCCTTACACATAATGACTTGTATATCTTCCTGTTTTGCTAGCATTTCACTTATCTTATATATATCTGAAACAAAAGAACATATTATTCGAATACCAGCAATATCATGGATATTTTCTCTTATAGAAGATAATGAAAGCTCATAGCCTTTTCTATACATCTTCTTTAAAATGCTCTCAGGGGTTTTAAGGCGAGTTTTTACATACTCTATGGGATTATATTCGTGGACGTAGTTAAATTCTTGATTTAAAATATCTATCTTGGTTTTGACCTCATCCATAGCAAACTTATAGGACATCATAAAACGAGTAAACTCTAATTTTAGCTTTCTTATTTGTTCCAGATCAAGGGATTTATCGTTTCTCATAATACTAACTCCTTCAGCCATCTTGCTGTATAGCCTTAATAATTATATCATATCCATTAATATAATTTAACCCTTAAGCTAGTTCAGTGTAAGATTTTTAGAAATTAGCTTTTTCTTGTAAGATTCTTATGTTTAGTCAATAAAAAGCAGGTTAATGATATAATAAAAAGAAAAATTACAGGGAGTGTATTAAATATGGCAAAGACTAAAATTCATGCTAATTTAAAGGGCAACATGGCATTTGAAATGAATCTTGATGGACACAAATTAATTACTGATGCATCAGAGGATATTGGTGGAAACAATCTAGGACCAAGGCCAAAACAGCTGTTATTAGCTGGGCTTATTGGCTGTACTGGCATTGATGTAATGTCAATACTTAAAAAAATGAAAGTACAGCTTGACGATTGTGTAATAAAAGTAGAAGCCGACAATACAGAAGAACATCCAAGGGTGTACGAAAATATACATCTTACTTATATCTTTAAGGGTAAGAATCTATCACGAAGAAGTTTAGAAAAAGCTGTAAGCCTATCTCAGGAAAAGTATTGTGGCGTTAGTGCAATGCTAAAAAAAGCCACTTCTATTACCTATGATATAATTATAGAAGAATAAAGATAAAGGCTATGAACTCTAGTAGTACATAGCCTTTATCATATGGTTGCCAATTAATGAGTGATTGCTTAGTCTTGCAGTATTCTTTTTGCAGCTTCTATAGCTTTATCATAATCAGGATGTTCTCTTACTTCCTTTACATATTCTACATGTCTTACAATATTATCCCTGTCCAAAACTACAATACCTCTACTTAATAATCTAAATTCCTCTATAACGAATCCATAGTTTAGGCCAAAGGAGAGATCTTTGTGATCGGATAATGTAATGACTTTGTCTATTCCCTTGGCACTGCAAAATCGCTTTTGTGCAAAAGGTAGATCAACGCTTATGGTTAGTATCACAACATCTCCAATGTCTGATGCAGCTTCATTAAACCTTATGGTTTGCATTTCACATACTCCTGTATCTAGTGAAGGGACTACGCTAATTATTTTTACCTTATAACCTGCATCTTTAAGAGAGTATGGCTTTAAATCTCCTGTAAGGGCTGTAAACTCTGGGGCAGGGTCTCCTACTTTTATCTCTTTTCCTAATAAAGTTACGGGTTCTCCTCCCATGGTCACCAAGCCTGTTCTTTTTTCCATCCATATATCTCCTTTCAATTATTATCTATTAAAATTTTAGTAATAATGCTTTTTCATATACTTACCCACTAAAGGAGATATTTAATCATGAGTGTTCAAATTATAAGTTTTGTAGGAAACTCACAGTATTATTTTTCATAATATTTTATCAAGGCTTGTGTTCCCAATTCACCAAATTGTTGGTCATCCAACTCTTTATACATCTTCAGAACTTTATTCAACACATGTAGTTCTAGATTAACATCTTTCGCCTCTTCTTTGGCTATCTCCATATCTTTGATAAAATGTTTAATAAAAAATCCAGGCTCTAGATCACCCTTTAATATACGTGGAGCCATGTTAGACATTTGCCAACTTCCTGCTGCGCCTGTGCTAATACTATCCAGCATTTTTTGTACGTCTAGGCCAACAGATTTAGCATAAGAAATCGCTTCGCAAACACTTGCAATCACACCCGAAAGGGCTATCTGATTTGCCATCTTAGTGTGCTGTCCAGAGCCTGCGGGACCTTCATAAATAATATTTGTACCCAGGGATTCAAATATGGGATAACACTTTTCAAAAGCCTCTTTATCTCCGCCTACCATAATAGATAGAGTACCTTTCTTAGCACCAACATCACCACCGGAAACAGGAGCATCTAAAGCGAAAATGCCCTTTTTCAAAGCTGTATCATATATTCTTTTGCTTAGCTTTGGACTAGTTGTAGTCATATCGATAACGTAGCTTCCAGGCTGAGCATGATTTAAAATACCTTCATCTCCAAAATATACTTCTTCCACGTCTTTTGGAAAACCAACCATAGTTATAACTACTTGTACATTCTTTACACAATCCTTAATGGAATCACACCAAGTAGCACCTTTATGGATAACTTCTAACGCTTTCTTTTTTGTACGGGTGTAAATACAGACTTCATACCCATTTTTCATGAGATTGAGAACTATAGATTTTCCCATAACACCAACACCAATAAAGCCGATTTTTCTCATGCTGACACCCCATTTCTTCAATTTTAGAATTCATCCTTATGTTAGCAAATAATTGTTATATTAGCAAATGAATTCTATACTAAGATAGCGTCAAGATACTCTGGGTTTTTGAAAAAAGTATTCCCCCTGTATCTATCTTTTTTAAGTATCCTTTATTTAAGCATCCCTTATTGATTTAAGAAG
>JGI24714J26587_10001979_pt1 | contig 14003 bp, 15 predicted proteins | sample BioPla4DNA2_FD_26587 | JGI IMG/M metagenome (IMG submission 26587)
AGAAGTTAAGCCCTTCAGCGCCGATGGTACTTGGGGGGAGACCCCCTGGGAGAGTAGGTCGCTGCCGGATTCAAATATATTTTAAAACCTCAAGGAATTTTTCCTTGAGGTTTTTATTTTTTGGATAATTATTAAACAATTTTAAGAAGGTTATTTATTTTTTGTAGAGAATAAATTAATAACAGTTATAATTATATGATTAGTATTAATACTAAAGACTTGANGAAAACAAGTAATTAACAAAAAATGAATAGAGCGAGAAGCGGCACGAGAATTTGAATAGAATAAGAATTAAATATAATATGAAAGGATGATATATATGGCTTTGGTAATAGCTCATAGAGGTGCTTCAGCCTACGCTCCTGAGAATACTATGCCAGCATTTGAAAAGGCTTTGGAATTAGGTGCAGAAGGTATTGAATTAGATGTACAAATGACAGCTGATGGTGAGATAGTGGTTATCCATGATTATGAAATTGATCGAACTAGTAATGGCAAGGGTATGGTAAAGGATTTCACATTAGATGAGATTAAAAGTTTTGATTTTGGAAGTTGGTTTGATTCAAGCTTTAAAGGTGTAAGTATACCTACACTAAGAGAAGTTATGGAGCTGCTAAAAGATTGGAATGGACTTCTTAATATTGAAATTAAAAGTGGTCCCATCTTTTATCCAGGAATTGAGCAAAAGCTCATTGATATGGTGAAGGAATACCATTTCGGTCATAGAGTAATATTTTCTTCCTTTAATCACTATAGTTTGCGTGATTTAAAATCCCTTGATCCCTCTATGAAGATTGGACTTTTGTATATGGCTGGTTTAGTAGAACCTTATAGATATGCTAAGAATTTAGGAGCAGAAGCCCTGCACCCCTTGTACTACAGCATAGTGCCAGAAGTGGTGGAGGGATGTAAAAAGAATGGTATAAAGCTAAATCCCTTTACTATAAATGATAAAAAGGAAATTGAAATGTTGATGAAAGCGGGGGTAGACGGTATTATAACCGATTATCCTGATAGGGCCCTTGAGGTAAAAGCAAAAATAAACAGCCTGTAAAAGAGTATCTAAAAATATTATTATACGAAGGGGGTCATATTGTGAAATTGGATTATAAGAAAACTTTTATTTTAGGATTAGGTTTCTTCTCAGCAAGTATAATTTGGCCTATTTATAATAACTATGTTCCTATAATGTTGGAAACCTACATAAAGAGTGGAACCTTTATTGGAGCTATAATGACTATAGACAATATATTTGCTGTTGTATTTCAACCCCTTTTTGGTGCTCTAAGCGATAGGACCAATACCAGGTTCGGTAGGCGTATGCCTTTTCTTTTGATTGGTGTTCCCTTGGCGGCCATATTTTGTTCTTTAATCCCCTCAGCAAACTCCCTAATATCNTTGATGTCCTTTATAATAATAATGAACTTTTCAATGAGTATATATAGGGCGCCTACCGTGGCATTAATGCCTGACGTTACCCCTAGTCCACTGCGCAGCAAGGCCAATGGAGTAATTAACTTTATGGGTGGCTTGGCTGCAGTAATTGCTTATGGTCTGGGAGGATTGCTCTATAAAATTAATATAGGCTATCCCTTCTACATGGCATCCATAATTATGGTAGCAGCCTTGATACTGCTGTATACCAATATAAAGGAGCCAGAGGCTGTAGAGATAGAGAAAAAAGAAGAAAAACCAAAGAAGGATGTTGCCAAAAACAGAAGCCTTATCTTTATGCTCCTTGCAATATTCTTCTGGTTTACAGGTTTTAATGCTGTAGAAACCTTCTTTTCTTTATATGGCCAGCACGTACTAGGCATAGAACCAGGAACGTCTTCAATAGTGCTAACCTCATTTTCTCTAGCATTTTTAATCTTTGCCATACCAGCAGGCTTTGTTGCATCCAAACTAGGCAGACGCAAAACCATACTTTTAGGAATAATTGGCGCATTAGTGGTATTTGTACCTTTAATTTTTATTAGAAATGCTATTGCTATCTCTATTATATTGATATCAGGAGGAATATTTTGGGCCCTTATCAATATAAACTCCTATCCTGTGATAGTGGAGATGGCCCCAAAGGGATTGACGGGGGCATATACAGGATATTATTATTTCTTTTCCTCCACTGCTGCAATAGTGAGTCCAATTCTATTTGGATGGATAAAGGACTTGGTAGGCAGTTATAGACCCCTATTCGTATATGCTAGTATGGGATTTGTTTTAGCATTTATATGCATGCAATTTGTAAAACACGGTGACGTCAAAGAGCTAGATGAGGAGAAAATTAAAGCTATAGAATCAGGCCCATGATCAAGAATTTATAGGCAAGCTGATTAAACTTCAGCTTGTTTTTTTTGTAACAGTTTTTCAAATGATTCATAGAATATATCAAGGTCAATATAGAAATGGGAGGTATCACCGTGTACAGTAATGGAGATTATTCATACTATGACTATAATCATGTACCCGGCTATGGTTATTATGACCTATATCGCGATGATAATTATGGCAGACCGCCGGGCCATTATGAACCTTATCCGCCAATGCCATGTCCTGAATATCCACCCATCCAACCCACTCCGCCTATGGATATGATGCCTGGAATGAGAGAAAGATGCTTGATGCATTTAAGGGATTTATTAGATATGTTAAGGCATAAAAAGGTATCATTTGTTATAGAAGGAGCAAGAGGAAACTTTGATTGTACCAAGGTAATCAAAGTCGATGATTGTACAGTGATGGTGGAAACCAAAAATGGTGTATGCGTTATTCCTCTAAATGAAATAACAGCTGTGTGCATGTCTAAGGATGTGGCTAAAGATATTATAGGAAATGGAGATTAGAAATATAAATAGGAAATTACTTAGAAAACCTGCAAGATTATTTTAAAGCACTGCGTTAGCGGTGCTTTTTTCTATATGCAACTGTGTAGTATATGATATAATATATCCTAACAATATGAACTAATAATATAAATTAACCTGTTGTGCTAGTTGACGATTAAAGCTGCCTCAGCGTATTAGCTAGCACAAAGAGTTAAATCAATATAAACATAAAGTATAAGGAGTATAAAAATGTACAGTGAGATTATAAAACCAATTGATGATAAGAAGCAGTCTGCATTAGGAACAACTTTTGGATTGGTGATACTATTAATATTAATTGTAGGTTTTTCCAATTTTATATATAACAGATATGGCGTAACTTATGCTGGTTATATCACATATTTATTGTATGGCCTTATTGGTGTATATGTATACAGAAAAAAGATTGTAAGATACCGTTATTCACTAGTTGAGGATGAGCTAATATTTGAAAGTTTGGCAGGAAAACGAAGTAAGGAAATAATGAGGGTAAACCTAAAAAAGATTTTATACTTTTGTCCCTTATCCCATGAAAGGCTAGATAAATCTACTGATTATAAAAGCTATTATATAGCTCATAATAAGAAATCTACAAAGGCTTGGGTGTTGGCCTTTAAAAGTGGCAATAAGATTTATAGAATAATCTTTGAACCCAGTGATAAATTAGTGGGATTAATTAAAAACTCATGAGGTACTTGCACAATACAGCATTAATTAGAATAAAATAGTAAAAACCGGTAATCCTTTAGATAATCAAAAGTTATTTAATGGGGCGGTGTAAAGATGATTAATATAGTTGAATGCTGTATGTGCAAAAAGATGACCAAAGCTAATCTTATTCTAAATAACAGCAATATATGTGCAGACTGTGAGAAAAAGATTATAGGGACAAAGACAGATCACAAGGATTATCTAAAGTACAAAGAAGGAATAAAACGTTTATTATGCTATAGTCATAAGAATGAATAGCAGCATATTTAAATATGGAGGGTGTCTTTTGATATTACAGCAAATGCCATTGATAGAGGCACTTTTTGAGTACATAAAAGAAGATATAACTAGATACCATATGCCTGGACACAAAGGAGGGCAAGGATTTAATGGAGAAATTTTAGATAGCCTTGCTCAAATAGATGTTACGGAAGTGCCAGGCTTAGATAATTTACATAATCCCCAAGGACCAATATATAATGCTCAAAGGTTAGCATCCAAGGCCTTTGGTTCGGATCAAACTTGGTTTTTGGTAAACGGATCCACTAGCGGAATTCATGCCATGATCTTGGCTGCTTGCCCCCCTGGAAGCAGCCTAATTGTACCTCGCAATTGTCACAAATCCGTAATAAATGCTTTGATTATGGGAGATATATTTCCCGTTTATATATTGCCTGAATATGATGAAGATAAGGAGCTGGTTACCCAAGTGTCCCCTCTGGCGATAGAAGAGGCATTAGAACGCAATCCTAATGCTGAGGGGGTACTGCTGGTCAGTCCAAACTATTATGGAATGTGTCCTAATGTAGAGGAGATTGCTAATATTGTTCATAAAGCAGGCAAAGTATTGTTGGTGGATGAGGCTCATGGAGCCCATTTTCCTTTTAATCCAAGGCTGCCTTGTTCAGCCGGAGAATTAGGAGCCGATTTATGGGTCCATAGTGCCCACAAAACTCTACCCTCCTTTACTCAAACAGCCTATCTCCATCTAAAAGGCAATAGAGTGGACAAGGATAGAGTATCTAGAATACTATCCATGAACCAGACCAGCAGTCCATCCTATATATTTATGGCCTCTTTGGACTGGGCTAGATATTTTATGGAGGTTAAAGGACATGATCTATTAGATAATCTCATAGATAATTTGGAAAAAGTGCGGCAGCAATTAAGAAGAATTGGCATTGATAGTATAAGTAACTCCATTTGGCCAGAGGTTAAGGCTTTTGATCCTACCCGTTTGGTATTAGACTTTAGAGGATTAGGACTTACAGGCTATCAAGCTGAGAAGCTCCTAAGGGATGAAGAAAGGCTTCAAATTGAAATGTCGGATCATCGCTATGGAGTACTAATATGTACTGTAGCTGATAACAGGACAGATTTACAAAAAATAGTACAAGCATGTCAAAATCTTTGGCAAAAACACAGGGGAAATAAAAATATTCATTTCCCAATGTCGATTTCCCGGGAAATACCCAAACAAATGATGTCGCCTAGACAGGCTTTTTATAGTAAAATACAAAAGATTCCCCTTAATGAGAGCCAGGGTAGAATAGCTGCCTGCACCATAGGAGCCTATCCTCCAGGCATACCTAGATATTGCCCAGGGGAACTAATTGAAGAGGAGGGAATTGAAGAGCTTATATTCATACATAGAAAAGGCGGAACCCTCTTTGGGGTAGATGAGAGAAATTATATTGATGTAGTTGTGGAGTAAAGATGCTCAATACACAAGGGCTTTGTGTAATTGCAATTAATATATGATAAATATAATAAAATCGGAATATGTATATATAGATAGGAGTATATAAAATGAAAGGATATTTTATAACCTTTGAAGGTCCCGATGGATCCGGTAAAACAACGCAGATAACCTTACTAAAGGAATATTTAACAAATAAGGGGTATGACGTACTAGTCACCCGAGAGCCGGGAGGAACGCCTATAAGCGAAGCCATAAGGGAAATTATTTTAGATACTAAATATAAGGAAATGAATCCCATAACAGAAATGCTGCTATATGCTGCATCTAGGGCCCAGCATGTAGCCCAGTTAATAAAGCCGGCTCTGGAACAAGGAAAGATAGTGATATGCGACAGATTTGTAGATTCCAGCATTGCCTATCAAGGAGTGGGTAGAAACCTGGGAGTCGAGGTGGTAGAAGAGATAAATAGGGTAGCCCTTCAGGGTCTTGTTCCCAATCTAACACTATTTTTTGATATTGATCCTGAGATAGGTTTAAAGAGAGGAATGGAAAGAGATAGAAAGGCAGATAGACTAGAACTAGAGAATATAGAATTCCATAGAAAAGTATATGAAGGATTTTGCATGCTATGTTCTCGATATCCAGATAGATTCAAACGGATTAATGCCCAGGCCGATATACAGGAAATTCATCATCAAATAATTAATGAAATTGAGCAATTGTCTAAGTATGGAAAATAGTATATAATATACATAGAGAAGATATATTAGTCTAGCGTCTAAATCCCAAAAAATAGAAAAATAAGGAGGTATTTCCGGGATGAAATTAATTATTGCGGTAGTACAGGATGAAGATTCTCAAAAGCTTATTTCAAAGTTAATGAAAGCTGGCTATGGTGTTACTAAATTAGCTACCACTGGAGGATTTCTAAGATCAGGCAATACCACTCTATTAATTGGTGTGGACAACGATAAGCTGGAAAATGCTATGGGCATAATTGAACAAGTATGTAAAAGCCGTAAACAAGTGGCTACTTCACCATCACCTATGGGTGGAGCAACTGGTATGTATGTCCCTTATCCTGTTGAGGTAACGGTAGGAGGCGCTACAGTATTTGTAGTTGATGTTGAGGAGTTTAGAAAGATATGAGAATACAAAAAGCTGACAGCCGCCCCAAAGGTCATGGTGCTGGAGGGGCTAGGAGTGTCAACAGCCCTGTAAATACTGCTCAGGGCAAATCCTTTGACAGCTTTTTGCATGATAACCAATATAGGTCTATGAAGGAAAAGCTAGCTTTACTCATGGATAATATAAAGGAACAGGGACAGAAGCTAGCAGATAGGGTAACCTTAGAAGATTTAATGTTGTACAAAAAGATGATAGCTCAATTTCTTGATATCTCCGTAAGACAGATGCTGCAATTTAAAAAAGATAACTATTTAGACCTAAGCGGAAGACATCATATCTATGCTTTAGTAAAAAAAGTGGATGAAAATCTTGAGGCTCTAACTAAAGAAGTGCTAAGTTCCCAAAAGGATCATATAAAAATACTCAGTTATATAGATGATATTAGGGGACTATTGCTAGATATGATGCTTTAATGTACATCTTAAGGAGAGTATATAAAATGAATAGCTTTGAGATTATTGGACAATCCACCCTTATCCGCAGACTAAAAAGCATAATGGATAGTGGTAGGATTGTTCATTCTTATATATTCACTGGTCCTACTGGTGCCGGTAAGAAAACCATATCAAATTATTTTGCAAAAATGCTACAATGCCAAGGAATGGATAAGCCTTGTAATACATGTAAATCCTGCAGACAGGTGGAGTCTAGCAACCATCCTGATATTATTAGGATAGAAAGTCAATCCAATGTTATAAGAGTAGATTCTATTAGGGAATTGAGAAAAGATATATCCATTAAACCCTTCCAAAGTCAAAGGAAGATATATATTATAGAAAAAGGGGACACAATGAATCAGCAAGCTCAAAACGCCTTATTAAAAACCCTGGAAGAACCTCCTAAACACGCAATTATTATTATACTTGTGGAGAATTTAGCCAGCCTACTTCCAACCATAGTATCCAGATGTCAGATAATCAGGATACCTCCCTTATCTACACAGGAAATAGGAGAAATTATTAAATCTCGAGTTGAGGTAACTCATGATAAGGCATTGGTCTTTGCTAAGCTAGCCCAGGGAAATCCCGGTAGGGGGCTGGAGCTGGCCCTGTCCGAAGAATATCAGCAAATGCGGGATGAGTCTTTGGAGCTTTTGATGAAGCTTGCTAAAAGCTCAACTGCACAAGCCATGGAATGCGTAGACTACTTCCTGGATAAAAGAGACAATGCTATTGAGATATTGGATATGATAGAATTATGGTTAAGGGATGTATTAGTATTGAAGCAGGGCAATTTACGGCAAATTATTGTGAATATAGATAAAATATCCTATCTTGAGGATTTGGCAAATAGCTTTACAAGCCGTAATATACAATGTATTATAGACAATATAGAAAAAAGCAAAAGAATGCTAGCGTCTCATGCAAATTTTCAGTTAACCATAGAAAATTTGCTGATGAAAATACAAGGAAGTGGTGAACATGCACAAGGTAGTAGGAGTACGGTTTAAAAAAGCAGGTAAAATATATTATTTTGATCCCCATGATTTAGAGTTGGAGACTGGAGAATATGCTATTGTAGAAACTTCCCGTGGAGTGGAATATGGCAAGATAGTAGTAGGTCCCAAGGAAGTACCTGAGGAGGATATAGTATCTCCTTTAAAAAAAGTTATAAGAAAAGCCACAGAAGAAGATGCCGAAAAAGTAGCGGACAACCGCAAAAAGGAAAGCAAGGCTTTTGATATATGCTTAGAAAAAATTAATGAACATGGCTTACCTATGAAATTAATAGATGTTGAGTATACCTTTGATAACAGCAAGGTTATTTTTTATTTTACCGCTGAAGGTAGAGTGGACTTTAGGGAATTAGTCAAGGATTTGGCTGCCATATTTAGAACCCGAATAGAACTAAGACAGATTGGCGTGAGGGATGAAGCTAAGATGATAGGGGGTATCGGACCCTGTGGAAGATCCTTATGTTGTAGAAGCTTTTTAGGGGAATTTGAGCCAGTATCCATAAAAATGGCCAAAGAGCAAAACTTATCTCTCAACCCAACTAAAATTTCTGGTTTATGCGGCCGGCTTATGTGCTGTTTAAAGTACGAGCAGGACTATTATGAAGAAATAGGCAAAAAAATGCCTAAAGTCAACAAAGAAGTTATTACTCCCCATGGCCCAGGCGTAGTTATAAGCTGCAATGTCCTGACTGAAAAGGTAAAAATCAAAGTGATCCAAGAGGATGGCACGCCTGAAGTGTTGGAGCTTCACTTCAGTGAAATCACACCTATACAAGAATGTGATGGGGATGATAATGAAGATGAAAATAATGATGAATTATTAGATTCAGATGATATAGATGAAACCATGGCCTCCTTACTGGAAGATTAAAAAATAAAAAAGTTTGTTAAAAAACTTGCATTTTTTGTTATAGGTGATAAAATTAAATAGGTGTTTTTTAAAACACCTATATAGGGGTTTTGAGGTGAGGAGGTGACCGGTGATGGCTTATAAGATTAGCGAAGAGTGTATTGCATGTGGAGTATGTGAAGCAGAATGCCCAACAGAAGCTATTTCAGCTGGCGATGATACCTATGTAATTGATGCAGATACATGCATTGATTGCGGAGCTTGCGCCGATGTTTGCCCTGTAGACGCTCCTCAACCAGCATAATACACCCAACAATACACAATAATAAGTTGTTTTAGGTACTTATTGGAATGTAAGCTGTTAACAAAATAACGTTAACAGCTTTTTTCGTGTCATGGAGAATAGTCAAAAAGTACTAAATTCTTAGTTGATTTATATTATTAATCTATTTAGGCAGGAATTTGACAACCTTTGACGAATTATATAATGATAAGTAATGTATAAAGGTGGTATAAAATGTTTAGGAGAGTCTTAGCATTTGTTGTAAGCTTCTTGGTTTGTATCAACTTATTGTGGGTTCCGCCGGCCTTTGGTGCTAGTGATAATAGTATTATTAGGGTGAAGCTAGCATCCTTAGGAGCTCCCAATAGTATCAATATAGTGGTTGATGGAACCTATGGGATCCCTCAGATAGACAAGAATAACCTTCTTAATAAGGGGACCTATACAGTGAGCGTTAAATCAGGACAACTAGTATTGGATGATAAAACTGGCGGCAAAACCCAATCTACATCTTTAGGCAGCAGCTTTACTTTTAAAAGATATCAAGGCTCTGATCCTAATCGTCTAAAAATAGGTAATTTCTATTATTTGGGGGATATGGAGGTGCGTTTATCAGGCGGCTCCATTGAACTTATAAATCATATTCATATTGAGACCTATCTCTATGGAGTGGTACCTTATGAGATGAGCAACAGCTGGCCTTTAGAGGCGCAGAAAGCTCAAGCGGTAGCAGCGCGTACATATGCAATGAAAAAGAAGAATAATAAAAGCCATTACGATGTAGTGGATACCACCAACGATCAAGTATATAGAGGATATAATAGTGGTTATAAGAATTCTATAAAAGCAGTTAATGATACCTTTGGTGAAGTTTTAAAATACAATGGAAGTTATGCCGAGACTTTCTATTCCTCAAGTAACGGAGGAATGATTGAAGCATCTGGAAACTTGTGGGGTTCCCTGGCTTATTCCAAGGTAAAGGAGGATCCTTACGACTCTAAAAATCCTGATAATCCTAACAGGAGCTGGACGAAGACTTATTACAAAAACCCAGTGGATTCCAAACTTTTAGAACGACTCGATTTTAAAAATAAATTGAAGGAAAAAGGTTTGGAAGAGAAAGATATAGAGAATCTTGAAATAAGGTCATTGGAATTTACCTACAATGATAGCGGAAGGGCAGACAAAGGAAAAATTGTCTTGGCCATGAACAAAAAGCAGAATTCCAATGAAAAGACTCCGCCAGAGGAAGTAACTATAGAGATTAGCCTTAATAACAGAAACATTCGTACTATATTTGATCTAAAAAGCTTGCTGTTTAATGTAGTAGAGAAAAATGTAGATGGAAAAGATTCTTTTGTATTTGAAGGTAAGGGCTATGGTCATGGAATAGGCATGAGCCAGTGGGGCGCTCATCAAATGGCCAAGGAAGGTATGAGTTATACTAAGATTTTAGAGTTTTATTATCCAGGAACCACACGTAGTAAATTAGACATTGGCCCGGACTCAGGAGGAGATCCAAAGCCTAATCCACCTGCGAAGCCCGAGCCTAAACCTGAACCTAAACCTGAACCAAAACCTGAACCAAAGCCAGAACCAAAACCCAACCCTGACCCAGTGAAAGAGCAGCAATTTGGTATAGTTAATGTATCCACTAGCCTTAATGTGCGTCAGGGTCCAGGAACAAACTATAAGCGAGTAGGCAGCTTGAAAAAAGGTGCTAAAGTAGAAATATTGGATCGAAGTGGTGCGTGGTACAAGATTAAAACTGGCAGTATCCAAGGTTATGTTCATGGAGACTATATTGTATTAGAAAATAAGGGACAGACTACTCCGCCCTCATCAGGAAATAATTCAGGCTCAGGAAAAACCGATCCAGCACCCCCGCCATCCGATGACAGGCGCTATGGAACAGTGACTGCATCTGCTTTAAATGTTAGAAGCGGTCCCAGCACTAAAAATCATAAAGTAGGCATGGTTGTAAAAGGAACCAGGCTGACAATACTAGGAACTCAGGGTAGCTGGTACAAGATTAGCTATAATGGAAAAACGGCATATGTCCATAGAGACTATGTAAAACTTGAAAGCACCAGTACACCTTCATCGGGCTCTGGCAATGTTGGTGCAGTGATTGGAAAGGCTACAGTAACGGCCTCTTCACTAAATGTAAGAAGCGGTGCTGGTACTAACTATAAGAAATTAGGCAGTCTTCCAAGGAATAGACAGGTTGAGTTATTGGCTAAACAGGGTGATTGGTATAAGATAAAGTATGGAAGTGGCGTAGGATATGTTCACGGTAACTACCTAAAAATAAATTCATCTGGTAACACTGGAAATAGCAGTGGCAGTCAAAATAGAGGAAGCCAAAATAGTGGAACTACACAGCTTACTGGAACCGTTAATGCATCTGCCCTAAATGTACGCTCTGGTCCAGGAACTAACTACTCTAGAAAGGGATCATTAGCTAGAGGTGCCAAAGTAACCATAACAGGAGAAAGTGGTTCTTGGTATAAGATAAATTATGGTAGCGGCACAGGATATGTTCATAAAAACTATATAAAACTTTCATCAACAAGCAGCAGCAGAGGCTCAGAGCAGCGCAGCGGAACAGTTAATGCATCAGCATTAAATGTACGTTCTGGTCCAGGAACTAACTACTCTCGTATAGGACTGTTGGCTAGAGGGACCAAGGTAACCATAACAGGAGAAAGCGGCAGCTGGTATAAGATAAAAAGTGGTTCCCTTACTGGATATGTATCCAAACAATATATAAAGTAAGAATTAAGGAATTAAAAAGGCTTTTACAGTAAAGAAAATTACTGTAAAAGCCTTTCTTATTTATCCTAATTAATCTGATGTTAGAGTTGCCTTTTCATACAAGAACTGGTGAAGGAGTTCTCTGTTTTTTTCCAAATCGGGAACATAAACAGCCATTCCTCTAATTCTTTGACTACTAAAGGTATTGTCGGCAGGTACCCTATATTGATAAATATGCTTGTCTTTTATTCCTAATACTGAAGTTCCTAAGGAAACTATTTCAGATATAGGAATGTTGGTATCAGCATAGGGAATAATAGATGCTACTAGATCAGGCAGTTTTAAGGGGTTAATGGATTTAACTTTATTAAACATTGCTGATAATACCCTTCTCTGCCTCTCAGTACGCTCTGTATCACCATGGCCAACTTTCCTGATTCTAGAATAAGCCACTGCTTGTCTACCATTTAGGGTTTGTAATCCTGATCTGGTTATACCAGGTGATGTTCTATTCTTTTTGTCTAGGCTATTAAGCTCATTTAAAATTTTATTCAGATGATTTACTTCTTTTTCTTTTACATCTATNTCAACGCCTCCCATGGCATCGATAATCTCTTCTAGGCCAAAAAAGTCTACTGTTACGTAACGTGTTATGTCTAAATTAAAATTTTGATTAATGGTCTGCATAGCCAGTTTAGGTCCCCCGAAAGAGTAAGCAGCGTTTATCCGGTTATCTTTTCTGCCAGGGATTGATACGTATAGATCCCTCATAATGGAGGTCAGTTTCAACTGGCTGTTCTTTTTGTCCAAGGTTGCAATGAGTATAGCATCGGATCGTCCATTTTCATTTTGATTGCGCCTGTCAGTACCTAGAAGGAGAACGTGTACTGCTTCTGTATCATCTTCGGTAGGTGCATCCTCAGGTATACCGAAGTTATCAGAATCACCCTCCCATTCCTGCCATTGACTATCTCCTTTAGCTAGCTCCTCAGCTTCGGATATAGCATCAATTAACTTATATATATATCCCCCTATACCAATTAGGACTACTAGTAGTACCCCTAANACCCCTACTAACACTTTCTTCATCATTAATTCCTCCATTTTAAGCCATTTAAAAATATAGTGCACGCATAGTATATTATTCTACAAATATAGGTATTCGTCAATAACTTTTAGTAAAAGGATAATTATCCTAGGCCAATTTATATGATATAATTCTGTCTTATAGAAAATCTATGGAAGGAAGGATTGTACTTGACTGACAAAATTAAATCTAATGTATGGATTTTTCCAGTTATATGGATGCTAATTATTTTTGTTTTTTCTCATCAGCCTGGTAATGAATCTGCAGAATTAAGCGGTGGAATAACTCAAATTTTAATGAATATATTACAAGCAGCCAATATTACTCTAGACATATTAACCCTACATGATGTCATTAGGACCATAGCTCATTTCATGATTTTTTTTATACTGGGATATCTATGGTATATCACTTTTAGGACTAAGGGTAGATCACCGAGGAATTCAGCTTCTATAGCTCTTATCATTTGCGTTGTCTATGCTTTTTTTGACGAAGCTCATCAATATTTCATTCCTGGTAGGGCTTGCGAGCTCAAAGATGTAATGGTGGATGGCTTAGGAGCTGGATGTGCAATAGCAATAGGATGGCTTTTGTCTACATTAAGACAAAAAGTAAGCATATAAATATAATCATGAAAATATAGTGTAAGAAGTTTGAAAATGGGTATCAAATAAAGAAATGACTTCTTTCGAAAGGATGATATATTATATGGAAGGTTTATTATCCTTTATTACAGTGTTTTTTCAAGGTGTAGCATCTTTTTTATCTCCTTGCGTTTTGCCCCTGATACCAGCTTACCTTACCTATATGACAGGCCAATCCATAGAGCTAATGATAGAGGATAGAAGTGCCCATAGGAAACTGATTATAAATGCCCTTGCCTTTATCTTTGGTTTCTCCCTGGTGTTTGTCCTGCTGGGAATTGTGGCTACATCGGTAGGGAAATTTCTGCAATCCAATAGGGACATAATAAGAAAGATTAGCGGTATACTTATAATATTCTTTGGCCTATTTCATACTGGACTTATTCCTGTTAAATTCCTAAACTATGAAAAACGGCTTAATATAGGTCAGAGAAGTCCAGGATTAATATCATCCTTTTTGA
>JGI24714J26587_10001983_pt1 | contig 13996 bp, 14 predicted proteins | sample BioPla4DNA2_FD_26587 | JGI IMG/M metagenome (IMG submission 26587)
TGTCCTTTACGACCTGGCCGAGCGAACGTGACAGATCTGCTGGCACTGGATCACTGTCAGTTCCAGCCTGGGATCCGTTTCCTCAACTTCCAGGAACGTTTCACCCACTGCCCTGAAGAAGCCCGTGATCTCTCCGCACTTGGTGGCCACGATTACCTTGCGGTCCAGCAAAGGAACCAATCCGTCTGGACAGCGGCAGCATTCACCGAACATGGCTATACCTCCCTTGGCCCGTGCCGGCGAATACGCACGAAACAGATCTGGCGGCAGCTGACAACGATGTGATTGTCCCCCTTGCCTTCCTGGAGGATAATGGAGTTATCACCGACGAACACCAGTGTTCCCGATACTTCACCGCACGGGGTTTTCACCTCTACGAAGCGGTTGATGAAGTCCCGGAGCGTGGCGGGGCAGGGGCATTCTTCCTTCTTGGGCGGCGGCGGGGCAGGTTTAGGGGGCACACAGAGCACGTCGCCTGGAAAGATAAGGCTGGGATTGGGAATGTGGGGATTGGCCGCGATCAGGGCGTCCAAGGAAACCCCAAAACGCTGAGCTATGAAAAACATGGTATCCCCCTGCACAACGGTGTACCTGCCTGTAAAGCCTGGGGGGCAGTGGGTGGGTACGCGCGGGAAGCCGTGGTGGCTGGGAAACATAGAGGTTTACCTCCTCTCAAGTGACTAGCATTGCTAATATATGCCGCGGGGGTGCAGGGGGAACTAGGCAACGAGGGCTAGATCAGGGGTTTCTAGCGCAGGTTCAGGGAATACTGCCTGATGCGCTGGTAGGCTGCCTCCCTTGGCGCGCCGTCCAGGATCCGGGGTTGGACCCCGAAGATGNGGGCGGGGAGGATGGCNAAATCGCGCACTCCCTGTTCAGAGAGGGTAAACTCCAAGAGCATGGTCTCCCAGGTGCTGGGCAGGTTCAGGTCGAAGACGAAGTTGCCCAGGCTGTAGGCAATGACACTCTGGTTGTAAAATTCAAGGCCTTGGAGGACGTGGGGGTGATGCCCCACGATTAAGTCGGCGCCGGCGTCCGCGGCTGCCCGGGCTAGGCGCATCTGCTCAGGCGTGGGCTCGTGTACATACTCCTTCCCCCAATGCATGCTCACCACCACCACATCCACCAGCTCCCGCAGCTTCTGCACATCCTCCACGATCTGATCCAGTTCCGCGGGGGCCACGCCCGGTTCCTCTGCAGTGGCCCGCCAGCTGATGGGCTCCCTGGAGTANACGAACCACATCTCCGTGTAGGCCAAGAAGCCGATGCTCACTCCGCCCACCTCCCGGATCAGGGGCGCGCGGGCTTCCTGGAGATTGCGCCCGGCCCCCACCCAGTCGATGCCGTACTCCCGCAAAAGGCGCATGGTTTCAAGCAGGCCTTCGTGGTGGTAATCTAGGGCGTGGTTATTGGCCAGGGAGACCACGTCCAGGCCCGCAAAGGCCAGGCCCTCCACAGCTTCAGGCGGGGCCTGGAACATGTTGATGAAACGGCCCCGATCGCCCAGGGGCGACTCCAGGTTGGCAAAGCTCACATCAGCCCCGCGCAAAAAGGAGGCGGTCTCAGCGAACATGTACTCCCAGCCGTTACTCAGTCCCGCCTTTTTCACATCCCGATCCAGCATGATATCGCCCACGGCCACCAACGTGATCTCCCCTGCCCAGGGCTGGGCATAGGGAGTTCCCAGGGCCAGCAGGCGGAAGGCGTTAACGGGGCTCTGGAGCCGGTTCTGCACCCAGTCTCTCAGCTGGCCCGCAAGGCCCTTGGGACGCTGGCTCAAATAGATGGTGCGGGTTAAGGGATAGGCCAAAGGATGAGCCGCACAGTCCCGGGGGTCCACTCCCTCCAAGGGCAAAACCCGTACCGCCGGTTTTCGCTCCTGGAGAAGGATGATTCCGAACCCGCCCCTTCCTTCCCTGAGCTCCTCCGCTATCTCGCCGGACTCTAGATAGCGCACGGGCGCATCCCACCAGGGGTAGCCCGGGACTGCCAGTTCCTGTGCAACCAGGACTTCCTCTGGGGTAGAGAGGATGGCCTGCTGCAGGCTCTGCAAATCCAGCATCTGCCTAGAATCAAAGAAGGGCACCACCACTGCCGGCACCAGATAGCCCACAGGCCAGCTGACCAGGCCCTCAGTGGGCCTGCCCAGTTCCAGGAGGTAGTCCAGTTCGCTGCGGCTTAGCTTTTCCAGGAGCCGGCTGGGTTCATCCAGGATCACTTCTCCAAACTGATACCCGGGAAAAAGGCCGCGGGCCAGATGGGGGAATGCTGAAGCCAAGCCCAGCCTGGGCGCCGGGGCAGGCCCAATCAGCCAGGCCAAGATGGTCAGCACCCCTCCCCAGGGTCAAGAACACCAGGATGGGAACCCAGAACAGCGCTCGCTTGCGAACGATCACCACAAACATGGCCTTCGCCTCCTGGTAATGTATACTGAAGCGCGGCGGCCAGCATGCAGGGGTGGTCAACAGTTGGAGGAATTTGGCAGAATAGGCTGGGTCCGGCCGGGGCAGGCTAGGGGTGAGGGACGGTATGGCAGAGTGTCAACACGCATGACGTGTTTCGTGTAAAGCGCTTTGACTGTCATGTCCGTCCCTTCTAGTGTGAGCGGCGCAGTATCCTGCGCAGGGCTCTTTTTTTGTGGTAAAATGAGTTGAGCAGGGGGGGAGCGTTGGTATAGGATCTTAAGGGGAGAGGAACCATGTTTTTCATAGGCATTTTTGGGATCCAGGATAAAGAGGAAATCATCAAAACAGAACAGGGCGTGACCTGTCCCGTGTGCGGTGCCTATGATCGTTATGAGGTGATCCGGGCCTACACCTACTTCCACATCTTTTTCATTCCGGTCTGGAAATGGAACAGGCGCTACTTCATCCGCACCCGCTGCTGCCAGAGGGTGTGTGGGCTGGATGAAGAGTTGGGCCAAAGGATCGAAGAGGGGCAGGCGGTGTCCATCAGTACTGAGCATTTGGACTGCCGCCAACCCGCGGGGCGCTTCTGCTCCAGCTGCGGAGCACAGCTGCACAGTGCGTTCAACTACTGTCCCTACTGCGGGAAACGTTCCTGATATTACCAACAGATTACATATCTTTATCACTATCATAATAAGGCTGTAGTACAATTAGCGAGGCGCTTCCTTAATTTGGTTGTGCCGGCCATCACGATCTGAATATTTGGCAAACCATGAGAAATCATGGGACGCAAAGCTATAGGGGCTAAGCACGTTTGTGTATGCCAGCCAGTTGCGGTTAAGATGCTCTTTCTAGCTGCCTGGTTGGGGAGCATTTTTTTGTGTTCAGGGGGTTGGACTTCAGTGGATCTATTGTGGGAATCGGTATCTGAACAGTGGCAGGATTCAGAAAGAAGCACTAATGACGAGGCCGGGGAGACGCAGCAGGGAGATCGGGAGGGGCGTCTCGCCGTGCTCCAGGGGCAGCTGTGCATGGAAGAACCGACGGGCAAGGGCGCCTGGCCGGTGATCATTCCGGGGCCCCGGGTGAAGATTCGCTTAGGGGACAAGCTCCTCACGGGGCCAACGGTTCTAGAGAGCATTGAGGGCCTTTCCATAGAAGTCCAACAAGAGCCTCCCGTGAGCGACTTCGAGATCATTGTGTCCCGGGACAAGATGGAAGTGATCCTCAAGACCAGGTTCCTTGCGGGTAGGAAGTATGCGCTCTGCGATGCCGAGTACCAGCAGCGGCTGTGCCTCAAAGCGCAAACGGTTGCAAGCGTTCCAGCCAAGGCCATTGATCCCCGGCTCGTTTTGGCGCGCCTCGCCGAGAAGGGTATCAGACCTGAGCTGATCGAGACGACCCAAGTAACCCAGGCCTGCCTGGGGCGGGAAGATGTTGAAGTAATCGTAGCCCGGGGCGTGAAACCCGTGCCGCCTGTGGACGGCCGGGTTGAAATGGTATGCGATCTCAAGACTAGAGTGCCCAACGCGGCGGAAGGGGACCGTGTGGATATTCTAGACAGGGGACGCTTCAATAGCGTGAACGCGGGCGACGTCCTGGCCGTCCTGCATCACCCAGTTCCCGGCACACCCGGAATGAACGTGTACGGGGAAGAGGTTTCTCCCCCCGCTCCTCGGCAGCCGCGCCTGGCCGCGGGTTCAGGTGTGAAACTGGTCAAAAACGGAACCATGGCGGTTGCCGAAGTGACGGGGCGCCCCATTCTCAGAAGGGGTGTGCTGCAGGTCAGCCCCCAGCTCGTAATCGGGCAGAATGTGGATGTGTCCACAGGTAATGTGGAGTTCAAGGGAGATGTTGTAGTCCTTGGTGATGTACAGGAGTCCTTGACGGTGAAAGCAGGCGGCTCCGTGAACATCCACGGTAGTGTTTACCACGCCCATATCTTAGCCGAGGCAGATGTGTCCATTGCCGACAAGTTGATCGGAGGCTCTGTTAGTGCCGGGATCAAGCAGCCTGGACTGGCCAAGGCCGTCAAACTGCTGCACAGCTTAGATCGGGATTTGGAATATCTCGTGGCCATCTTCCGCCAGCTCAAGGAACATCCTAAGCTTTCCGTGCGGGACCTGAGTCTGCGCGGCGACGGGTACCTAGTAAAACTGATCCTGGAAGCCCGCCTGGCCCAGGTTCCCAAGAAGTTCGCCCGGCTGGTTGAGCTGCTCGCGGGAGAAGATCTAGACTCCAGTGAAGATGGGCTGGCCAGGACTATGGGCGGGATTAAGACGACAGCCCTGCGCTTTTTGGGGGCAGCGCCCCTGGAGTTTAACAGCATCGAGGAAGTGGCACGGGAGAAAATCCACCTTAAGGCCTTCGCCGCGGAACTGGAGCAGGCTCTGGATATGGCAGCTGATGTGGCAGTCCATTACTGCCAAAATGCTAAACTGGAGGCCACCGGCAGCATCACCATAACGGGCCCTTTGGCCTATGACTGCGATGTGGTGGCCGGGGATGCCTTGAGGATGAGCGGGGCATGCCGCAGCGGAGTTTACGCCGCCTCCTCGGGTATCTTTGCTGAGACGGTGGGTTCCCACGGAATGGGCAAAACCGCCCTCTTCGTGAGTGAGCAAGGTGTGATCGGGGCGGAGCGGTTTTACCCGGGCGTAAGACTGAGAATCGGCCCCGTGGAAACCGTCATTGAGGAGGAGTGCTGTAACAGGCTGTTTTACCTTCGGGAGGGAAGGTTGGCCAGCAGGAAATATCAGCAAGGAGGAGCAGTATGCTGAAAGTAACCGTGGTAAAAGGAGTGCCCGATGTGGTTATCAAGCTGGAAGGCTCGCTGGACATGGGCACGGGCCACTCTCTGCAAAGGACCGTGGAAGAGCTGGACCTGGACCGCATACACAACTTGACCGTTTCCCTGAGCGGCTTGGACATCATCGATTCCACCGGAATCGGCCAGCTGATTGGCTATCACAGGATCCTGAGCCGCAAAAACGGCAGGGTTCTGATCGAGAATGACAACAGGGAGATCGAGGAAATCCTGGGACTCATTGGCGTCCGGGAGATCCTGGGCTCATGAATTTTCCCAGCACATACTGGGTCTATCCCCTCGCGGCGGTGCTGGGTTATGCTACCGCCTGGGCTGCTGGGTGCAGAAGGGACGGACAGAGCGGGCCGAGTATCGCGAGTTGTTGGCCGTTTACAGGGAGATCCTTCCCAAGATCACCCACGGCCGCGTGCGCCTCATTTCGCCCGCGGAGTATAGGGCTGCCTATGCAGGGGACGACCCCCTCTTGATCATAGACGTTGAGCAGAAAGATGACATTCCACGCGTCCGCCAGACCGTGGATGAATTCTTCGCCGATTTCATCCCCCACTGGAAGGAAGTGCGCAGCCCCATCCTCACCGCCCTGTCTGAGGCGGTGACCAATGTGGTCAAGCATACGCCAGGAGGCAGGGTGCTGGTGTACCTGGAATCCACCGGGCCCAGATTTCATGTGGAGGATTGCGGCAGCGGCATGGATCTGGCCAAACTGCCGGCCATGGTCTTTGTCAGCGGCTACTCCGAGACATCGAGCCTGGGGGCAGGATTTACCGTTATGCTCCGTTATACCCAGCAGATGGAAATCTGCACGTCAGCAGAGGGGACAGCTTTGGTGCTGCGCACCCATTTGGCCTCCCCACTGAACAGGGAACGGCGCGGAAAGGAGGAAGGCCATGCGCTTAGTTGCTGTCCAGCGGTTGAAGCCGGGCATGGTTGTGGGCAAAACTATACTTGGCAGTAACGGCCAGATCTTGCTGCGCCAGGGTGTTGAGCTTACCGAGCGTTATATCCAACACCTCCGGGACCATTTCATCGAAGTGGTGTATATTGCCACCGGCAGCGATGTTACCGCCCACGACGTGATCAGCGATCAGACCAGGATCAAGGCTCTCCGGGAGACCAAGCGGATCCTAGGCGAGGTTAAGCGCGGCGCGGAACTAGAGATGGAGCAGGTGCAGCAGGTGTTGATCGGCATCATCGATGAACTGCTCCTGCACGACGATGTCATGGTCAATCTGGTTGACATTCGGTCCTACGACGAGGAACTGTTCCATCACAGCGTGAATGTGGCCATCCTGTCAGTAATCGTAGGCATTGAACTTAAGTACAGCGAAAAGCGCCTCAAAGATCTGGCGGCGGCGGCACTGCTCCATGACATCGGCAAGATTGTGGATGAAAGATGCGACGCGGCATTTAGTTATAGGGCGCAGGATCCTGCGGGAGCACAATCGAGTAGGGCGCAGGATTGCGGATGCCGTTTTCCAGCACCATGAGCGCTGGGACGGCGGCGGCTTTCCCCAGGGGCTTGCCGGGGAGGAAATCGCTGAAGAGGCGCGCATCCTGCAGGTAACAAATGTCTTTGATAATATGTCTGCCAACTCCAGGCACCCCCTGGAAGAAGTGATTGAGTTTTTGATGGAAGGCAGCGGCAGTGCCTTTGAACCGGATACTGTGCGCGCCTTTTTAAACTGCGTTTCCTTCTATCCCGTGGGGACTCCAGTGGAGCTGAACACGGGCGAGCGCGGCATCGTGGTCCGGGCTAACAGGGGGTTTCCCACCAGGCCCGTGGTCATGGTGACCCGCAATGCTTTCGGACCCCTTGACCCCTTCTATGAGCTGGACCTCAGGGCACATCCCGCCCATTTCGTGATGAAGATCCTCGAAAGCGAGGCGTGGGAAGTATGAGGACCGCAGTGTATCGCGAGGACCTGGTCCACAAGCTCTATGAGTCCTGCCTTAGTGCCGAGCACGCCCCCTTTGAGGTCCTGGGGCGAGAGCTGCTGAGCGGCTTGGAGGCAGTGGCTGTGTCCATCTGGTCCGAGCACCCCAGGGTTCCCGGAGCCCTGTCCCGCATGGTCTATGAGCAGAACTTGAAGCAGGGAGATCTGCCCCAGGAAGACTACGCCGCGGCGAGGCGGGTTCAGGCAGAAGAGGAGTTGATCAGAGCCACCGTTACGCTTAAAGGCAGGCGGCGCCTCTCCTTTTGTGCACTGCCCCTCCGGGGGCGGAAGGCCCAGTTCTACCTGGTCTTTTGGGCTTTAGAGCCCTTTACAGACGAGGAAGCCCATACCCTCAGCGAGCTGGCGGAAAGGCTGTGCACTCTGTTGGATCTTGTGCTCTCCAGTGACCTCTTCCAGGTTCAACGGGTAAGCCATGAACTGCAGGCCGCGCAGTTTCTGCAGCGGCAGCTCATGCCCAGAATTGAATCGCTGCAGGAAGTGTCGTCCCTGGCGTACAGGGCCCTGCCCGTCCATGAGCTGGGCGGGGACTATCTGGATGTGCTGCGCTTCCCCAACGGCACCCTAGGGCTCACGGTGGNCGATGCCATGGGCAGCGGCGTGCCCGCGGCCTTCGTCATGCTCATGGCTCGCACCATCTTCCGGCTGATCACCAATGTAACCACAACTCCCAGCACCGTACTCCACGAACTGAACAACCACTTCATCTCCGAGATCGCCGATGTGAATACCTTTGTCACCCAGTTTTACGCCGTGTTTGATCCCGCGAGCAGGCGTTTGGATTACGCCAATGCCGGGCATAATCCGCCCGTCCTGTTCAAGCGGGAGACGGGGCAGACGGCCTTTCTGCCCGGCAAGGGCGTGGCCCTGGGCGGCCTCGGGGATTCTGAATATGCTCAAAGAAGTGTGCAGCTCGATCAGGGGGATATTCTGGTGATCTATACCGACGGTCTGAAAGAGGCCAGGGATGGGCAGAACAGCAGCTTCGGCCTGGCAGGGATCTCCAAGGCTCTGCTCAGGTACAAAGAGTACAGCGCCGAAGGGATCTGCGACGGGCTGATTCACAGCGTGCTGCGGCACTGCAGCGTTCAGGCCGACGATCTGAGCTTCCTGGTGCTCAAAGTTTAGCACTGAAGGCGCGCCTGCGGGCGGGCCGTTTTCCTTTTAAACCTCAAAAATCCCAAGTGTTAAGAGGAGATTATCACTTTGAGCAGAAGATAACAAACTAGGACAGGCTTAGAACAGCGGCAGAATTGCGATAAGGGAGAAATGGGGATGAGCAAGCAACTTCTTGACCTGGACCATCTTGACTTGGAGACCGCCAAAGAGCGTATCCGTGAGCTCGAAGAACAGCTGGCTTGGGAAAAGCGGCTGCTGTATGCCATCAAGGACAACCTAAACATCGCCGTTTACGCCAAGGACACTGAGGGCAGGAAAATCGTGACGAACCGCGTGGACCTGGAGAACCAGGGCTACACGGAGGAAGCGAAGGTTTTGGGCAAGACTGACTTTGAGTTGTTCCCTCGCCATATCGCCGAGCAGTTTTGGCGCGATGATCTGGCCGTTTTGAAGCAGGGCAAAGCGGTGATCGATCGGGAGGAACTCTTGGTGGAAAAGGAAACGGGCAAGGAAAGGTGGCTGCGCACCTCCAAGCTGCCCATCCGCGATGAAGAAGGCCAGGTTGTAGGCCTGGTGGGTTTTGGCCAGGATATTACCTTGGAGAAGCAGCTGGAAAGGGAAAACCTGGAGGCAGCGGCCAGGATCCAGGAACAGGAGAAGATGGTGGAGGAGATGATCGCCGATCTGGGCCAGATTCCGGAGAAGATCGGACAGTTGGTGAACTCCATCACCTACATCGCCCGCCAGACCAAGATGGTCTCCATCAACGCCACCATTGAAGCGGCCCGCCTGGGGGATTTGGGGCGCGGCTTTGAGGTGGTGGCGGAAGAGGTCGGGCAACTTTCAGATCGGTCCAGTGAAGCAGCAATCCAGGTGAAAGAAGCCATTGCAGAAGTTGAAACCCTTGTGTCCACCATTTTGGAAGTGTGGAGGACAAGGGGCGAAGTGCACGACTGATACCGAACTATTCACCCCGTGCGGGCTTGGCTCGCCGGGGTCTTTACTGTCTGCAGACGGGCCTTGCTGGGACCTAATAGAAGCTTCACATAGATCCCCCAAACATTTGACGAGAGAGCCGTTGACACCCTGTCGACGGCTCTTTATAATGAAGATGTTCGTGAAAAAAATAACGAAATCAACCGGGGGACAGAGGGCGTACCTCGCTTTTTGCGGTAGTTGGGGAAGCAATTGTTGTGAGATTATTGCGATTTGGGTAAGGGGGAATGTGGAGGGCAGGGGCCAGCGAAAATGGTAACTCAAAAGGTAACTCCGGCCGCAGAAAGAGGAGCAGGATTGCCCATCAGCTTGGCGTACTGTTGTGTACAAAGGCCTCGCTTACTGCGCTTGATAGACACATTTCTATGTTTATAGGCAAAAAGATTCGAAGGAGTGGGGATAATGGCTTGCATGTGTGGTCATGAACAGGGTTTGCAGAAGTATCTTGAGCCCTTGGAGCAGATTCTGAGCAACTATGCCAGGGAAGAGCGTTATTTGGTGCCGATCCTCCAAGATGTTCAGGAGGCATATGGCTACCTGCCCGCGGAAGTTTTGAGGGAAGTGGCCCGGTGTCTTAACATTTCCTTCAGCAAGGTGTACGGCGTTGCCACCTTTTACTCCCAGTTTCATCTCCAGCCCAGGGGAAGAAACGTGATTAAGGTCTGTACCGGGACGGCCTGCCACGTGAGGGGAGGCGGCGAGGTGCTGGAGGCCCTTCAAAAGGAGCTGGGGATCAAAAGCGGCGAGACCACGCCAGATCTGGAGTTTACACTGGAAACGGTGGCCTGCATCGGTGCCTGTGGGCTAGCTCCCGTGATCATGATCAACGATGACGTCCACGGCCGTATAGGCCCCCAAGATGTGCAGGCCATTTTGAGCAGTTACAGAAGACCAGCAGAAACGGAGGTGGCCGCCGTATGACAGCCGTGAGACTGAACGAGCTGAAAGGGTCCGGCCCTCAGCCGGCGACGGACGGCACCGGCAAACCCAGGATCATTGTGGGTATGGGCACGTGCGGGATCGCGGCCGGGGCTAGGAAGATCCTGCAGGCCATTATGCAGGAAGTGGAAAGCCGCCGCCTCGATGTTTTGGTGACCCAGACTGGGTGTATTGGCATGTGCCAGAATGAACCGCTCCTTGACGTACAGCTTCCTGGCGGGCCCCGCATCACCTACGGCAATGTGGCCGTGAAGGATGTGCCTCGCATCATTGCCAGCCACGTGATGGGCGGCAGGGTGGTGGAAGATCTGGCCATAGCCCAGTTTGCAGAGGGCAAGCTTGAGGTGGAGAACGTACCCCGCTACGACGAGCTGGATTTCTACAGGAAACAGCACAGAATCGCCCTGGCCAACTGCGGCCACATCGATCCCGAGAGCATCGACGAGTACATCGCCGCCGGCGGTTACACAGCCTGCACCAAAGCCCTCACCGAGATGACGCCTGAAGAGGTGATCGCCGAGGTTAAGCTGGCGGGCCTGCGTGGGCGGGGCGGTGCAGGGTTTCCCACCGGGCTGAAATGGGAGCTGACGCGCCGTACGCCCAGCGATAAGAAATACATCATCTGCAACGCGGACGAAGGCGATCCCGGAGCATTCATGGATCGCAGTATTCTAGAGGGTGATCCCCACCGGGTGATCGAAGGCATGATTATCGGCGGCTACGCCATCGGAGCCGATGAAGGCTATATCTACATCCGGGCGGAGTATCCCCTGGCCATTAAGCGCCTGGAGATGGCCCTGAAGCAGGCCAGGGAGCGGGGATTTTTGGGTACGGACATCTGCGGCAGCGGCTTCAGCTTCGACCTGCACATCAAAAAAGGCGCCGGAGCCTTCGTGTGCGGCGAAGAGACTGCCCTCATGGCCTCCATTGAAGGTAAGCGGGGCATGCCCAGGCCCAAGCCTCCCTTCCCCTCCGTATCGGGTTTGTGGGGAAAACCCACCAACATCAACAACGTGGAAACCTTCGCCAACGTGGCTGAGGTCATCCGGGGCGGTGCGGAACAGTTCCGCAGCATCGGTACAGAGGGGAGCACCGGAACGAAGGTGTTCGCCCTCACCGGCAAAATTGCCAATACCGGGCTGGTGGAAGTCCCCATGGGTATGTCCCTGAAAGAAGTGATCTATGAAATCGGCGGCGGCCTGCCGTCGGGCGCCGAGCTCAAAGCAGTGCAGATCGGCGGCCCTTCGGGGGGCTGCATCCCCGCGGAACTTCTCGATCTGCCCATTGACTACGAGTCCCTGCAGGAAGTAGGGGCCATGATGGGTTCAGGCGGTATGGTGGTTATGGATCAGAGCACCTGTATGGTGGATGTGGCCCGCTTCTTCCTCAGGTTTACCCAGCAGGAGTCCTGCGGTAAATGCACCCCCTGCCGGGAAGGAACCAAACGCATGCTGGAAATCCTAGACAGGATCTGCTCGGCGCAGGGGCGTGAAGGCGATTTGGAGCTCCTGGAGGAGCTGGGGCAGCACATCATTGATACCTCCCTCTGCCAGCTTGGCGGATCAGCGCCCAACCCGGTCTTGAGCACCCTGCGCTACTTCCGGGATGAATACGAAGCGCACATTAGGGACAAGCGCTGCCCCGCCGACGTGTGCGCTGGGATGAGCGCCCCCTATGAAATCGATACCGAGTCCTGCATTGGCTGCGGGCTCTGCGCCAGGCTCTGCCCTGTGGGGGCCGTGAGCGGCGAGAGGCGCAAAGCGCACCGCATTGACGGGGATACCTGCATTTCCTGCGGCGCCTGTGCTGAAAAATGCCCGGTTCACGCCATTGCCCAGGGCGCTTAGGCCGGAGAAAGGAGTACTGCCATGAGCAAGATCACCTTAACCATAGACGAACACACAGTTGAAGTGGATCAGGGAACAACCATCCTAGATGCGGCCCGGGCCATGGGTATTGAAATCCCCACCCTCTGCTATCATCCCAACTTGTCCCTGCACGGTTCGTGCCGGGTGTGCGTTGTGGAAGATGTACGAACCAAGAGGCTGCTGGCCTCTTGTGTAACTGAGGCCCAGGAGGGCATGGTCATCAGTACCCGCAGCAGCCGGGCCCGCCGGGCGCGCCGCAGGAATGTGGAGCTGCTGCTGGCCAACCATCCCCAGGACTGCCTGAGCTGCTACCGCAATGGGAGCTGTGAGCTGCAGGAAATCACCTACAAAGTGGGCGTGACCAGGGAAGATGTGGAGAGGCTGCGCGGAGAGAAGCGCGATCTTCCCATGGAAGAGGTCGGCCCAGCCTTAAGGAGAGAACTCAACAAATGCATCCTCTGCGGCCGCTGTGTGCGGGTGTGCGAGGAGATTCAGGGTGTCTCCGCCCTGGCGTTTGCCGGCCGCGGCTTTACTTCCATTGTCACCACTGCCTTTGACCTGCCCTTGGCGGAGATCAACTGCGCCAACTGCGGTCAGTGTGCGGCAGTCTGTCCCGTGGGCGCCATTACCGAGGTCAGCGAAATCGACGCAGTGTGGCGGGCGCTGGAGGACGAGGATAAGTTTGTGGTGGTGCAGACGGCCCCTTCTATCCAGGCGACCATTGGTGAAGAATTCGGCATGGAACCGGGGACCGTGGTCACCGGACAGCTGGTTACCGCCTTGAGGATGCTGGGATTTGACCGTGTGTTCCCCACGGAGTTCACCGCTGATCTGACCATTATGGAAGAAGGCCGGGAGTTCATCGCCCGTATTCAGGGCAACAAGGAACTGCCCCACATCACGTCCTGCTGTCCAGGCTGGGTGAAGTATGCCGAACACAACTACCCCGACTTACTGGATCATCTGTCCACGGCCAAATCCCCGCAGCAGATGTTTTCCACCTTGGCTAAAACCTATTACGCCCAGCAGATGGGCATCGATCCGGAAAAGATCTTCACCGTGTCCGTGATGCCCTGCACGGCTAAGAAATTCGAGAAGAACAGGGAGGAGCACCGGGACAGCGGTTTTCAGGACACCGACGCTGTGCTCACCACCAGGGAACTGGCGCGCATGCTCAAGGAAGTGGGGATTGATCTGGCCCATCTCCATGAGGAAGACTGGGATTCCCTCATGGGCAGCCAGTCCGGTGCAGCCAGCATCTTCGGCACCACAGGAGGGGTAACGGAGGCGGCTCTGCGTACGGTGAAGGAGCTGCTCACCGGTGAACCCTTGGATCGGCTGGATCTCGGTTTTATGGGCGTGAAAGAAGCAGAGGTGGAGATCGCTGGCCGCACCTACAAGATCGCGGTGGTCAGCGGATTAGCTGAAGCAGCCCGCCTTCTGGACGATGTGCGGGCTGGGAAATCGGATCTGGACTGGATCGAAGTGATGGCCTGCCCCCACGGCTGCGTGGGAGGGGGAGGGCAACCCCTGCCCAACAGCAGGGAAAATAGGGCGAAACGGGCCCAGGGACTGGCCCAGATCGATCAGCATAATGTGATCCGCAAGTCCCATGAAAACCCGGAGATTATCCAGCTGTATCAGGAGTTTCTGCACGAGCCCTTGGGCGACAGGTCCCACGAGCTGCTGCATACCACCTACCAGCCGCGCCCCAGGTAACTCAGATCTTACACGGGAGGGAACTCAGAAATGACCAGGCATAAGTCCGTGATTCTGACAATGATCTTGCTTTTAACCCTGCTCACCTTCGCTTCTGCCGGGGCTGAGCAGGTGAGCAAGATCCGCATTCAAGGCCCTCCCACCGCGGGGATGCTGCCCCTGCTCTGG
>JGI24714J26587_10001990_pt1 | contig 13973 bp, 10 predicted proteins | sample BioPla4DNA2_FD_26587 | JGI IMG/M metagenome (IMG submission 26587)
TTCGGGTTTAAATGAAGCTGAATATGAAAACACGGAAAACAATGAAAATGAAGCCGGCACAGGCAAATCAAACAGGTTCGTTACACTGGGCATTATTAAAATAGATAAAATAAATGTCAATTTACCCGTTATGGATGGCGCCACGCCCGAAATACTGAAAATCGGCGCAGGAAAGCTTAAGGGTACAACGGATATCGGCAAAATAGGGAATACTGCTATATCAGCGCATAGAAGCCATACTTACGGGCGTAATTTCAACAGGCTCGATGAGGTGGAGGAGGGGGACATAGTAGTTATTTCCACCCTTGACGCCGATTATGCCTACGAAGTATTCAATATCCTGGTAGTGGAACCTGATGACGTATCAGTTCTGAAAAAAAGTGAAACTGAAAGCATCCTTACACTTATTACATGCCATCCCTTGTATACGGCGACACATAGGTTGATTGTCCAGGCAAGGCTGATTGATACGGTATTTCACAGTTCAAACCCTGAGGGTTAACCGGGGTTTCGCTTCATCTCATATTCGTTAAATATTTATAAATATGTTTTTTATTATCGGGTTTATGTGATATAATAGACCTTGTTCGGTTAAATATTTTGGATTTCAGCATAGCTTATTGTATAAGGCTATTTTTTGTTTTGGGAGGGGTACAAAATGGTAGAAATTGTTGAGGTTAAAACACGGAAACAGCTTAAGGATTTTATTCTTTTCCCGTTTAAAATATTCCAGGACAATCCGTATTGGGTACCGCCTCTTATCAGGGATGAATTCAATACCCTGGACAAAAAGAAGAATCCTGCTTTTGAATACTGCGAAGCCAAATACTGGCTCGCCTATAAAGACGGGGAACTTGTCGGAAGAATAGCCGGAATCCAGAATCATTCGTATGTTAAAAAGTGGGGGAATAAATACACCCGTTTCGGATGGGTTGATTTCGTAGATGATCCCGAGGTTTCCAAGGCACTGTTTGACACTGTGGAAGAGTACGCCAGGGAAAACGGAATGAATGCCGTTCACGGTCCTTTGGGTTTCTGCGACCTGGATCACCAGGGCCTGCTGATTGACGGCTTTGAAGAAATGGGTACCATTGTTACAAACTATCATCATCCATACTACAGGAAGCATTTGGAACAACTGGGATATGAGAAGGATGTTGACTGGCTTGAATACGAGATTCTTGTACCCGAGAAGGACGAAATAGAAAAGCTTAATAAAATTGCGGAAAGAGCCCTTGAAAAATATGACCTTCACATGGTGAAACTTGATCATAATAAACAGGCGCTGCCTTACGCAAAACAGGTTTTTGACATTATTAACATCGCATACGAAGAACTTTACGGCGTTGTTCCGTTAACAGAAAAACAGGTAAAGGTATATGTTGACCAGTATTTTTCCTTTATAAACCCTGATTATATCTGTTTTATAGTAGATAAGGACGATAACCTTGTTGGTTTCGGAATTTCAGTGCCGTCATTGTCCAAAGCGGTTAAAAAGCATAACGGAAGGATTCTTCCATTTGGTTTTATTGATGTAATTAAGGCTATAAAGGATAACGATACCCTTGATTTACTGCTTGTTGCGGTAAAACCCGAATATAAACTGACCGGCATACCGGCAGCGATGCTGAGCCACAGCCTTAAAAATGCGCATAAAAACGGCATTAAGAAAGCAATTGCATCGCCAATGCTTGAGAACAACTATGCTGTTCAGTCTTTATGGCGCTTTTTCGATACTCGTCCTCACAGGAGAAGAAGGTGCTTTATCAAACGGTTTGACGGGATCATTTAAGATCGATTTGCTTATATGTTTATATATTTGAGCAGGTTTCAGCAGGACGTACGTTATGAACCAATTCACAGGGAAATGGTTTGTTGCTGATAACAGATAAAAGTTTTTGTAATAATGATATTATATCAAAGCTTATTTCTTAATAAATGTCAGCAGCATAATAATTACCAAGGTTCATGCATAAGTCCTGTTTAATTTTTATTGCTGTTCCGGCAAAACCAGTCAGGGGATATGCTTAATAAAAGGTAAAAACCAAAACAGAACATTCAACGAAATAAAAATTTCGTTGAATATGGAAGGGGAAGTTCGGGCAATCAGCAGAATATTTATTTATTGAAATACTGTTGTTTACAGTTTTTATATATCATAAAACCTGTCAAGCCGCCCAAAGTGTTTGCAATAATGTCGTTTATATCAAAGCACCTGTTTGTGGCGAATGTAAATACCATAACAATTAACTGGGTTGCTTCTATCCCGGCCGATGCCATGAGCGAAATTAAAAATACATTTTTAGCGGAATTATTCGCGGCTTTTTTCTTCAGGCATGGAAATGTTAACCTCTCTAATCTTACCTGATGTATAAATATTATAATTTATAGCAAAATTTGTCAATAGTGTTATGTAAATATTTTCATTCTTTTCTGTATTACCGGGCATGTATCGTTATGGCAGCCATCCGTAAACCTTCACCCTCTTCCCTGTGGCTTGATTTTGGTGTTTAAATCCGTTATCATTAAATTATGTATATTGTTTTCAATAAAAACAGCAGTATTGTCAACAGCAAAATATTCAATGGCAACAGCGAATTAAATAATTATCAATGAGGTTTTACATATGATAAACGGTTTTGAAGAGGCACCGGTATTGCTTAAGGATTTTTTGAACTACCTGTACACCATCAGGGGAAAATCTGTTAATACAATACAGGTTTATTTCTACGATTTGCGTGTTTTCCTGCGTTTTATTAAACTTCATAAAAAACTGGTTCCCANATCGGCAGAGTTTGATTCCATAGACATATCCGATGTTGATGCAAATTTCCTGAAAACCATAACATTAAGTGATTTGTATTCGTATATGTCCTTTGTAAGCAACAACCGCTCGAATTCCGCATATGCAAGGGCCAGAAAAGTGGCAAGCCTTAAGTCCTTTTTCAAATATCTTGCAAACAAGGCCAGGGTATTGGATGCAAATCCTGCAACCGAGCTTGAATCTCCGAAAATAATCAAGCGTTTGCCGCGGTATTTGAACATAGATGAAAGCAAGAAACTCCTGTCTTCTGTTGACGGCAGATACAGCGCCCGCGACTATGCCATTCTTACTCTGTTTCTGAACTGCGGCATCCGTTTGTCGGAGCTGGTTGGAATAAATCTTAACAGCATTAAGAACAATACTTTAAGGGTTATCGGCAAGGGAAACAAGGAAAGGATTATCCCGTTGAATTCTGCCTGTATTGAGGCAATCAATGATTATATGAAAGTGCGCCCTGTTGAAGGCGTAAAGGACAAGGACGCCCTGTTTTTAAGTGAGCGCAAACAGCGTATCAGCAAGGCTACAGTTCAGCATATCGTAAAGAAATACATCAAGTCCGCCGGTCTTGATCCAAAGCGTTATTCAACACATAAACTGAGACATACGGCAGCCACTCTTATGTACAGGTACGGTCATGTGGATATACGGGCTCTGCAGGAACTGCTGGGACATGAAAGCATTTCCACGACAGAGATATATACCCACCTGGATGAGCATCATCTGAAGAATGCCGTTGAAAGCAATCCCCTGGCCGGTTTCAGCGCAAAAAAGAAATAAATTATCTGCTAATGAATTCACTTACGGCCTTTGTATATTCCTGATCGCTTCCGTCAACCTTTATATCTGCTTCTATGCCTTTTCCTTCAATATTGTCCTTTAAAACATTCCAGTAATGATTTACAAGTAATACTGCAAAGTGCTTTGAGCGATCATTATAAATAACCTGCCCCACTCCCCTCCCTGCCGTCTCGCTTCCAATAATTGTAACATTTTCGGCAAAGGTTTTCAGACCAAGGGCTAAAAATTCCGCACTGCCGGCAGTATTCCCGTTTACAAGAATTCCGATCTTATGGAATGAAGTATGCCATTTCCCTGACGTATAGGTTCTGACATAACCGTCCCGATCAATTATATAGCCCGGAGTGCATTCTGAAAGCAGTGCATCCAGTATTATGGCCGCCTCCTCGGAAAGCCCGCGGCCTGTGTTCCTGAGATCAATTATAAGCACTTTATTCCCGGGATTTTCAATGCTCTGGATAAACTCCGCAAACTGAACTCCCGTTCCCGGATAAAGATTTTTGACAGTAACGTAAACATGGTTCTCATCCTGCCTTGTAATAATTGAACTGCCGTTTTCGGAGTTAAAAAACTGCTCATACTCGTAACCAGACAACAGGATTACTGAATCTTCAACGTTGCTGTTTATTGCATCCGCCAGTTTACGTACATCTTCGAGAGTATAATCGCTGCCTTTTTCAATTATTGATTCAAAATTCCTGTCGGTTTCCTCGTTTTCCTTATAGTACAAGTAGTTTTCGGTGATGAAATCCACAAGTTTCCGGCCCGCGGTTGCAGACAAGTTATAATCCAGGCTGTCAAGAAGATACTTCAGCAGGCTGTAATCCGGGTAAACTGCCTCGGCCCTGTCGGCATACTCTTTCGCCTTTTGGTAATTCTGCAGTATTTCGTATTCCTTTGCTATATGGGTCATCGTTACAAAATCATTGGACGGATTTCCGGCGAGTATGCTTTCATAAACTTCTATCGCCTGCTCATGCCTGCNCCGGAGAGACAAGCACTGGGCTTTGATATACAATAAATCTCTGTCTCTCGGGAAATATTTCAGGGCTTCATCTATTGCCCTGATACATTTTGAGTAGTTACCCATGCTATATAGCGTTGATACCTGGTTCATCCGGGACGTATAGTTATTACCGTCAAGAAGGACAGCCATATTGAAATATTCTTCCGCCGCTTTGTATTCTTCCTTTGCATGGGCGATACTGCCAAGCAGGTTATAGGCATTAATGCTTTGCCTATGCTTTAATGTTTCTTTTCCCATTTCTTCTGCCTTAAGCAAATCACCCATGTTGAAGTAACACAGTCCAATTAAGGCAAATACTTCTGTATCCTGTTGATTAATTTCATGATACCGGTTGAAAACAAGAATTGCTTCCTCGTATTTTTTCAGGTTGTAAAGCGATTTTCCCTTGTACAGGTACGCATTGGGCGATTTGTTGTAGAGAGCGATAGCTGTGTCAAAAAACCTGATTGCCTCTTCATATTTGCCTTCAACAAACCTTGATATACCGCTTTCGGTGTTTCTGTCGGCCTTTTCCTTTGCAATAAGCGTCTGGCTTACCGAATTCGGAAGTTTCAGGTAAGCAGCATTAAACTGGCTGTTTATAAACCTGTAACTATTGGTAAACTGCTTTATTTCATCATTTTCTCCCGTATTTGAGCTACACCTGGCAGTAAGATTCATCTCTTCAATGTATTTTCTTCTCCTGTTTATCCTGATATTAAGCTCAACCCGGTCAATTTCAATATTTTCATCCAAATCAAGGTATTTCGCAACATTGCCGATAAACTCGGGAAATGTACCTTCGCCTTTTAAGGTATAACTGTCTTCGGTTTCATCAATGGTCAGGTTATTGCACAGTTCATTTGTGGGCTGAATATAGTCAAATATGGTTTTCAGCATATCAGCCGCTTCCTGTTTNCTTACCCTGGCAATATCCCATTGCGTTTCGCTGTTTTTTTTGGTATACAGATTTTCATGGTCAAGCCAGGTTTCAATATATGATTGCCCATCAATTGCGGTTTTCCTGTAGAGTAACGATCTTCCCCGGTTCAGTGTGCTTTCATGCATAATGCTGCTTTTGCCGTTGCTATTTTCAACCGAAGATGTCTGGACTGTCTGGAAACTGTTAAGCCCCCTGTAGGTTGTATAAACATCTGTAAGCAAACTCTTTACAGCATAATAATCCTTTCCGTATATCCATGTATACTGCTGTATGTTTCCGCCGTAAGAATCCATGCAGAACAGCAGTTCTTCCGGTGTTTCCCTCCCCCTTACAACCGTATAAAAAACCAATCCGCCATGTACATAAATACTTCCGGGAATATCGTCCTTCTTATACTCGTTTATCGTAAAAACCTCGGAACCATCCTTTTTGCATCTGATTAACCTGTAGCTGTTTTCAAAGTTTTCCACGGCAAGGTAAAGCCATTCACCATTTGTATTGACCGATATCGGGGCTTTATCGGTAATCCGGTAAAATTCCCCTCCGGCTGCAGGAACGCGGTACAACCCCGGTGCAATTTTCTTTCCGTTGGCATCTGTAATATCCTTATGGACTGAAATATATAAATAATCCCTGTCAATGAGTTCCAGGCCGACGATTTTCTCATTTGAAGATAAATCNCTGATTCTGCCCGTTAAGTTTTTCCTGTTTGAACCGTCTATTCTCACGCTGGATACGGTTTGATCCTTTGTATTGATATAATAAATCCAGCCGTTGAGAACAAGCCAGTTTTTACCTGAGAAATCACCATTTTCAACCACTTTGTATGTTTCTGTGCCGTCGGTTTTTGTCCTGTAAAGAACTGAATCATCGGTTGATTCGCTGTAATAAATCCATCCGTTGATTATCTGCATGGAAATAACGGGCTTGCTGACAACTATCTCTTTTTCGGAGCCGTCCTTTCTCATCCGGAATACCATTCCGGTTCCTTTATCCTCTCCGACGCAGTAAATCCAGTCATTAACAATATGAACGCTGCTTATTATTTTATCCGAGATTTTTTCCTTNTGTTTTGAAAAAATGTTTTCCCTGATCAGAACACCGTCGGGAAGTATATGAAAATAATGGCTGCTGTCGGCTGCAAACCTTCCTCCGTTCTGAATATTGCCTGATTCCTTATGTTCGGTAATATCATTTACAAAAACGGTTTTGGTTTCGTTTACCCAATCTACCCTGGCGCCTATTGCTTCGCTTATAAAACGGACAGGGACCATGACGCGGCCGTCGATTCCAACCGCAGGGACTTCCATTACATGGGGTATATTATTTACCATTGCTGTCCGGTTTCCCGGCTGAACACGAACCTCTGTTCCTCCCCTTGTTATGGTTGCAGTTTTCGTGTAGTTGTCCCATTCAACCTTTGCGCCAAGTGCTTCAAAAGCTGCACGTACTGGAACCATTGTAAAGCCTTTTATAAAAAATGGAGGAACATCAAAGGTGAGCCTGGTGTCATTAACATATACCTTGATTTCTTCTGATGATGAGTTTTGTTGTGCGAAGACCTGAACAGGCAGATTAAAAAGAATTACAAGCACTAGTACTAAGCAAAGTTTTTTACTCATACAATCTCCTTTCAGACACTTCAGGCACAATTATTCTTATATGGTTTCCCGCCATCTGTCCTAATCCACTGTATACGTCTTTCCTAATTATATAATACACTTAATGTCGACACCTGGCAATATTAACAAAATAGTTCGGGCTGAATTCCACTTTACATCAAAAAGAGAACCCGGTAAAGGGTTCTCCTGTGCCTTGTTTTATGCTTTATTAAAACCATTAGTCAAGTTTTTCATAAAACGCCTTATAACCCTTGTATGCTGAATAAACATCGGCCTTGCTGGTTATTTCAAAGGGAGCGTGCATGCTCAGTACAGGTACTCCGCAGTCCACAACATCAACTCCGAGGTTTGCGATATACATTGCTATTGTGCCGCCGCCGCCTTTGTCAACAGCACCAAGTTCGCTTGTATGCCATACCACGTCATTCTCGTTGAAAACCTTCCTGATCTTTGCCAGGAGCTCGGCGTGAGCGTCGGATGCACCGGCTTTTCCGCGTGAACCGCTGAATTTCAGTATCGCAATGCCTTTGCCAAGGTATGCCGCATTATACTTGTCATGGGTACCTTCAAAATTCGGGTCAACTGCAGCATTTACGTCTGCCGACAGCATTATTGAATTATTAAGGCATCTCCTTAACAGGATGTCCGAATAATTTTCAGAACTCAGGAAGCAAAGATCGGCCATGAAGTCTTCCAGTAACCTGGATTCTGCTCCGGTATTGCCCACGCTGCCTATTTCCTCCTTGTCGGTGAGCACGCATATTGATGTGTATTCGGGATTCTGAACATCAAAAAGGGCAGTAAACGAAGTATAGGCGCATACCCTGTCATCCTGGCCGTATGCACCAATCATGCTCCTGTCAAAACCTACATCCTTAGCCTTGAATGCCGGAACCAGCTCCAGCTCGGATGTAAGGAAGTCTTCCTCGGTAATACCGTATTTTTCATTCAGAATCTTCAGGATATTAAGTTTAACCTTCGATTTTACTTCCTTGTCGTCATAAGGCATTGAGCCTACGAGGGCATTCATTGCCTCGGCGCTGACTGCCTCGGTGAGTTTCTTCTCCATCTGGTCCTTTGCAAGATGCGGCAGCAGATCGGTTATTGTGAAAACCGGGTCATTTTCGTCTTCACCGACGCGAATTTCAACGGTTTCGCCGTCCTTTTTGATTATAACGCCGTGAAGAGACAGGGGGATGGCCAGCCATTGATACTTCTTAATTCCGCCGTAGTAATGGGTTTTGAAAAAAGCCATGTCGGTATTCTCGTACAGCGGATTCTGCTTTATATCAATCCTGGGNGCGTCAATATGTGCGCCAATCATCCTTGTTCCTTTTTCAAGAGGTTTTTTACCCATCACAGCCAAAATTATTGCTTTGTTTCTGATGTTCCGGTAAACCTTGTCACCGGCGTTTAATGTGCTCTTCTTGTCAATGATTTCGTCCAAATCCTTATAGCCAAGTTTTTCGGCCCGCTCTATTATTTCCTTTACGCATTCGCGTTCGGTTTTGCCGGTATCAAGAAAGGCTTTATAATCTTCACAGTAGCTGAATATTTTATCCCTGTCGGGAATTTTTTCCCAGGCATTTGAAGTTTTGTAACCTATTTCATCCATCAGCTTCTGTCCCTTGCTTTTTTCCTTTTCTCCCACGTTAATTCCCCTTTCATGTAAAAAACATTGGTAAATTTTGAACATTCATATTATACCACTACCGNAAGATAAATACCAATTCAAAAATAAAAAAGACCCGGAAGAGAACCGGGTAAAAAGAAGTGCGAGTTACATATATCAAGGCTTAAGCCCTGAAAACTACAGGATAATACAGATTAAGCCCCCGCTGCCTTCGTTGATTATTCTCTGCAGTGTTTCCTGGAGTTTCATCTGCGCATCTTCCGGCATCTTGTAGAGCTTGTTCTGCAGTCCCTCTGTTATCAGCTCATACAGGGACTTGCCGAATATATTCGAATCCCACAGTTTCTCGGGCTGGCCTTCAAATTCCTTCAGAAGATAATTCACAAGCTCTTCAGACTGCTTTTCCGAACCAACCAGCGGGGCTATCTCTGTTTCAATATCGGCGCGTATCATATGTATTGAAGGTGCACTTGCCCTGAGTTTTACTCCGAATCTGCTGCCCTGTCGTATAATTTCAGGGGGTTCAAGGGTAAGTTCATCAAGCTGCGGCGCAACCACTCCATAGCCTTTAACCTTGACTTCATGCAACGCATATTCGATTTTTTTGTATTCCTTTCTGATTCCCGCAAGCTCTTTAAGTACGCTGAACAGCTCATGCTCACCCTGGATATTGAGACCGGTTTCGGCATTAAGAATCTGGTAAAACAGGCCGTCCTCCATATTTATTTCCACATTGACCCGGCCGCTGCCCAGCTGCATCCCGGATATTCTGCCGTTTTTGACGAAATCAAAATTATTCAGGCAGCATATATTGCTGCTGATCTGTCTTATTGTTGCATTGTCGGGCATAACTTCTCGAAGGGNGTTTAAAATATCATTTCTCAGCCAGTGCTGCGGATCCAGCCTTGTAACCCAGCGAGGAATGTCTACGGAAACTTCGCGGACAGGGAATTCATAAAGGATTGTGCGCATTGCGTCGTGAATATCCCTGATGGTCATATTAAGGCAATCCATTGGTATAACCGGCCGGTTGTACTTTTCAGACAGACTTTCGGCCAGCTGCCTGGTTTCAGCCTGTTCCGGAAATGCAGAGTTCAGAATGATAATATAGGGTTTCCTGTTATTCTCCAGTTCGGCTATAACCCTTTCTTCGGCCTCTTCATATTCCTCCCTCGGTACATTTGTGAACGATCCGTCACTGGTTATTGCAACAACAATGGTTGAATGCTCGCGTATTACCTTCCTTGTTCCTGTTTCAGCAGCCTCCTCGAATGGTATCGGATCTTCAAACCACGGCGTGTGAACCATTCTCGGCACTTCGCCTTCCATGTGCCCCAATGCGCTTTTTACAAGGTATCCTACACAATCTACAAGCCTTACATTCATTACAGCGTTGTCATCCATAACAACCTTCACTGCTTCATTCGGTACAAATTTTGGCTCTGTGGTCATAATTGTACGTCCCGAACCGCTTTGAGGAGTTTCGTCAATAGCTNGTTCTCGTTCGTAAGGATTTTGGATATTCGGAATTACCAGTCCCTCCATAAATCTTTTTATAAAGGTTGATTTACCTGTCCTGACAGGACCGACCACACCGATATAAATGTCTCCGTTGGTTCTTTCGGCTATATCTTCATAGATCCTGTAATCTCTTTCCACGGCGTATCCCCCTCTGTTCAATAGTTATAACGGGTCACCCAATCCTTCTATAATATATTGAACAAGTCCAATATTTATTACAAAAAAATAAAGCCTTTTCAGGCTTTTTTTATTACGGGGATTATAACTATTCCTCGGTCTTGCTGCTGTCCTCATCAGGCGCTGTATTTGCCGGTGAATTATCACGCCCGGTATTCTGCTTGCTGCTGTAATAAAAAAAGAACAGNAAATACAGTATCAGGATACATATCGATTCGGTAACCATGTACTGTATAAACATTAAGTTCACCATTAGCGCAATAAATATTATCAGTGCAATCCATGCCAGTATCCGTTTTTTCAACCCTGATTCACCTCGCTGCTATACTGAATCACTGCTTCTTTCTGCCTTCCCTGCGGGATGAAAGCCAGTCATGTATTTTCGCCTCATACCCGTTTTTCGTCGGCTCATAGTATATCGTGCCCCGCATTTCTTCGGGCAGGTATTCCTGGTCCACAATATTCCCGGGGAAATCATGGGCGTACAGGTATCCTTTTCCGTANCCAAGGTCTGCCATACCCTTCACAGGGGCATTTCTGAGATGCATCGGAACCTCGCCGGTGTATTTGCTTTCAATATCTGAAAGGACCTTTTCTATACCTTTATAGCACGAATTTGATTTCGGGCTTGTGGCTACCATAACTGCAGCATGCGCAAGTATAATCCTTGCTTCGGGCATACCGATGCGTTCAATTGCCTGTGCTGCAGCTACCGCCGCCGTAAGCGCATTCGGGTTTGCCATACCCACATCCTCTGCCGCACAGATGATAATTCTTCTTATAAGGAATTCCGGGGTTTCGCCGGCATAAAGNGCTCTTCCAAGGTAAAACAGCGCAGCATCGGGATCACTGCCCCGCATCGACTTGATAAAGGCACTGATATTGTCATAATGGGCATCAGCTGACTTGTCAAACTTCACAGCCCTTTTCTGCACGCATTCCTCGACAACGCCGGTATCAATTACATACTGCCCGCTGCTGTCTGTTTCTGAAGTCATGACGGCCAGTTCAAGGGCGTTCAGTGCAATTCTTGCGTCACCGCCCGACAATGCGGCAAGCAGTCCGAGTGCGTCATCGGTTATCCTTATTTTAAGGTTTCCGTAACCGCGCTCGGTGTCGCTTAAAGCATTCCGTATTATGGTTTTTATATTTTCTTCTGTCAACGGTTTTAGCATGAATACCGTGGAGCGTGATATAAGTGCCTTGTTTACTTCAAAAAAGGGATTCTCGGTTGTAGCGCCTATAAGGACGATGAGACCGTTTTCAACATAAGGCAGCAGTGCGTCCTGCTGGGCTTTGTTGAACCTGTGGATCTCGTCAATGAACAGCACGCATCGTCCCGACGGATTAATGAATTCATTCGATGTCTCTTCTACAATATCCTTGATATCCTTTACTCCTGCGGTAACAGCATTCAGCCTTCGGAAAACGGATTTCGTACTGTTGGCGATGACTCTTGCAAGTGAAGTCTTTCCGGTGCCCGGAGGGCCGTAAAGTATTATGGATGATATCCGGTCAGCCTGTATCATCCTGTTAAGCAGTTTGCCCTTCCCGACAATATGTTCCTGGCCGATAAACTCATCAAGGGTCCGCGGCATCATCCTGTATGCCAGCGGTTCTTTCTTTCTTTTTTCAGGCAATTGGACCACCTTTCCGGTTAAACTGTTTATTCTACGTTATTACTGCCGCTCTCATTCTTCTTCAGGTACTTTTCATACAAATCAGGTCTCTTCAGGCGGGTACGCTCCAGCTTCTGTTCAAAACGCCATTTCTGAATATTGGCATGATGTCCTGACAACAGGATGTCAGGCACTTTCTTTGACAGAAATACAGGCGGCCTGGTATATTGAGGATACTCCAAGAGTCCGTCATAATGGGATTCATCGGAATAGGCTTCCTCGGATGGGAGTACGCCTTCAATCAGCCTGCTGACACAGTCTATAAGCACCATTGCAGGCAGTTCTCCTCCTGTCAGGACATAGTCGCCTATCGAGATCTCTTCATCAACAATTTCTTCAAGAACGCGTTCATCCACGCCTTCGTAGTGACCGCAGAGAATTATGATGTGCTTTTCTCCCGCAAGCCTTTTTGCAATGTCCTGGGTTAATACTTTACCCTGCGGGCTCATATAGATTGTAACCGGTTTATACGGAAGATCCTTTGTTACATGTTTCCATGCGTCATACACGGGCTGCGGCGTCATAACCATGCCGCTGCAGCCGCCGTACGGATAATCATCGGTTTTTTTATGCTTATCCTTTGAAAAATCCCTGATGTTGTGGGTTCTGATTGTCAGGATCCCTTTCTCCCGTGCTCTGCCGATGATGCTTTCGGACAAAAATAAGTCAACGCTTTCAGGAAAAAGGGTTAATACGTCAAATATCATGATTCTATCAGCCCTTCCGGGAGCTCAACCTGGATCCTCCTGTTTTCTATATCAACGTTCAAAACAACATTTTTAAGGGCCGGTATAAGTATTTCACCGTATTTATCGCCGTTAACAACGTATACGTCATTGCTGCCCGTCTGCAGCACGCTGGTTATTCTGCCCAAAAGAACATCTTTTTCATAAACCTCGCACCCTTCAAGATCTGCGATGAAATATTCGTCCTCGCCAAGGGGGCGGGCATTTTTTCTGTCAACCTTCAGATAGCAGTTTTTCAGCTCGGCAGCCCCGTCCATGTCGTTAATACCGTGAAGTTTAATCAATACAAAGTTTTTATGGTATCGTACCTTCTCAACAAAGTATTCGGTGAGCTTGTCATCCTTTTCAACCCATACTATCTTCAGGTAATCGAAACGACTTATATCCGAGGTTGACGGGATAACTTTCATTTCTCCCCGAACACCGTGGGTGTTTGTTATTTTTCCGACGGTAAGATACTCGACCAAAACTTATCCCTCCGTCAATAAAACCCCGACCTTGCTTGATCGGCCGGGGTTATCGCATTACTCCGAGATAGGTTTGTCAACTTCCTTTACAGCCCATTTTTTAACTGTTACCTTGGTTCTTTCGTTTCCGCTTTCAATAGTAAACTCATCGTCTTTAATATTGACAATTTTGCCTGANATTCCGCCAATGGTGATTACCTTGTCGCCGACAATGGCATTGTCAATCATGTCACGGGTCTGCTTCTCCCTTTTTCTTTGCGGTCTGATAAGTATAAAGTACATCAGAGCAAACATCAGGATCAACGGCCCAAACTGTATCAGAAAAAGATACAAACCGCTTCCTTCAGGTATTTCCGATCCCGCAGCAGCACCTTCTGCAAATGCAGTTAACAACCAGTTCATGTTATATCTCCTTTCAACAGATATGAAATATTCTTGTATAAAATAAATAAAATGCTTAGTACCGTAAGCATAGAAACATTATACACAATTAACATAGCCAATTCAACCATTTATTTCTTTTAGTTTTCCCTGTTTGCCCGGGTTTATATGTTAAG
>JGI24714J26587_10001991_pt1 | contig 13968 bp, 16 predicted proteins | sample BioPla4DNA2_FD_26587 | JGI IMG/M metagenome (IMG submission 26587)
CAGTAATAGATTTGTTTGGTATCCCGCAATATATATATATAGTAAGTCATTTGCCATAAAAAAGCAAGAAAAATAGATATAAAATATAAACGACTGCCGGATATTTATAATTTTTTGACTGCTTATGGATTTAGGATTTACAACTCGAGCATGAGTTTTTTGTGCATCTTTACAATTTTATATATTTATCACTTTGCGTTTGCACTATTATCAATAATATGATATAATGTCTTTGTAATTTTTTCCTGAAATTGAGTGCTGCGGTCACCTGCAAGCCGTACAATAAAATCTTTTGGGAGGAAGTTTATGCGGGATAAGAAAAGATTTATAGCTGCATCTCTTCTGCTCGCGTTATTGGTTGCCGCCTTTTCGGCATGCGCGGGTTCTGANGCCCCTGTAGATCAGACCATTGAATCGGACACGTCTTCCAATTCCGCCGAAACCACTGAAATGCCTCGCGAACTTACGCCCGACTCGCTGCCGGACGACCTCGATTTCGACGGCATGACAGTTCGCATTTCAAGCCGCGACGTAGATATCAATGTTCAGGAGATTTCGCCCGAGCTAACCGGAGATATTGTTGACGATGCGGTTTATAGCCGCAACCGCATGGTCGAGGAAAGACTGAACATAACAATTGAAGCAATTTTTAGAGGCGCGGACTCGACTCAGCACGGACAAATCTTGCGCAACTCCATCACTGCAGGCTCCGATGACTTTGACATTGTAAGCGGGTCGCAGTGGATTGTGCTGCCACAGGCACTTGAGGGAATGTATATGAATTTAAATCACAGCAATTACATAGACCTTTCGCAGCCTTGGTGGTGGCAACACTATATAGATGAATTGAAAATAGGCAAAACAAAAACCTTTTTTCTAAACGGTGATCTTTCTCTCACAAGTATTCAAAATATGAGCTGCATCTTCTTTAACAAAAAAATGATTGACGACCTCGGCACTCCGCCGGACGATATGTATAAACTCGTCCTTGACGGAAAATGGACCTATGATGAGCTGGGCAAATACGCTAAAATGGCTTATCGCGATATAAACGGCGACAGCACTCGCGACGAAAACGATATATACGGATTTATGGCGCGCACAAGCACCGAGCCCGACCATTTTGTGTATACAGCGGGAAATGTGATGTGCACGCGTGACGAAGATGGTATTCCATCCCTCAATGTTTTAACCGATTATTTTGTCGGTTATATGCAAACGCTTTATAACCTCTACTACAACAATGAGGGCGTTTACGTTACTCCTGACGAGTCATTGATGCGAAGCCGCTTCGCGGAAGGCGGCACACTGTTCCTTATCAATCGCTTCATTTCCTGTAACTACCTTCGTGATATGAAGGACGAGTACGGAATAATTCCGTTCCCAAAGTACACGGAACAACAGAAAAGTTATGAGGCGCTTGTTCACGACAGCGCAACGGTATACTGCATTCCGGTAACCTGCCAACAATTTGACGAAGCAACCGCAACACTCGAGTTGCTATGCGCTCAAAGCTACCGCACCGTAATTCCCGCATATTATGAGATGGCTCTCAAGGTCAAATATGCAAGGGACAGCACAGCGGCTGTGACTATTGACATGATTAAAAGCGTTGCCAGAACCGACTTTATTTACGCTTACAATTATGCACTCAATAATGCAGGATTGATTTGCCGCACATTGCTTGGAAATAAATCGGCTGATGTTGCGTCCGAATGGGCGCGCGTGCAAAAAGGCGCCGAAAAAGGTTTGCAAGATATTATTGAGATGTATAGCAAACTTGAGGACTAAAAAAAGGGGCTGCTCCATATAGAGCAACCCCAGTATATTGACCTGTGCTAAATTGTTTTACACGCTTTTTTTCTATTCGTCATCTGAAGGGGTATATATAAATGTAATCTCTTCGCCGGCAGAGGTTAGCGCCGTTATCACATTGTCTTTTATTTCATACCACATCTGGCTTTGTTTGGGGAAGTCAAATGCTTCATCCCCTGTCAATGACGCAGGCATGGATGCCGATTGGGAAATACCGAGCACGCCGTTCTGGCCGCTAACCGTAATCTGGTACACAAAAGTGCCGTCTTCATCGATAGAATAATATTGAGCGACATAACCGTATGAGGTCTTGCGGTATTCCGCAACCAGTGTATCTTTGCCGTCGGTCTTTGCAATGCATTTGAGCGCGTCCGCCCCTTTGTCATACTCGCCCTGCAGCTCGTATTGCGCACCGTCCTCGCCCTTATACTTGACGCTGTATATGTTGCCGTCTTCGCTGTAATCAATATTTTCGGCACCTAAAAATCCGAGTGTTGTATTGGCCATCTCCGCACCAAGCCCAAAGCAGGCAGCGGGAATAAGAGCCAAATCGAGGAATGCCACGCCAATGAACGATATCGACTCAAGCGCTGTGTCCGGGTTGCTCGAAATCGCATCGGTGATAGCATGAAACACCTCGCCTTTTGCCTGAGTAAAAGCGGTGTATGAGTCCGCGGCGGTCAGCTCTGCCGACCCGCCGCCCGGCTTTAACGCACCTCCATTGCCGCCGGTTTTACCCGGCGCTGCGCCGCCGCAGCCGACAAGCTGCATCAAAGCCAAAACTAAAGCCGTAAATAAACTTAAAAGCCGCACATGTTTTCTTATTTTAAACGCAAACATAAAGTAATCCCCGTCCTCTGAATTCTTTGGTGTAAAAAGATATTGTTTGCCGCCCGACAGTTGCCCGTTTTATGCCTTATAACTATTATATTTGCCAAAACCCAAACTGAATAGTTTGAATATGCTTATATTTGGTAATAATAATGCTATTTATCAATAAAAATAGCCGGGCTAAGCTTTTGCCCGGCTATTTTTGCAAGCTGTATGGCATAATTAACTGTTTTGATATTTTTTTCGGTATTCTGAAGGAGTTTGGCCCACCTTTTGCTTGAACAACCTTGCGGAATAGCCATTGTAATTCATGTTGCACGCCGCAAATGCCTGTGAAACAGTCAGGTTGACATCGAGCAGCCTCTCTTTCAGTTTGCTGATTTTATAGTTGATGTAATATTCATAGGGGGTTATGCCTGTATGCATTTTAAAAATTTTTGTGAAATGCGATTTACTGAGATGGACGGCCTTTGCAATTTCATCGGCATTGAAAGGTTCTTTCCAATGGGCTTTAATATACTCTTTGCCCCGCCCTATCTCCTCTTTGCCATAGTAAACGTTTTTGAAGATGAAAACCGCCGCGAAATACTGCACTTTTTCGCCATCACCCGCAAGAGGAAAGCAGGTAATATCCGATCTTATGAACTTCAGGTTTCTTTCCTTTACATCAAAATATCGAATCATATCATCATAAGGCGCGATAAAATCTGTCAGATACACTGTTTTACCCGCCAGCACCTGTTTTATCTCTTCCATTACGCCAAGTTTGCGGACAATCGGATCCTCGAAAACATTATATTTTCCTATATGAGCTTCCCTGCTTTTTATGCCCATCATTTCCAGCGCCGCATCGTTTATCATCCTCGATGTCCCGTCCCGAGAAAAAATTTGAATGGGGTAAGGAAACAATTCAAATAATTTTATCATTAAATCAGGAGTTCCCTTTTCAATGTTCCCGTTATCGACCATGGCGTTCCCCTTATCAGCTTAATCCAGTTTTATGCAAGTGTCTTCGGTTATTGTATCCTTGTCAAATGGCACGCAAATCGGCAAAGCTGAGTTTGATTCCCAGACAGTATATCATATATAAGCAAAAAAAGGGAGCAATTTTGTAATTTATATAAAAAAATTCACCCCCAACCGTTGTGGGGGTGAATTCAACTGAAAGGTTACTGTGACATTTGCGGCTTATTTTATAGCTGCGGTTTTCTTATTGGTCCTCCCGTGCCAGAGCGATGGTAACTTCCGAATTTTTGTTTAATGTAATCATTATGGCCAAATCTTTTTTGTTTTTTGCCGAATACGCTATACCCGTATCGGAGGTCGCTTCGTATTTGTCGACATCAAAGGTTTCTTTTACTTTTTCAAGATAGTTTTTAAAATCTTTTTCGGATACATCCTCAATAACGACATACAGAGTATCGTCCGTTTCCATCACGGTTGCAATCCTGCCGCTTTTAAATTCGGGGAGGTTTTTTGCCAGGGCGGATGTTGGCCATTCGCTTCCTCCGATTTTCAGCTCCTCGCCATCATCTCCCTTAATGACCAGCTTGTCGTCACCGATGTCGACATCAATTCCGGCACCTTTGAGAACGTTTTCCACAAGTGCCTCTCCTGCCATTTTACCCAGCTTTTCTTTTACTCCGCAGCCGGCTGCAGTGAGTATCAGCGCCAAGGTCAAAAGCCCAATCAGAAACTTTTTCATCTTATTTTCTCCCTATAATTAATCACGCTGCTTTGCAGCGCTGTATTTCTGATGCCGTATGGATTGTTTATCATGCCGCTGTTTAGGTAGACAGCCGAAATTGGTTTGCCGTCAATACCGGCTGCAAATTAAATTTTTGCTGGGTTCACCGCTTGCTTTGCACCAAAAGGGTTATTGGTGTCAACCTAAAACACCGAGATCATGCAGTTTTCCGAAACACAATCCCCCTCCCCAATGATTTATGCCCAAGTTTGATTTCAGCTTGTTTTTTCTTGCATAGCTGCGTTCAACTTGCTTTTTAGCGACTGCTTATGCTCGTACATCAACACGTCAAGATATTTTAAAAACTCTTCCGAACTTTTGAATAAATGTTGATCATACACAGCATAACCCATGCTAAAATCCAGCTCATAAGGATATAGCCCTGACTTGTTATGCTTTTCGACAGAGCTGTAAATTCTGCCTACTATCGCTTCGAGGTCGCTTTTGTCCGATATGTCCAAAACGATGCAAAATTCATCGCCCCCATATCTCGCTATAAAATCGCTGTTACGGATACAGCTTTTAAGTAAATTCGCTGTGTTCTCAAGCGCATTGTCACCTACGCCGTGTCCGAATGTATCGTTGATTCTTTTAAAGTTGTTTATATCAATCAAAATGGCGGAAAAAGTCTTGTCTTTTGTGTTCAAGCTGATTTTTTTCTTTAGATAAAAGTCAAGTTTTTTGCGGTTGCTCACTCCGGTCAAATAATCTGTATAAGCGCTGTGATTTTGAAGGTTTACAAACACAACCATCAGAGAAAGAACTACACTGTTTAAGACTATTGATATTCCATAGAACGCAACTTGAAGTACAATGCCCACAATCGGGGGGACCGCAAAAAAGATAAGCGACAGATAGCTGCTTCTTCCCAGCTTTCTTCTGTTTACTGCGGTTATAAAGAAAGCCCCAGCTATCAGCATGACAACAATAGAGGTCGGAAGCCAAAAAAGCGGCCCTCTGTGGTATATGTTATTTGAGTCTATGTAATAATACCAGCCAAAAAACTGAGACAATATTAGCACGACAGCGTTTAAAATGTTAATTGCGGAGAGAGGATAAAACAGTCGTTTTGTTTTTCTTTCATCACCGTATATCTGATAGTGGACATAGGCCACCCACAATGACGGCAAGACCGGACTCATCAGAAAACTCATGAAATTTCCGAATTGATTGAAGATCGGATAGATTATTGATGTTTTGCCGTCAAATCTGCTTAATATATCTATGCCCAAAAGCAAAACAGTGATATTTAACATCACCATATAAAGCTTATCCGAAAGCGAATCTTTTTCAAAAACCTTCAGCGCATGAAAATAGATAACTAAAAGTATCGCAATGGAATACAAATTCAGGACGGTGTTATTTTGCAAACTCACTTCTGCTCTCTCCTTCGATTGTGGCCCACAAGAGTGTGGATATGTTGCCACTGGAACGCGCATGGCAAATGCAGTCCCTTGCCCCAAAGAAATTGTATTTATTACCATTATAATACCGCCACTGCATAAAAGCAATAAAATTGCGTGATTTTAATATTAAATAGCATAGTTTGCGTTAAAGCGTTAATAGGCGAACAGGCAGCCCCAGTGATTGGTTTGAGCAAGCATCTCAACCGACATCAGACCGGCACCTGTTCGCTCTTTTTTATTAAATGCAGCGACAATTAAAATTAATCATAATTATTTAAATAGTTATTGACAAATGTCGGAAACTTGTGTATAATATAAACGTAAATGACATTTGTCAGTTATTCGGAGGTGAGGGGTATGGCTTTGAGAGATTGGCAGCAGGCAACCGCGCAGAGCTTGTGTAAGGGTGCTTTGCACACCGGCGCTTTATATTACTGCATATATCCAAAACCGCTTTGCATGCAAAGCGCGCCGTCCACTTCCATAAAATGCTGCATTAGCGGTGTGTATGCAGGCGGAGGATTATAAAATGCCTGATACTCAAATAAAGCACATCACAAGCTCAAGAGAAGATTATCTGCGCATAATTTATGAGCTGTCGCAGCGAAATGAAACAATCCGCTCATCGGATATCGCCGAAAAGCTCGGCATTACCCGGGCCAGCGTGAGCAGGATGATGGAAGAGCTTAAAAGCTCGGGGCTTGTTGAAAAAGAAAAGTACGGCTGCATTGCGCTGACAGAAGCAGGCTATAGACTTGCTGTGCAAATAAAAACCAAACACGACATATTGGTGTCGTTTTTGGTTGATGTTCTGGGCGTAAACAGTACAACCGCCAAAATAGATGCCTGCAGAATGGAACATGCAATAAGCCAAGAAACGGCCGAAAGGTTAAATAATCAGCTTTACAAGCTGCTGAAAAACAAGGAGGAAAACTATGTCATGGGGTAACGGGTTTGGGCCTCTCGGAATAGGGCGGCGGTCCGGACGAAACGCGGGATTCTGCGCCGGGTTCGCTGCTCCCGGCTATTACGGCTGCAAGGTTGGCCGAGGAAGGGGAAGAGGCTACAGACGCATGTTCTTTGCCTCCGGTTTGCCCGGATGGGCGCGTTTCGGCTCTCCAACCGAAGCCGACGTGCACTTTGAATCGAAAGCTGATGAAAAAAAGTTTTTGGAAAATCAGCTTAAATTCCTTGAAAATCGGCTTGGCGAAGTGAAAAATCGCTTAAAACAGCTTGAAGAACCCGAAGATTAGTCCTGTCGGACAAACAAAGGCAGGTGGTAGCCTGCCTTTGTTTGTTGTGGGCTGTATTCGTCTTTAAATCAAAAACAAGCAAATTTCGGTCATATATAGTATAATAGTTTATATAAGCAGCAGTAAAATAGAACTTAAAAGCAACAGCAGTGTTATTTTCTTTTCAGGATAGAGGGTGAACACATCATGCCAAGACCGATGAAGTGGAGAAAAGTATGCAGGCTGCCCGAAAACAACAAGTTTGGGCCTCTTGATTTAAAAGCAGATTTGGATGACTGCATAAGGATGACGGTTGACGAGTATGAGACCATACGACTTATTGATTTGGAAGACTTTACGCAAGAAGAGTGCGCAAAACAGATGAATGTTGCGCGCACCACTGTTCAGGGAATTTACGCTTCGGCACGAAAAAAGATAGCTCAATCACTTGTAGACGGCAAGGTGCTTTTGATAGAGGGCGGCGAATACAAGCTTTGCGAGGGGCTCGACGGGTGCGGTCGAGGCTGTCTCAGGCACAGACGCAGGCATGGGCGCCGTTTTGCAGGCGGGGACAGGGATAGCTGATAATNCTGTCGCAAGGCTTTGCCTGTTGTCCGACAAATATTATTTTTGTATTGGCAATTATAATTAAAAGTGATATAATTGATGGGCAATATTTTTGTTTGGGAGGATTACCTGTGCTTGAAATCGAAAATTTGCGTCCACAGGGCCCCCAACACCAAGAAACTGATAATAATTGAAAGGACAAAATAATGAGCGAAAATAAGACACTGAAAAATCTGATGGCGGCATTTGCAGGAGAATCCGAAGCGAACAGAAAGTACACCGCATACGCCAAGAAGGCAGAAAAAGAAGGATACCTCAACGCGGCAAAGCTGTTTAGAGCGGCAGCCGATGCCGAAACAATACACGCTCTAAAGCATTTTGAGGTAGCGGGAAAAATCGGCTCAACGGAAGATAACCTGAAAGATGCTGTAGCCGGCGAGACCTACGAATATAAAGAGATGTACCCCCCGTTTGTAGAGGAAGCCGAAGCCGAGGGTAACAAAGCCGCGGTCATGTCCTTTACTTTCGCAATGAAAGCGGAAGAAGTCCATGCCAAACTTTATAAGGAAGCGCTGGAGAACCTCGACAGCACGGAAGAAGTCTTTTATTATCTTTGCCCCGTTTGCGGAAACATTGAAAAGTCGCGGCCGGAAAAATGCAGCATCTGCGGCTTCCCCGGCGAAAAATTCATCGAGTATTAGTTTCCCGAAGTTCCCGTCCAAGCAAATCCGAACATAAAACAAGACAAGGCACTTTAATTTTCACACAGTGCCTTGTCTTTTTATATCGGCGCGTATAGATCGCCATATTTTTGCGGCGCCGACATTTCGCACCCGGCTCAAATTACGGCTGCCGCATTCCACCGCACCCAAACGCGGTAAATACCGGTCACTCTGTCCAGCCATATCTCCCTTTAAGCTCTACAAATCTGACCATTCCCATTGATCTGGTTTGTATTTCATTGTCCTCTGTCTTTGTAATAAGCATCAGCGACTGAACATGCGACGGGCCGACCGGTATAACCATCCTACCGCCCGGCGCAAGTTGTTTTATAAGCTCGTCAGGTACAGCACTCGCCGCCGCAGTCACCATAATTCTGTCATACGGAGCATGCTCCTCCCATCCCACGCTTCCGTCACCGACTTTAAAGTATATATTTGAAAAGCNCAATTTCAAAAGTCGCTTTTTGGCGTTTTCCATCAGCTCGCCGATTCTTTCCACAGTAAAAACTGTCGCCGACATTTTTGCCAGCAACGCTGTCTGAAAGCCCGAGCCCGTCCCAATCTCAAGAACCTTGCTGTCTTTTTCCGGCTCGAGTAGCTTTGTCATTTCCAGCACAAGACTGGGCTGTGAAATAGTTTGCTCATATCCTATGGGCAGGGGCATATCAAGTGATGCATACCTTTTCATGTCATCGTCGAGAAAAAACGAGCGATCCAATGAGCGAAAATATGACTCAAGCTCCTGAAAATCCACACTCTTCACCTCCAGCACTATATTTTAAATCTTTTTTTCTCGTCATAAAACAGTTTTCTACCGGGCCAAAGCAGTCATAATCAAATTATTCGTAAAAATTGTATAGCCTACGCAAAAACTGCGCTCGGTTGAGCCTCTGTCCGAAAAAACATAAACATATATAAAACTTGACAAACTGTTAAAATATATATAATAAAATTAAAACGATGAAATAAAGGGCTGGAAAGATGTTCGCATTTTGTTCCGATTCAATCACCTCGGGCGGATGAATATTATACGCAATAAACCTGTTATGCAGCTTCACAAAAGCGCTCTGCCGCAAGCTAAATAAGGGTAGAGTCGAGCTATGTAATCAAGCTAAGCTCGACGGCATTACGGCACATCAAAACACACATTTCTTAGAGATTTCGTTACTCATAATAAGGTCTCTTTCCGCATATTTTGCAAAAAGCTTACTATGAAAATGTAAGGAGGCAATACGATGAGAGAATATGGTATTGTGCTGACAACATTTGAAAACGAGCAACAGGCAAAGCCTGTAATAGATGAAATTATGAGATGTAAGCTGGCAGCATGCATTCAGGAAATTAAGATAATAAGCCATTATACATGGAATGGCGAGCTTTGCCATGAAGATGAGGTTCTGGTATTGCTTAAAACCAGAAAGGATTTGTATCCCGAGCTTGAGAAAAAACTTTTGGAGCTTCACCCGTATGATACGCCGGAAATCTTGCTTGTAGATGTGGAAAAGGGGAGCTCCGCGTATCTGGCATGGATTGACAACCAAACACAGCCCCTGTAAAGTGCACAGTCTTATTGTTTTCTACCACGGCTGTATAAGTGTGCCCACGTCCAAATAAAATCGCAGACCCAGCGATTTTGTCATAGCTATTATATCCGAATAACAAACAGGCTTTTTTCTATCTTTGCGTGACATAAGACAAACAGTTTTCACATAGGTCGAGCTTTTGGCATTGTTGTCACATCAACCTGCATTTAGGGTCGCAACACAATTTCGCCCCATTGCTTTTGCCCTGTACAAGGCATCATCTGCTATTTTTAGAATATCTTCAATATCGCTTACATTATCGGTGTTTCCATGGATTGCCGTCACTCCGATGCTTACCGTAAAACTAATTTCCTGCCCCCCCCCGTAAATCACTTTTCTGTTGGCTACAGTCTCTCGAAACTTTTCCGCTGCTTTTTTCGCTTCTTCCAAAGAAGCGTTCTTTAAAACCACAGCAAATTCTTCTCCTCCTATGCGTCCGGCAATATCGGTTTTTCGAAAACCGGTCTTTATGATTCTTCCAAGTTCACGAATCATCTCATCTCCTGCAGCATGTCCAAAGGTATCATTGATGGTTTTGAAATTATCCAGATCCATAATCAGCAATGACAGATCCTCATTATTCCTTTTTGCTAAAGCAAGCTCCCTTTTGGCTAAATTCATAAATTCTGCCCGATTGTAGAGGCCGCTTAAAGAATCTATCGTAGCTAAATACTTTAGTTTCTGCTGTATTTTTCTTTCTTCTGTAACATCCCGGATAGATTTAAGCATTCTCGTGATTCCATTATGGGAATCTCCTAATGGCACCACGTCAATCTCAAAAAACCGTTCTTCCCCATCAATCACCAAAGAAAAATCACGGCTTCCTTCACTCTCGAAAATTTCCAACAACTTTCGGTCTCGATCAAGAATATGCTCTATGGGATAATTATTCAATGAAATGTTAATTGCCTCAAAAAACTTCTCGGCAGCCTTATTGTAGTCTATTATCCTTTTCCCCGGACCCAATACCACCATACCAGTAATGTTGTTTTCAAAGATTGTTTCTCGAGCCAGAGTTCTTATCTCCAAGAAATCGTATTTTAAAATACCATAACTAATAATAAGCAGAGACGCCGGCATTATCAAAGCGGAATAATCAATGCTCCACTTTTCGAAAACGAAAAAAATGTAAGCGGCAAAGAGCCTGTCCAGTTTCCAAGCTCCGGATGTGCAAGGACTCCCGGCGCAAACTGCGGCGTTTCGGTAACCTCCGGGCAAAACAGCTCGCCGTTTTCGTCGATTCCAACAGGATCCATACCGATTCTGCGCTCATATATATGATTGAAGCAGAAAATCGAGGTGTAAAACGTCCATAATGTATTGTTCGGTCCCTGCACGATACAGCCGTGGCCCGCACCGCGAAGCAGCCCGTTCCTTTTTTGCGTAAGCGGGTTATGTACCTTCTGGGGAACAAATCCGCTCAGCGGCCCTTCATCCGACACGAGGACACCGTTTGCGTAACTTCCGTATTCTGTTCCGCTGCCGGAATACAGCAGATAATAGCGTTCCCCTATTTTAATCGCCCATTGACCTTCAATCCATCCCATGCGCTCGTTTTCATTGTGTTCGCCGATGCGCTGCCACCACANNGAAGGATCGAACGTGTTTATCCATACAGGCTCGGTGATTAACTGCCACGGCTTGTCCGGGTCAAGCTCTGCGCCAAGTGTACCCGTTATCACCTCTACATCCGGCTCCCCTGCCTCCGCCATTCGGCTTCCGTGCCAGTAAAAATACACGTGGTCGCCGTCTGCCAAATAACAGCCATCCGCCACAGCCATCCGGTTGCCATTCATATCGGTCAGATGACCGCATAAAGTAAAGGGGCCGAGAGGGTCCATCAGCGACGTATACTTCCGACATTCCGNGACCGCTTAGATACCATTTGCCGCGAAAGCATACGACGGCAGGGCTGTAACGCAGATGCGGTATACCAATATCAACATGCTTCCAGTTCACAAAATCTTCAGTAATATATGCCACCGAATAGCTCGGATACATTATCCATTTGCCGTTGTGATACACGACACTCGGATCGGATATAGAGCGATAATCTTTTATCGATCGAGGATCCTCTTTCGTCAGGCTTGTGTCAAGCCATCGTCCGCTCGGTATATCCTCAATGGGCAGCGGATTACAGTAAGTTTTCACGTTTTTCATGACATTTTACCTCATGTAGTTGTTGGGAAACACTCATATTCAAGGCGCAGTCAGCATTTTCCATGAAGCCGCTAATCATATTACGGACATCAAGTGTTTTTACAGATTATACCTGATTGTATTGCCATAATCAAGACAGCCAGGCGAACTAAGTCGGCCTGGCTGCTTTATTTAATTGATAGTAGTATTCTTCCTATATCTAAGAGGTTGATATTGCCGGAATTTTAAATTAATTGAGCCCGGTGAAATTCAAAACCTCAGCAACCTTGGACGAGAGCGCTCAAACTGGGCTTAGCAACATACAGGATATCGAATTCTCCTTCAAAATCTATGCCTTCCACAGTCATCCGATATTCGCAACAGCCGGGGCAGCCTTTTTCACAGAATGTTACGGTAAAAGGCTCGCTGATTTCTATTTCGATTTCATCAATATTATCGCCCTCAACATAATACTCTTTCAGATAGTTCCAGCTGCTGACACATTCAACAACACCGTTACATACTCTTTCCAGCTTAAATAACAGGTTTACCTCAACCTCATGCTCCCGGCCTTGTTCGTCCGAGGCCTCAAACACTACAAGGCTGGAAAAATCGAATTTTATCTGAGGCTTGTACAAGCGCGTGGTGTCTACCACTACGCGGTCCAAGACAAATGTTTGATTTCTCTCGACACTGCCATCATCAATTGCGAAAATTGCGTCCTGAGGGTTGAAGCCGCATTCCAGAAAAATCTTTGCAGCTGGCTTGCTTGGTTGAACATTAAAGTTCCTGCATCCGCAATTGCGTCCATTGACGACAAATGACATTTGCACATTCTCCTTATTCATATACTTCTTGAGCTTACGCTCACTATTATAATATGAAGGAGAGGCGTATTGAGTTCGTCCGGCGCAAGCAGACCCCAAACGGCACAAGCGATTCACGAAATATTTCAATATTGCTGTTTAGCCCGGGATTTTGGATTATTATAAGCTAAAAAATTGCAACTCCGCTAAACCGGGCATATTATTTTCCCTCACCTGCTTATCTTGATGTCATTGGGGGTCAGTGAGTGGGTCACAAAAGCAAACGACGCCAGAGTTTTTGCCGGACAAGGCAACCCCTCTGTCAAGCGTCGGGTGATTGGCTATCTATACAGAGGGTGTTTTAATGGCTTTTACATGTTGATACGAAATTACATAGACAAATAAATAACAGCTTTGTATAATTGTTGTAGCGCCATGGAAGATCTTGCAGCTCAATTACGACTATACGCCTGCTGCTAATATCAATTTAAGTTGACAGGCAATATCAACGGAGGTTGTTTATGAGCACTCGTACAAAAGCAAAGGTCGAACTCTACAACGGTGAGCCGGCAATAATGATCAACGAGACGCCTTATCCACCTATGCTTATAACTACTCGGATCTCCGATCCCGAGTACCTAAAGAGATTAGGTGAGGCGGGACTCAAAATATATTTTGTTGTAGCTGACACACATTGGAACCGGCCGGGCGACGATAAAAACCCGTCGGGACTCGAGCGGACTTTAGCCGATTTGGAGCTGCTGCTGTCCGCTGTGCCCGATGCCTATGTCATGCTCCGCCTGAACGTCAGNCCGCCGCCCGAGTGGGTCAATTCTCATCCCGAAGAGATGGTCACCTTCTCCGACGGCTCGCATGAGCGCACTATTTGCACCTCGGTCGGAAATGAGCCTATAGACGGAATGCATTCGCTGTGCTCCGAGGCCTGGAGAAGGGACGGAGATGCGGCGCTTGCCGAGTACTTTGACGAGCTCGAAAAATCCCCTTATTTTGACAGAATTATTGGCTTCTTCCTATGTGCCGGCGGGACAAGCGAGTGGTATTATCCGCACGGCCTCGTGAAAAGCGGGGGCGCTTATGGCGATTTTTCCGAGCCGTTTCG
>JGI24714J26587_10001992_pt1 | contig 13967 bp, 11 predicted proteins | sample BioPla4DNA2_FD_26587 | JGI IMG/M metagenome (IMG submission 26587)
TATTTTTTATAGATAATAATGTTTAGAGTTTATGCTTTATGGTTAATAATAACTAGATAATTTAAAAATATTTATATAACTTATTATTAAGTATATAATATATTAAAATGCTGTTATATAATATTTAATAAGTAATTCAGATTTTCAACTTAGTTGAAGATTATCTAAAATTTTCAATCGTTAATAATTAAGTGTTAATTTAAAAAAGGGGAGTGATATATATGAAGAGTGATATTCAAATAGCTCAGGAAGCTAAAATGGAACCTATAGTAAAAATAGCAGAAAAATTAGGCCTTACAGAAGATGATATTGAATTATATGGAAAGCATAAGTGTAAATTATCTTTAGACATATTAAAAAAGAATAAAGATAAGAAAGACGGGAAATTAGTACTTGTAACAGCAATTAATCCAACACCGGCAGGAGAAGGAAAGTCAACAGTAACAGTTGGTCTTGGTCAAGGGCTATGGAAAATGGGCAAAAATGCAGTAATAGCCTTAAGAGAACCATCTTTAGGTCCTGTCTTTGGAATAAAGGGAGGAGCTGCAGGTGGTGGATATTCACAAGTAGTTCCAATGGAAGATATAAACTTGCATTTTACTGGAGATATGCATGCAATAACTTCAGCCAACAATTTATTAGCGGCAGCAATAGATAACCATCTTCATCAAGGAAATTTACTAAAAATAGATTCAAGAAGAATAATATTTAAAAGAGTTATGGATATGAATGATAGAGCTCTTAGGAATATTGTTGTAGGCCTTGGTGGTAAAATTAATGGTTTCCCAAGAGAAGATGGATTTATGATAACAGTGGCTTCAGAAATTATGGCAATACTATGCTTATCAAATAGTCTAGCAGACCTTAAAGAAAGAATGGGAAATATTCTAATAGCTTATGATTTAGAAGGAAATCCAGTATACGCAAGACAGTTAGGTGTAGAAGGAGCAATGGCCTTACTTATGAAAGATGCCATAAAGCCTAATCTAGTTCAAACTTTAGAAAATACACCAGCAATAATTCATGGAGGCCCTTTTGCTAATATTGCTCATGGCTGTAATTCAATTGTAGCTACTAAAATGGCTTTAAAGCTTGGAGATATAGTTGTAACAGAAGCAGGATTTGGTGCAGACTTAGGAGCTGAAAAGTTTTTAGATATAAAATGTAGATATGGAAACTTAAATCCAGACTGTGTTGTAATTGTTGCTACAATAAGAGCATTAAAGCATCATGGAGGTTCTGCCTTAAGTGAATTAACTACTCCTAATGTAAAAGCTTTAAAGAAGGGAATTTGTAATTTAGAAAAACAAATTGAGAATATAAAGAAATATAATGTACCAGTAGTGGTTGCAATTAATAAGTTCTCTTCTGACAGCAATGAAGAGGTAGAGTTTATAAAAGACTTCTGTAATAATATTGGTGTTAAGGTAGCCTTAAGTGATGTTTGGAGTAAAGGTGGAGAAGGAGCCTTAGAACTTGGTGAAGCTGTTTGTGATGTATTAGAAAATGAAGAAAGCAATTTCAAACCTTTATATGAAGTTGAAGGTACAATAGAAGACAAGATATCAACAATTGCAAAGGAAATATACGGGGCAAAGGGAGTAGTTATAACACCTAACGCTAAGAAACAAATAAAAGAGTTAGAGAAATTTAACTTAGATAAACTTCCTATATGTATGGCAAAAACACAATATTCATTATCAGATAATCCTAACTTATTAGGAAGGCCAAGGGACTTTGAAATTACAGTTAGGGAAGTTAAAATATCAAATGGTGCAGGTTTTATAGTAGTGTTAAATGGTGATGTCATGACAATGCCGGGATTACCTAAGGTACCAGCAGCAAATAAGATGGATATAACAGAGGATGGAGAAATAACTGGATTATTTTAAGATATAGATTCTCATCACTTGACAAATGATATTTAATTGTTAAAATTTAAAGTGTTAAATTTACTATAAGTATATTTATAAGGCAGCTTTTTCGGCTGCTTTTAATTGTATTAAGGTGGTGTCTGTATGATTTTACTAATAGATGTAGGCAATACTAATGTTGTTTTAGGTTTATATAAAGAAAAACAACAAATTCATGGTTGGAGAATTTCTACAGATTTAAATAAAACTTCTGATGAATTTTCAATTCAAATTATGCAGCTTTTTAGCCAAAATGACTTAGATCCTAAGGAAGTTAAAGGAATAATAATTTCATCAGTTGTTCCAAATATAATGCATTCTCTAGAAAGCATGGTTAGAAAAAGTTTTAAAATTGACCCAATAATTGTAGGACCTGGAACAAAAACAGGAATAAATATAAAATATGATAATCCAAAGGAAGTTGGAGCAGATAGGATAGTCAATGCTGTAGCGGCGCATAATAAATACAAAAAAGACCTTATAATTATCGATTTTGGAACGGCAACAACCTTTTGTGCTTTAACTAAAAATGCTAGTTATCTTGGAGGATGTATAACACCAGGAATCAGGATATCAACAGATGCCTTATTTGAAAAAGCAGCAAAATTACCTAGAGTAGAATTAGAAGTTCCTAGAAATATAATATGCAAAAATACAGTAGCAAGTATGCAGGCAGGAATAATATACGGATACATAGGTCAAGTAGAGTATATTGTTAAAAAAATGAAAAAAGAAATGATGAATTTAGGTTGTAATGAACCTATGGTTATAGTTACTGGAGGTCTTGGAAAGCTAATAGCTAGGGAAACTAGGATTATAGATAAAGTCGAGCCTAACCTAACATTAGAAGGTCTGAGAATAATATACGAAAAAAATAAGGAGTAGTATAATATGAAGGTAGGAAGCATAGAGTTAATAGACAAAGTGTTTTTAGCACCTATGGCTGGAGTTACGGATATGGCCTTTAGAGTCCTATGTAAAGAAATGGGCTGTGGATTAGTCTATACTGAAATGGTAAGTGCTAAGGCTCTTTATTACGAAAATGACAAAACAAAAACTCTCCTTAGAATAGCTAATGAAGAAAAACCTGTTGCTGTTCAAATATTTGGAAATGATCCGAAAATTATGGCGGAGGTTGTTGAAAAGGAATTTAATAATAGAGAAGATGTAGTTTTAATAGATATAAATATGGGGTGCCCTGTAAATAAAATAACTAAGAATGGTGAAGGTTCAGCTCTTTTAAAAAATCCAGACTTAGCAGGAAAGATTGTAGAAAGCATAAAGAAAGTATCTACAAAGCCTGTAACCGTTAAAATAAGAAAGGGCTGGGATGAACAAGATGTAAATGCAGTAGAAGTTGCTAAAATTCTTGAAGCTGCTGGAGCAGATGCAATAACAGTTCACGGAAGAACAAGGCAGCAAATGTATGAGGGCAAATCAGATTGGAATATAATAGCTGAAGTAAAAAAAGCAGTTTCTATTCCCGTTATAGGAAATGGAGATGTATTTACACCAGAGGATGCTTTCCAATTAAAGAAAACAACCAATTGTGATGGAATAATGATTGCAAGAGGAAGCATGGGTAATCCCTGGATATTTAAGCAGATAGAACTTAAATTAAAGGGCGAAAAACCTTTAGAAATAACTTATGAAGATAAAATAAATATGTGTATTAGGCACTATGATTTGGCAATAAAATATAATGGTGAATCAAAAGCCTTAAGAGAAATGAGAAAACACATAGCTTGGTATATAAAAGGAATGCCAAATAGTAATGAAATAAAAAATAAAGTAAATACTATGGAAAATAAAGATGAAGTAATCAATCTCTTAAATAGATATAAAGAAGAAATAATATAAATCTTCTAATTACCCAATATTAGAGTATAAATATGCCTAATAAGGGGATATTTATAATTTGTCTAAACATTAAAAACAAGCTTAGTTGACATACATATAATTGCTGTTTTATAATGTTTAGAATAATTTAAACAAATAAAATAATAATATATAAAATTATAGTAGAATTTGAAGGGGAGAAAATCATGAGTGAAACAAAAAAAATTTTAATGACATATGAAGGTGTTAAAAAATTAGAACAGGAATTAGAATATTTAAAAACTGTAAAAAGAAAAGAAATTACAGAAAAAATAAAGATTGCATTAGGGTATGGAGATTTAAGTGAAAACTCTGAATATGATGAAGCAAAAAATGAGCAGGCTTTTACAGAGGGTAGAATAATACAATTAGAAAATATGCTAAAAAATGCTCAAGTAGTTGATGAATCAGAATTACCAAACGATATGGTATCATTAGGTAAGACTGTAAAGGTTAAAGACTATGAATTTGATGAAGAAGTAGAATATACAATAGTAGGCTCAGCAGAAGCAGATCCTATGAGTTATAAAATATCAAATGAATCACCAGTTGGCGCAGCTTTAATGGGTAAAAAAATTGGAGAAGAAGTTGAAGTTATTGTACCAGGTGGTATTAATAAATTTAAGATATTAGAAATAAACTAAAATATTAAAATAAGGAGGATAACATATGTCCACAGAAGAAATGAATATAGAGGAATTGGAATCTAACTATAGTGAACAAGAAGCCTTAAGAAGAGAAAAACTATTAGAATTACAAGCACAAGGTAAGGATCCTTTTGATGTTTACAAAGTAGAAAGAACACATATGTCTGAAGAAATAAAGGCAAACTTTGAAGAATTAGAAGAAAAGACTGTTACTGTTGCTGGTAGAATTATGTCTAAAAGAGGACAGGGAAAGGTAGTTTTCTCAGACATACAAGATAGAGATGGAAAAATCCAATTATTTATAAAAATAGATGTAGTTGGAGAAGAAAACTTAAAAGCTTATAAAAACTATGATTTAGGAGATTGGGTAGCTGCAACTGGGGAAGTATTTAAAACTAGAACTGGTGAAGTTTCAGTAAGAGTAAATCAATTCCAATTAATTTCTAAGTCTCTAAAACCACTACCAGAAAAGTGGCATGGACTAAAAGATCCTGATTTAAGATATAGACAAAGAGAAGTAGATATGATCTCTAATCCAGAAGTAAAAGAAACTTTCAAAAAGAGAGCAATAATACTTAAGAGTATTAGAGAATTCTTGGATAATAGAGGTTTTATAGAAGTAGAAACACCAATGCTATCAACAATTGCAGGTGGAGCCTCAGCAAGACCATTTATAACTCATCATAATACTTTAGATATAGATATGTACCTAAGAATAGCGCCAGAACTATATTTAAAGAGAGCCATAGTAGCAGGTCTGAAAAAGTATATGATATGGGAAGAACTTTCAGAAATGAAGGAATGTCTGTAAGACACAACCCAGAATTTACAATGATAGAATTATATGAAGCTTTTGCGGACTATAATGATATGATGGATATATGCGAAAATTTAATTGCTTCAGTATGTGAAAAAGTAAATGGAACAACTAAAGTTGCTTATCAAGGAACAGAAATAGACTTTAAGCCACCATTTAGAAGAATTTCTATGGTAGATGCAGTTAAAGAATATGCAGGAATAGATTTTAACGAAATAAAAACTGATGAAGAAGCTCAAAAGATAGCTAAAGAAAAGAATTTAGAATTCAAAAAGGATTTAGAACATGTAACAAAAGGTGAAGTATTAAATATGCTATTTGAAGAATATGCTGAAGAACATCTAATACAACCTACTTTTGTATATGATTATCCAGTAGAAATTTCTCCTTTAACTAAGAAAAAGAGAGGAAATGAAGCCTTTACTGAGAGATTCGAAGGTTTTGTTTATGGAAGAGAAATATGTAATGCATATTCAGAATTAAATGATCCTATAGTTCAAAGAGAAAGATTTAAACAACAAGAAAAAGAAAGAGAATTAGGAGACGATGAAGCATACATGATAGATGAAGAGTTCATGAGTGCTTTAGAAACTGGTATGCCTCCAACAGGTGGATTAGGAATAGGTGTAGATAGACTTATAATGTTCTTAACTGATTCAGCATCAATAAGAGATGTTATAATGTTCCCAACAATGAAACCTATAAAATAATTTAACATATTAAGTTAGAAGTAATAGAGTTGAATCTGCTATTTTACTACAAGTACATTCAACTCTTTACTTATAAATTTTTATGTAAATACATGCAATATATTAAAAATTAAAAAAAGTACTTGCAAAATTAAAAAAAGTTGATATAATAACTAGTGTAGTAAATGTTCCGTGGTAGCTCAATGGTGGAGCACTCGGCTGTTAACCGATAGGTTGGAGGTTCGAGCCCTCTCCACGGAGCCATTTTAATTTTAAAATTAATTTACAATATTCCGCGGTAGCTCAATGGTGGAGCACTCGGCTGTTAACCGATAGGTTGGAGGTTCGAGCCCTCTCCGCGGAGCCACTTTAATTTTAAAATTAGTTAATAATATTCCGCGGTAGCTCAATGGTGGAGCACTCGGCTGTTAACCGATAGGTTGGAGGTTCGAGCCCTCTCCGCGGAGCCATTTTTTTATAAGAGTTTTATAAGAATAGATTAATTTATCTATTGTTATAAGACTCTTTTTATTTTGTTTAAAATCAGTTTTTACATTAAGTTTATATTAATTTGTAAATACTTTGTAATGTTTTGTAGGAAATAAAATTATATAATAAAAATATGAAGAATATGTTAGAAAGAAAGTATGATGGCTATGAAAAAGGGGACATTCAAAATTATTTTAATTATTTTAATTATATTTTTAATAGTAGATATAGGTTTAATTATAAAAATAGGTGGTTTTAATGATATAGAAGATAAGATTACCAATATTAATTCTTCTCTATCAAATAAGGACAAGCAGCACAAAGATTTAAATAACAATAAAGCAAAAGATAATGAAGAAAAAGCAAAAGAAGAAATAAAAGGGGAAAAGGATAGGAATCTTAATAATTATATAGATGATGCTTCAAAAGTATTGCCCGAAACTCTTTATCAATGGAATTTTTACCGTGAAGATAGTAAAAAGATAGCTTATTTAACTTTTGATGATGGGCCCTCTAAGGAATCTACAAGCAAGATATTAGATATTTTAGCTGCTAATAATATTAAGGCAACATTTTTTGTTTTAGGAAGTTCAATACAGAAAAATGAAAAAGCTGAGCAGCTATTAAAAAGAATGTATAATGAGGGGCACACAATAGCTAACCATGGCTATTCACATAATTATAATATTTTATATCCTAATGGGACAATAGATGTACAAGCTGTTATAAATGATATGAATAAAAATATTAATTTATTAAAGGATATTTTAGGGGAAAGTTTTTACACTAGAATAATAAGATTACCTGGAGGATATTCTAGCTGGAANGGTAGAAAAGAATTAGATAAAAAATTAAAGGAGTTAGGNTTATATCAAATGGATTGGAATGCCTTAAACGGAGATGCGGATGGTAAGAGTTATGGAAAAGAGCAGCTTATGAATAATTTAATTAATACAGTTGGAGATAAGGATACTATTTTTGTTCTTATGCATGATACTGATGAGAAAAAAGATACTGCTGAAGGGCTTCAAGAATATATAAACTTTCTAGTATCAAAGGGGTTTGAATTTAGAACTTTGAAATAGGGAATATTAAGAGAAATTAAGATATAATTAGCTAAATAAGGCTTTTTTATATCTTAATTTATTTTGCTATAATAATAAATTATATGAAAATTTTTAAGGAGAGAATATGAGCAAGATATTGTTAGTTGAAGATGAAGAGAATATTAGAGGATTTCTAAAGATAAATTTAAAAAGAAATAATTTTAATGTTATAGAGGCAGCTAGTGGAGAAGAGGGGCTAAACCTTGCAAGAAAAGAAAAGCCTGATATAGTGGTGCTAGATGTAATGCTTCCAGGAATTGATGGATTTAAGGTNTGTCAACTTCTTAGAGAAGAAAATAAGAATGTTGGAATAATCATGCTTACAGCTAAGGGGCAGGATCTTGATAAGATAATGGGATTAGAATATGGTGCAGATGATTATATAGTTAAGCCTTTTAACCCTCTAGAAGTTGTTCTTAGAGTAAAGGCAATACTAAGAAGATTAAAGGAGAAAAATGATACTATTATAAAAATCGATAAATATAAACTAGACATCTATTCTAAGAAGTTTTTTAAGGATGGTAAAGAAATCTGTTTAACACCAAAGGAATATTTAATAGTAAAAACTTTTATGGAAAACCCTAATAGGGCTTTTAGTAGAGATGAATTATTAGATTCAGCCTGGGGAAAGGATTATTTTGGAGATAGTAAAATTATTGATGTAAATATAAGAAGAATAAGAGCAAAGATTGAAGATAATCCTTCAGAACCAAAATATATAGAAACAATATGGGGAATGGGATATAGATGGAAGCAATAAGTAAGAAAAGCATTAAAGGGCAGGTAGTTAGAATAATTTTAGTAACAATTTCTTTAATAATAGTAATACTAAATATTTTACTGATGATATTTTTAAGAAAATATTATTATGACAATACTGAAGATTTATTAAGAAGTAGGATTAATGTTTCTTTAAGCTTATATGAGAAATATTTTCATAAAAACAATTTAAATGAAATAATCAATGATGATATAGATATATTTTGGAAGGATAATAATGTTCAGGTAGAGATATTTGATAAAAATAAAGAGCTTTTAATGGATTCAATTGGCGTAAAAGATGAAGCCTTCATAAAAGAAGAAGATGTAATGAGAGCTGCTAAAGGTGAANCTTCAAGATGGATTGGTAATGTTAATTACACAAAAAGTAAGGTTATGGCTGTTTCCTCTCCAATTATTATAAGAGGGGAGATAATTGGAATAATTAGATTAATAACCTCCCTTGATGATGTAAATAGAATAATTACTAATGTTATTTTAAGATTTTCATTAGTATCTATAATTGCTTTTGTAATAGGAATATTTCTTAGTATATTGTTGGCAGATAAAATTATAAAACCTATAAAGTACCTAACAGAAGTAGCAAAAGAAATGGGGAGTGGTAATCTTAAAATAAGAAGCACTATAAAAAGCAAAAATGAAATAGGACAGTTATCTAATACCCTTAATTTTATGGCAGGAGAAGTAGAGAGCAGGGAACAGCTTAAAAATGAGTTTATTTCATCTGTATCCCATGAACTGAGAACTCCCTTAACAGCTATAAAAGGATGGAGTATAACATTAAGGGATGATGAAACTGATAAAGAAACATTAGAGCTTGGATTAAATATCATAGAAAAAGAAGCAGATAGGTTAACAGGAATGGTTGAAGAACTCCTTAACTTTTCAAATCTATTAAACGAAAATATGAAATTAAATATAGAATCTACATCTATTTCGAAACTACTTAATGAAGTAAAAGCTATAATGGAGAGAAGGGCTTTAAGTGAAAAAATAAACTTTATAGTTAATAATAAAACAGAAAAAACTATAGATGTTGATATTAATAGAATAAAGCAGGTCTTTATTAATTTATTAGATAATGCTTTTAACTTTACTGAAGAAAATGGGGAAGTTAGAGTAGATGTATATGAAGAAGGGGAAAGTATTATCTTCTTAATAAAGGATAATGGATGTGGAATAAAAAAAGAAGATCTTCCTAGAGTGAAAGAAAAGTTTTTTAAAGGAAGGAATTCAAAATCTAAAAATGGTATAGGATTATCAATTTGTGATGAAATTATTAAGCTTCATAAGGGAGAGTTAAAAATAATTAGCCAGGAAGGAATGGGAACGGAAGTTTTTGTAATACTGAATAAGACTAAGGAGGATATAAAATGAAAAAGATTATAGCATTCCTTCTTATAGGGTTATTTACATTAAACTTTGGATGTAGTAAAGTAGATTCAAAGGAAATTCAATCCATAAATGCCCCTTCAAATGATAATCTAATTATAAAAGGTAATTGGGAAATAACTGATGTTAAAATTATTGATGAGAATATAGAAAATATATCTAAAATACTAGAACTAAAAAATAAAACTATCAATATTTCCAATAATGGCATTAATATAGTAAATAAAAATTACAAAGAAACTGCTTTTAAACTCAAAGTAGTAAAACCATCATATAATCTTTCCTACGAATTTAAATTAAAACTTAGTGATATAATCAAAGATAAAGAAAAAATTGAAGTAATATCTATAATATTTCAAAATAATATAATAGGTGAATTTATTATTGATAATGATGAAAAGGGATATTTATATTACCAAGGTGTATTATTTAATTTAAATAAAATAGAAATTGAAGCTCTTGAAACTAAAGCTAATGCTGGAGATACTGAAGAAGCAAGTAAGGAAGAAATTATTGAACCTGAATTAATTTTAGAAGACTATAACAGCCCTGTTGGGGTAATGCTTGCTATAAAGAAGAATAGGGAATTAAAGAATGATGGTAAGTACGGAAATGAAAGTTATAGAACCTTGTGGATATCTATGTATAATGGAAATATTCAGCCGGTTTTAGAAAAGGACAATATAGTATTTCCAAGAATGAATGGAATTTGGGAAATAAAGAGTAATACCTTATATGAAAATGGACTACATTATGAATATTTTAATGCAAGGAAAATAGATAGTGGTTCTTATGGAATAGAGGAGGCATATAGTCCAGAAATCAGTATATATAAAAATATAACTTTTATCTCTAATGATTATATATCAATGGAAGTTTATGAAGGTGATGATTTCCAAAACAAATTCCATAGATACCAAACAATCCCTATAGATAATATTAACTCTAATGAGGGATTAAAGATTGGAGATATATACTCAGACTTAGAAGTAAATCAATATGAAATTGATTTAGAGTCAGCTTTGATGGAAGCTTCAAAAGATAAAATAGAAGAGGATTATAAAATTGATTATAGCAATTTTAAGTTAGACAGGGTTAAGGGAAAGTGGATATTGGTTGGAAATATAAATTTACTAGATTCAGATATTTTTGATTATCGAATTAATATAAGCCCATTAAATAGAATATTGAATTATGATACTTTATTAATATCTTGGAAGGAGCTTAAGGCGCAAAATCCTTTCATTAAAGATGCATTTACTTCCCCCAACGGAAGAATTGCAATAGTTCAATTAGAGGATTCCCTTTTAATTTATGAAATTAAGGATAGGGATATAAATCCAATACCTCTTTTAACAATAGATATAGAAGAAAATGAAGAAATAATAATGGCTGAATGGGCAAATGGAGATTATGTAAAGCGTTGGGAAAATGCTTTAAAAAACTTAAGGTAGGGAGGAAAATTTATGCTATCAAAGGATATATTATCTAGTGTTTTAGCTAGATGTTTAATAACAGGTGGAGATTTTGCAGAAATATTTGAAGAAGATACTTTAAATACTTCAATAAGCTTATTAAATGGAGTTGTAGAAAATACAATATCAGGAAGGATCCACGGTATTGGAATTAGAATATTTAAGGGATTTAAGAGTGTATATGCATACACTAATAATACTAGTTTACAATCCTTATTAGATACTGCAGAAAAAGCAGCCTTAGCCCTTGGAGATTTAAAAGAAGATATAAGCATTGTTTTAAATGACAAAATTTCTTATAATAATCATCCCGTTATATATGTTCCTTCATCTATTTCAACTAACAAAAAAATAGAAGTAATGAAAAAGGGATATAAGGCAGCTAAGGAATATAGTAATGATATAAAACAAGTATCTGTAAGCTACTTAGATAAAGAGCAAAATGTTTTAATTGCAAATACAGAGGGACTTTTAGCAGAAGACAAAAGAGTTAGAACAAGATTAGCTATAAGTTCAGTAGCTTCAGCTAATGGTGAAAATCAAACAGGTTTTGAGGGGCCAGGAGCTCATAAGGGTTTTGAATTATTTGAAACTATTGATCCTGAATATTATGGAAGAGAAGCTTCAAGGGTTGCCCATACAATGCTTCATGCAAAGCCTTGCCCAGCAGGAAAGATGACAGTAGCAATTGATAATGGATTTGGAGGAGTAATATTCCACGAGGCTTGTGGACACTCCTTAGAAGCAACTTCTGTAGCAAAGGGAAATTCTGTGTTTACAAATATGCTAGGAAAGCAGATAGCATCTACTAAAGTAACAGCTATTGATGATGGAACTATACCAAATGCTTGGGGGTCATTAAACATAGATGATGAAGGAAATAAAACAAGAAAAAATGTCTTAATAAAGGATGGAATATTACAAGGATATTTAATTGATAAGTTAAACGGAAGAAGAATGGGAATGGAAGCTACAGGAAGTTCAAGAAGACAAAGCTATAAGTTTGCACCTACTTCAAGAATGACTAACACTTATATTGCTGCAGGAAATGATAAAGAAGAAGATATTATTAAATCAATAGACAATGGATTATATGCAAAGAAAATGGGTGGAGGATCAGTAAATCCAGTAACAGGAGAATTTAACTTTGCAGTTTCTGAAGGATATATTGTTAAAAATGGAGTTATCCAAGAACCAGTTAGGGGAGCCAGCTTAATTGGAAAAGGAAGCGAAGTATTAATGAATATAGATATGGTAGGTACCAATTTAGCACAAGGACAAGGAATGTGCGGCTCTGTATCTGGAAGTATTCCAACAAATGTAGGCCAGCCTATGATAAGGGTAAAAGAAATTACAGTAGGTGGAAGATAGGAGGGATTTAAATGGAAACAAAAGTTTTTATAGATAAATTATTTGAAAAGGCAAAGGAAGCTGGCTTTGAAGAATATGAAGTTTATTATGTTGATAAGGAAAGCTTAAGCATTAATATTTATAAAGAAGAAGTAGAAAAGTACAATTTAACAACCTCCTATGGCTTATCCTTTAGAGGAAAGGTTAATGGAAAAATAGGATATTCCTATACAGAAATCCTAGATGAAGATGCAATAGATATGTTGGTTAAAAACTCCATGGAAAGTGCCTTAGCTATTGAAAATAATGATCTTCAGTTTATCTATGAAGGAGATAAGGAATATGCTGAAGTTAATACTTATCATAAGGCCTTAGAAGATATTGATCCAAATAAGTTAATAGATTTAGCCTTAACCATGGAAAAGGAAGCTAAAGAACTTGATGAAAGAGTTGTTAGTTTTCAAGGCTGTGGTATAGGCTACTCCAATTCTAAGTATGGAATAGTAAATTCCAAGGGACTTAACCTTGAAAATAAGGCTAATCTATTAAGTGCTTATGTTGTACCAATAATAAAGGTTGGAGAAAATATGCTAGATGGAATGGGCTATACAGTGGCAAAGTCAGTTGATGAGGTCAATCCTAAAAAGCTGGCAGAAGACGGCGTAAAAGAAGCTATATCAAAAATTGGAGGAAAATCAATACCTTCAGGTAAATATAAAATTGTTATAAATAATGAAGCTATGGTTTCTCTTTTATCAACTTTCTGTGGAGTGTTTAGCGGAGATGCAGCTCAAAAGGGGTTAAGCTTATTAAAAGATAAAGAAGGAGAAATAATAGCAAGCAATAAAGTTACTATTTTAGATGATCCACATCTTGAAAATGGCTTGGCATCAGTACCTTTTGACGATGAGGGAGTTGCAACTAAGAAGAAGGAAATAATAAAAGAGGGTAAACTAATAACTTTATTACACAACTTAAAAACAGCTAATAAGGGCAAAACAAAAACAACAGGAAATGGATTTAAATCTTCCTATGCATCTTCAGTAGGAGTATCCCCAACTAACTTCTATTTAAAAGAAGGAAGCAAAACTTTTAAAGAGTTATTAGAAGAAGTAGGAGAGGGAGTTATAATAACTGAATTTGCAGGTCTTCATTCAGGAGCCAACTCAATAACAGGAGATTTTTCTTTAGCTGCTAAAGGCTTCTATATAAAAGGTGGCAAAAAGGATTTCCCAGTAGAACAAATAACAGTAGCAGGAAACTTCTTTGATCTATTAAAAAATATTGAAGAAGTGGGAAATGACCTAAAGTTCCCAATGAGTAGCGTAGGAAGCCCGGCAGTAATAGTTAAAGAATTATCTGTTGCAGGAAAGTAGAATCAGTTTTCAAGTTTCAGGATAATTTAGTGTGGAGCTTATTTTAGTGTGGAGG
>JGI24714J26587_10001993_pt1 | contig 13960 bp, 9 predicted proteins | sample BioPla4DNA2_FD_26587 | JGI IMG/M metagenome (IMG submission 26587)
CCCCATAAAAGTTTTCGTCACACTTTTATGGTAACCGTTTGGTTTGGTGTGGGTCAATTTCTGTCCGGCGCTATGGGTCAATTATACCCCGGCGTTGACAAAAAAGGCAGGGGTTTTTGTGAAAATAATAAAAACTCGTATCAAAATAATACGAAAACAGCTCGACGATCTTATAGAGAAAACAAATAATTGCAGAGATAAAAAAGTCATAGAACTTAGTAGAAAGTTGGATAGAATTATACATAGCTATATTGTGATGGAAAATAGCAAACAGCGGTAGAGCAATAGAACTGCTGCGAACAGAACAGGCTTAAGTAAAATATAGCGTTTCCTGCCAGTGAGCGTTCAGTTAAGGGAGGGCAGAAAAAAGCTTCAGAACTTTCCGGAGGCCGTTTGAAGGTAAGTATTAGTCTTCTGTAAATAGTAACTGGGGAAGAATTAACCGAGCAAAACTTTAGGCTCAAAATCAGTTGAATTCATGTATTTAAGAATGCTGTAAAGAAGCTGTCTTGCCTCGGGTTTGTCCTGAAGTGACAGTAAATTGCTTGCACAAACGAATAATTTGCCTTTCGAGTATTTTGCCTCGAATAATAAGCCCAGCCTGTGGTTCCTTTCAATATTATCAATTACCTGAACAATTGGAGAAAGCTCTAGTGGGGCTTTATCCAAAATGACGGGGCGGGAATTCATGATTATATGCCACCAATGCCAGTCGCTGTGAAAATCACAGGGGAATTCTTTTAATGCTGGATGATTATTATTGCAAAGGATTCCAAGGGTTCCAGGTGCCACTGGTTTTCCGGCATCTTCGCATATTTTCCGGAACATTGGATAACACCAGAAATCCGGAGCGAAAAAGCCTTCTATGCTGTCTATTTCTGTATTATTGTCTAAAATTAAAAGGACCTTTCTGCCATCTTCCAATAAAGTTTCAGCTTCTTTGATATTCTGACAAACACTGATTCCCTCTGGTATTGTATTATTCACTTCATCCGGGTACACCCAAATGGAGTAGCGGTTTTTTATATTTGAGTTGTTTATTGATAATTTCAAAGTTAATTTTTCAGGAGATTTAACCTTTTCTAAGTTAACTTTTATATATCCAANTGTTTCAACAGACCCTTGATGAATTTTTTGCGCTTCAAACTCGCCTCGGAATAATACTTCCTTATCGTTATAAATTAGCCATTCAATAACCGCATTTTCTACATCCCTTGCGCCGTAATGAGAAACCTTTACTTCGGCGCTGAATTCATCATTATTACAATATGTGTACTTGTCAAAGCAGGCAAGTAATACAGTGTCAGAACAGAATTCCCTCCATTGCCCGGGTGTTATGAAGCCTTTTGAATGCATGAATGAATCCAATACTCCAACCAGAGCTGTGCCCTGACCCGGGAAGTCCTGCAAATCCAGTAGCTGTATTCCGGCAAAACCCGGTGTTCTAAGCGCTGCTTCAATTTCTTCTTTATAGCAAAGCACTGCAAGTTTTCCGGAAGCTTTATGAAAGTCTTCGGCTTTATCCAGCAACCCCGCATTTTTAACCCGTTCCTTAAAGGTTTCCAAATTATATGGTTTTAAAACGCCGATGTATTTTTCTGTTTCATTGAAATTTGGATAGGATTGATATTGTCCTGTTTCATGCCCTATTACCGGGATGGGGACATTGGATATACTGCTTTCGTATGTTTTTGTTGTGTTAGGAGGGCCTGCTTGTATGTGCCCGAGGGGTTTGTCGGCATGGGAAAAGGAACCGCGTACCATTGCATTGCCCGGAGCTGTACGCATTGTCACCCAAAAGTCGCTTTCAGCAGGCTTTACCGGATCCCAGAAAAAAGAGTTCGAGCCCTCGGTATATAACGGGCGGCTGTCGTATTTTCTCAGAGCAGCTACAAATTCAGAAATGGCCTTTCTGCTGCCACCAAGTTCATTACCCAGGGAGAACATTACAAAGGACGGATGATTTGCAAAGGCTTTCAAAATGGCGCATGCTTCACTGTACAGGTATTGTGCCACTGTGGCATCGTAGTCTTTATCTCCGGGTTCGCTGAATGAACCCCTGTAAGGTAATTCTGCCTGAAGGTAAATTCCTGACATATCGGCTGCAATGAAGCAAGCCTCAGGCGGGCAACAGGTGTGGAACCTGTAGTGATTGATACCATAAGACTTTGCAGTTTGAAAAATTTCTAACCACTCATTAACATCCATGGGCGCATATCCGGTTAATGGAAATACTAGCGCGTCATGTTTACCCCTTAAGAATACAGTTCTGCCATTGACATTAAACTGGGTGCCTTTGACTGAAAAATTACGCATTGCAAAGGTAATCTCTTTCGTGCTTTTGAATCTTTTGCTGCATGTTGTTGTAAGTTTGGCATATAGCCTGTAAAGAGAAGGGGAGTATTCATCCCAAAGCTGCATATCATCGCCAATAAAATACTCTATATCGATGGTGGTTGTTCCCTTGTCAATAGTTAAATCATACTTTGCGCTAGGTACACTATGGGCTGTATGGCAGTTAAAACTATTGGCTTCAAGTGTTAAAATACCCGAAACATTATCCTTTGTTTCATTTCTGATTTCGAGTTTAAGCAGTACCGACTTTTTTTGTATATCCGGATAGGCCTGTATGTCACTTATCCATACCGGGTCTGTTGCTATCAGCTCAAGCCTTCCTAAAATACCATTCCAATTGGTTTGTGTATCGGCAGATGTCTGATGCCCTCCGGGAATGGGAAGTTCTGAATTGTCGACAAGGATTGTCAGCCTGTGAACGCCTGGGCTTACAGTGCCGAATTCATACAGGTGTGGTGTACAGATACTGTTCTGTGTTCCAAAATATCTGTCATCAAGCCATACATGGCTTATCCTGGTACGTTCAAGATACAGCGTAATGTATTTATTTTCCCAGTCCTTACTGATAACGATATCCTTTTGATACCAGGCATATCCGTTATATATGAAGTCTCTGGTCAATCTCTCGATTTCCGGGTTTTCGTTCCTAAAGCCTTTTTTATTCTCATCGGTGGTACCGGGAAGAATAATCTTATCGGTCAGTTCTTTTTTAAAGTATTTTTCGAAGATTCCCATCTTGTCCTGATCCAACGAGAAATTCCATTCCCCTGCAAGGGATATGATATTGCCGTTCACAGTACCCATATCAATTTTCCCCATTTCACTATTGTATACCTAAACAATGACAATTCTGTATCTTAAAGAATACAGAATTGTCATCGTTGGTTTAACTGTCAAATACGATTTCTGTTTACTTAGAAGTCTTTGTTATTATCAAGGTATTTTTCATACTCTGCTTCCCATTCGGCCTTCATTTCAGACCAGTGAGCACGGGTTTCGAGCTGGTTTCTGAAGGTGTTCCATTCGTTTTCAAAGTCTTCGTCTGTCTTGGCCATAATAAGCCTTGCACGGTATTCAATATATACTGCATTCAGGGTGGGCATGTATTTTTCAATGACGCCGCCTGACGGTGCCGGAACAGCATCGTAAGAATGCATGTTTCTGACAATACCAAAGTTATTGGCTATTTCTGCAGTATATTTTGTAGCAAAGCTCATACCAATCGGCTTGTCATCACCAATGGCGTTTGTCCACCAGGGATACCATTTCTTACTGTATGTACTAAGTGCCCATAACTGAGGAGTTAATGCATCAACACGGGCCTGGTCACCTGAATTCCTGTCTTCCCCGTATTCAGCGGTAAAATCCCATTCTCCAAGGGGTTCGCCGGTCCAGAACCAGTTTATACCTACAGGTCCTTCATTAACTTCCTGTTGGCGGATAGGATCATGTTCCTGACACCAGTCGAGGAATTTCAGAATGGAGTCGAGATTTTTGGTGTTTTTGCTGATAAATACTGCAGCAGCGGGATAAGGATTCACATACTGTATAGCCCCTGATTCGCTGATTCCCGGAACCGAAGGATTTTTTATTGGTTCCAGGAACCATACCGGTTCTGTTGGACCGTCAAGTTTTGCCCATGAATTGTTTAACTCGGCCTTAAACATGGTGCCGGCAAACATGCCATAGCGCCCGGCATTAATTTTTTCCCTGAATCTTTCCACCTTCTGGGTTGGCACTTCAATATCGATAAGGCCTTCACGGTACATTTTGTTTATCCATTGATAGGCTTTCTTAAAGTTGGGATCGTCATAGGCGAATATAAAATTGTTGCCTTCCTTTCTAATACCTGGCATCTGGCTTAATCCGCCTGCCATGTCCACTCCAAATGTGCTTAATATAATGTTTTCTTCACCATTTAAGGTATTGCCTTCGTTTATAACAAAGCCTAAAGGAATGATTTGCTTACCTGTACTGTCGGTTAGATTCGCAACCTTTCTAAGGTAGTTTTCAAAGCCCTCAAGTGTGGAAAGATCTTCTTTGGTCATTCCGCATTTCTCAAGCAGATCAGTTCTTACCCACCAGGCTGCCGAAACCCAACCCGGCCATGGGTCATCCATTTCCTGCGCATACCAGCTGGGGATATACCACAGCTTACCGTCNTCCGATCTGCAGTAATCAACAATTTCCTTGTGTATCTTTGCAAGATTGGGATATTTATCAGGCATANCCAAATAGGGAGTCACCTCTAAAACCAAGCCCGATCTTATAAAAGCGTTAATTGCTACATTGTCTTTGTATATTACAGCCATGTCTTCAAAACCGCCGCTGTTTAACTTAAGATTCAGAGCCGTCATAAGATCCCCTTGTCTTGATTGTACCTTAAAATCAAACCCGAGTTCTTCCTTGAATAATTTCTGTACTTCTGTTACCTCCGGACATTTCTTTTCATCGGTACCTATCCATATTGTGAACTGTGAACCTGATTTGGTTTCTGTATCTGTTTGAGTGATTGTGTCTTTTTCTACAGTATCTTCAGTGCCTGCAGGACTTGCATTGCATCCCGACAGAACCATAAACAAACAGATCATGATGCATAAAAGACTTAGGATGTTTTTTTTCATTCATTACACTCCTCTCTTATTCCTTAATAATGCATGCATTTATATAAAGGCGCCTTTAATTACAGTGTTAAAAAATTATCCTTTTATGGACCCAATCAGCATTCCCTTAACAAAGTATTTTTGCAGGAACGGGTATACACATAGAATAGGCAATGTACCGCACATAACTGCTGCCATTTTTACAGAGGTTACCGTCATACTTCCAAGATGACTCTGCCTTGCTGCAGCTTCCTGTACCAATGCATTTCCACCTGTGAGCATGTTCAGGCTATCGGNCGACAGTATTCTGTGCAGATACGTCTGTATTGGTATAAGCCTTATATTATCAACATAAAACGCGCCCGAGAACCAGTCATTCCAGTGATACACCGCGGTAAAAAGACTTAACGCGGCAAGCATAGGCTTTGACAATGGCAGCACAATTTTTACAAGTATCTGGATATGAGTTGCCCCGTCTATATGGGCAGACTCTTTCAGGCTGTCGGGAAGGTCCATAAAAAATTTTCGCATTACAAACATATTGAATATTGAGAATGCACTGGGGATGACATAAACCCAAAAAGTATTTAGAAGTCCCAGGTTTCTAAGCTGCAGGTAATATGGTATTAAGCCCCCGTTAAAAACCATGGGAATGATTATGAATGTCATTATGGCTTTTTTATACGGAAGGTTATTAAATGAAAGTCCATAGGCAGTTACTGCAGTAACCAGAATGCTTAATGCAGTGCCGATTACTGTTCTGCTTATAGAAATTATATAGGCATCTCTCATAAGAGAATTATTCAGTACAAACTCATAGTTAAACCATGTAAACTTTCGCGGATACAGCCAGATTCCGCCCTTTAATGAGTCCATTCCCTCGTTCAGTGATAAAATCAGCATATAATACATCGGATACAGGGTTGATAATCCAATAAAGATTAGAAAGGCAGTATTAAATATATTAAAAATTCTTTCACCTGCACTTAATTTCCGGACCATTATATCAATCCTTCCTGGACTGGCAGTTACAAAGCATAAACTTTACCAAAGGCCTTCTCCGTTTAGTGCTTTAGCCAGTGAATTGGTTGTAAATATCAGAATATAACTTATTATTGACGAAAGCATTCCAACAGCAGCAGCCTGGCTGAAATACCCCTGCTGCAGTCCTGTTCTTAAAACATATGTATCTAAAACGTCGGATACTATCATATTTGCGCCGTTCATCAGCGGATAAATCTGGTCAAAGCCTGCGTTTAACAGGCTGGGCATATTAAGAATCAACAGCAGTACTATTGTGGGCATAAGACAGGGGAGGGTTATGAACCTAAGCTGTGCCCATTTCCCGGCACCTTCAAGATACGCAGCCTCGTACATTTCGGTATCTATAGAGGATATAGCTGCAAGGTAAATAATAGACCCCCAGCCAACTTCCTTCCAAACAGATGAAACAACTATTATTGGCCTGAACCAGGACGGTTCACCCATGAAATAAATCTGTTTGCCGTTTAAAGCCCAAATAACCTGGTTCACAAGAGCATCCGGAGCAAGAAAGGCTTCTATTAAATAGGCAATTACAATCCATGATATAAAATGTGGTAAGTAGCTTATTGTTTGAATTGTTCTTTTGAACCAGACTGTTGTGACTTCATTGAGAAGCAGGGCAAAGATAATTGGGGCAAAGAAATTAAAAACAAATTTTAAGGATGTTATCGCCAATGTGTTCTTCACAACTCTCCAGAATTCAGGATCGGATAAAAAAGAGAAATTATCCAGCCCAACCCACGGGCAGGTCCATATTGTTGTTCCAATTTGAAAATCCTTAAAGGCAATTTGAAGTCCTATTATTGGAATATAATTAAAAAGAATAAGGAAGATGATTCCCGGCAATATCATTAAGTACTGCCATCTGAATTTAATTATATTGTAAAGGAAACTGACTTTTTCCAAATGCCTGGAAGTAAACGATTTTGCCTGCACATAATTCACCTCAGGTATAACTATACACGCGTGCAATTAAACATACAATATAACAGTGATTGGAAATATAACAGTTTTGTTTGATCTTTTGATATTTATCCATACCTGCGATACTCGGCGGGGGTTAAACCTACCGATTTTTTAAACTGATATGCAAAATAGGATGGATTTTTATAGCCTACCTGACGGGCGATATCAAACACTTTATACCCCTGTTTTAGCAGCCTTTTGGCTTTTTCAATGCGTAAATTGTTAACATATTCTGATATTGTTATGCCCATTTCTTTTTTGAACAGTACGCTCAGGTAGCTTGCGTTCATGTGAACAATATCGGCAAGCTCCTTTACTGTTGTATCTTCCTGCAGGTTTTCACGAATGTATTTTGATGCCTGCTCTATAACATCGCTTTTCTTCCGGGTTTTATAGTTTTCAAAGGCTGAGAAGTAATCGGCCACTGCCTCTAAAGTTACATCCCTGAGCTCTTCGGCAGTAAGACAGCTTATGATATCCCTGCAATATTCAGTATATGACTTTGCTATTTGAAAGCCGGGTGCTTCAAATTTTTGTGACAGAACACCTGCCACACTGAGGCTTAGGGATTGCATGAGGCTGAGTGGGCACTTTTTGGTTGATATAAAATGACTGAATACACGAAGGATAAGACTGTTAAGATTTTCGTGGTCCATTTCATTTATGTATTCCCTGGCTTTTTCACTAACCTTTTCGATATCGTATTTATAATAGGGTTCGGAATATTTTGCCTTTTCGCAAAGAATTATCTGGCCTTTTTCATAACACTGATAGGCATTTAAAAGCCGGTAGCATTCACTGTATACAGCCGGTACCTGTTCCCAGCCGTAGCCCTTGGAGCTGATGCATATAGTAACCGAGATACCCAGTTTATCTTCAATGGATTTTTTTAAAACATTAAAACTGCTTTCAAGAAAGGAAACAGAGACGAGGTTTTCACCCAAAAGAATTACAAGGCTGTTTAAACCCTTTTTGACTACTATTTTAAAACTGGTATTAAATGCGGTATGCACCATTTTAATTAATCTGTAAATCAAAGTTGGTCCTGTTTTGGGTTCCCTTTCGATAAGCCTTCTGTAATCATCTATGGATATTAAACAGAGCCTGAAGGCAAAATTATCTCTGGGAAGGTCCAGCAGTTCTGCCCGCTGAATTACAGTATCTTCATCATAGGCATCTTCAAGCAAATCCTCAAGGAATTTCTCCTGGGCTATACTTAAGTTTTTACTAAGCTTTTTTTTCATGGCAAGGTCTGCTTTTGCAAGTTTCTCTGCCATTTTAATTTCATTTCGGAATTTTTTCAGCCAATTCTCCACTTCTTCAATTTTTAATGGTTTCAACAGGTATGCCTTTGCTCCGGCTTCCACAGCAGCTCGGGCAAACTCGAATTCTTCGTATCCGCTTATTATAAGAACATGTATATCCGGATAGCGGACGCGCATTTCTTTAACCAGCTCTATTCCATCCATACCGGGCATGCATACATCTGCTATTAACACATCAATTCTGTTGTTGCCGGTAAGAAATAGTGCTTCATCTGCGTCTTCTGCCAATAGTGGTGAATCGTAGCCAAGACCGTTCCAGTTAACATGCTTTGCAAGCCCAAAGCGGTGGTTGGGTTCATCGTCAACAATCAAAGCCTTAAGCACTGTAATTTACCTCCCTTAATGCAGGCGGTTCAGTACATACAGGTATTTTGAGCCTTACAGTTGTTCCCTCACCCCACCTGCTGCTGATTGATATACTGCCTTCATCTCCGTAATACAGCTTTATTCGTTCCTTAATATTTCTAAAGCCATATCCCTGTGAATTGGATTTAGTTGTATCACACAAAATATGTTGCAGCTTGTCATCGGGTATACCCACGCCATTGTCGTGAATTGTGAAAACAACGCTGTCATTGTTTCGGACAACAGAGATACAAAGTTCACCATGCCCTCTTTTTGCAACCATTCCGTGAATGTAGCTGTTTTCAACTATGGGCTGAAGTATCAGTTTAATTGTATAATAATCCAGAACCGACTCATCAATGTCCCATTTAACCTTCACATTGTTCATATAGCGGTATTGCTGTATTTCTAAGTATGCCTTGATATGTTCAATTTCATCTCTGATGCGAAGTATTGTGTTTCCTTTGTTTAAAGAAAGGCGATAAAACACTGTCATGGCATCAACAATTCTGCACAGTTCTTCGTCATTCAGATCTAAAGCGCGCCATCGTATAATACCAAGGGTGTTGTACAAAAAGTGCGGGTTAATTTGTGCCTGAAGCGCTTTTAAAGCTTCTTCACGTTCCCGTGTTCTAACCAGCGCAATTTCATTGGTTAAAACCCCAAGGCGTCCGGCCATGAAATTGAAGCATTTTTCAAGATCACCCAGTTCATCACCATAGCTTTTCGGGACAGTGACATTGAACCTTCCTTCGGTAACTGATGTCATTTTGCTTTCAAGGCTTTTTAGCCTGTAAACAATATTGTTAATAACCATCAGCATTAACACAGCCGATAAAATTACAAGACCCAATGTAATGGCAATAATCCAGATTGAAAGGGAACGGGTTTGGTGTTCAAGATTTTTCAGCGGAATTGCTGCAGCAACACGCCAGTCAGAAGAAATAATCCTGGAAATAATAAGATATTTGCTTTCTTCAAAATCCATCTCGGTGTTCATATTACTGTTAGACCGCAGGATAATCTGCAACGGGGTTTCAACAAGATTTTTCCCAACAAAGTCTTTACGTGAAGATGAGAATATTACTCCTTTTTCGTTTATAAGGAATACATCACCCTGACCGCGGAATGAAGTGTCTAATAGATTTTCAAAAACTTCAGCGCTGCGGACACAGATAATAACTGCTCCCAGCATATCATCACCCGGTACCCAGGTGATTTTTCGTGATAATGTCATGTATAATAAGCCGTTTACCGGATTTTTATACAGATCCCAATGCATTGAGGAATCTGAAGCTTTCAAATTATTATACCAGTCATGCTCTGTTGTGCCCGAAAGCTCTCTGTTACTTGGTTTCCACAGTATTCCGCCGTCTTCGGCCAGTGTATTGTTTCTGTGGTAAATTCTGAAATATTCCATTCCGGGCAGGCTTTCCCTTACTGTACCAAAAGCCCTGTCTATGTAACAGATTGTTTCCCATTGGGTGATAAAATCGGTATAAACCCGGGACAGTTGTGCGGCAAGCTCGCCGTCCATCGTGGTTCGTGTTGCGAGTATTTCATAGGTAAGTTTTCTGAATTCCACGTTCTTTACAACCTGGTCAACAGCTTCGTTTATTGAGATGCTATAGTCGGTTTTCAAGAAATTGAACATTATTTTTTCGGCAACCACTCCTAAAATTATAATGGGTATAACCACAACAAAAATATATAATACAAGAATTTTTGTTCTTAAGTTCATACTGTTAAGTAACCTGTTTGAGAAACCCGCAATTGCATTTTTAAGATTAAAAGCCAAAAAACCCACCCCTTTAAAGGTGCTCGTGGTAAAAGAAACAGCAGCTTTTACGCAAACTATAGCAGAAAAAGACAATTTCTAAGTTAGACCAGGAAGTTACAAAGCGAGTAATTATATTATATCATAATGAATTTCTCATCTAATAGCACCGGTATATGCATTTTTAGAACTACAAGTATACTAAATGATCTGATTGGGTTCGTATGCAGCGGAAAAAGCCCCCCCGTATAGTAGTATATCCCTATCATAGAACAGGAACAATATAAGTTTTATTTGATTTGTACCAGTTTGATTGGGAAAGCAGTTATTAAATTTACTATCGGTGCTAATCCGTTGAAAAAGTTTACTTACTTTTTCAAATTATTTAACCGTATTCGTGGTGATTATGCTGCATTTGAAACTGTGTTCTATACGAGCTGTATTTGATGCTTATGATTGCATCTCTGTTTTCCTCTGCACAATAAGGCAAAACTTATTAATATTGACACTTGTTTGCATCTATGAGTGGCAGAAGGAAGGTATGACTGATGTTTTGCTTATATGGTTATATATTACCTAAACATGGAAGTTACCTGTAAAAAATAAGAATTTAATATTTAGTACCTCTGTTTTTTAACAGAATCAATCGGATTTTTTCCTTTTTTCAGCCTGAAAGCCTTCGTACAATATAACTATAAAACATACAATAAAGGAGGTACTTTTTATGAAAAAGTTACTAAGTGTTGTTTTGGCTCTTTTATTAATTCTTTCGGTTTCAGCATGTTCTGCACCGGGCAATTCTTCGCAAACACCCGCAGAGCCGACTAAGGCTGCATCGGAAGGAAAAACAACTGAGCCTGAAAAAATTGATTTGAGAATTATGTGGTGGGGGTCACAGACCAGGCATGACAGACCATGGCTGTACTTGACCTTTATACACAGAAAAACCCCCATATAACTTTTAACCCGGAGTTTATGGGCAGTAATGATTACTGGCAGAAACTGAACACTCTTGTTGCTGCAAATGATGTTCCGGACGTATTCCAGATAGGAAACAACTTTTTGACATATTATTCAGCAATAGAACCGCTGGATGAGTATACAAAGAACGGATTAATCGATGTATCGGACACAAATGAGAACTTCCTGTCAACCACCAGGATCAACGGAGAACTGCTGGGAATATCCCTGGGAACAAACTCACTGGCCCTGCTTTATGATCCGGCTATTTTCGACCAGGCAGGTCTCAGTTATCCTACCACTGACTGGACATGGGATGAGTTCGAACAGGCTTGCTACACAATCAAGGACAAGACAGGCCTGTATGGAAGCAGTATGCTGAATGACTTCTTCATCGGATGTATTATTTCCATACCCCAGTACGGCACAAATGAAACATTCTACAACGAGGATGTAACAGGACTGGGCTACAAGGACGACCAATTCTTCGCTAATTACCTGCAGATGAAATACAATCTGACAAAGGCCGGTGCATATCCTACACCCGGAGAACTGGCAGAAATTAAGGACATTGAAGGCGACCTGATTGTAACCGGAAAAGCAGCCATGACATGGGTTCACAGNAANCAGCTNGTTGCTGTTATGAATGCGGCAAACCGTCCCCTGGCTATTACCGTTCCTCCGAAGAGAACCAAGGACGGACCTTCAGGATTATGTATCCGTTCTTCACAGGCCATGAGTATTTACAACAAGTCCAAGTATAAGGATGAAGCGGCTAACTTTATCAGCTTCTTTGTAAACGATATCGACGCAAACAATATTCTTGACGGCGAACGCGGCGTGCCGATCATGGGCAAGGTTCGTTCGGCCCTGGCAGAGAAAGCAGACGATGCAACCAGGCAGATGTACGAGTTTGTTGATTTGGCAGGCAAGCTCGCAAGCAACCCGCCGCCGGTAGAGCCTGCAGCACAGATCGAGATCCAGGATGTTATCACAAGAGTTAACGAACAGGTTATCTTCGATCAGATTACTCCTCTTGAAGCAGCCCAGATAATGAGAAAAGCAGTTGAACAGGCTCTTCAGAGATCAAACTAAGCAGGCATTATTAACTTAGTTTAACCGCTGAACTCCGTTATGCTTCAGGCAAATGCTTATTTGCCTGAAGCATAATTTAAAGGAAACAAAAGAGATTTTTGGAATACTGCATGTATTAACTAAAAAATAGATCTGAAGGTGGTTTTATATCATGAAAAAAGCCCCGAAAGCCAAAACTGCGGTGAAAAGCCTCAAATCGGGCAGATGGACGCAAATAGTCAACAATGACAATATAGCAGGTTACTTTTTTATCCTGCCATGGTTGATAGGCTTTTTATCGTTTACCATATTACCTATTTTTGCTTCATTGTTTCTGTCGTTTACGTCGTATAACCTGACTTCAAGCCCGAAATGGGTTGGAATAGAGAATTATGTAAGAATGTTTACCGACGATCCCCTGTTTTTCAAGTCGATAAAGGTGACTTTGTATTATGTGATATTTGCAGTTCCCCTTAAGGTGGGGTTTGCCCTGCTGGTTGCGTTCCTGCTTCACCGCAGAAGCAGAGCCGCGAACTTCTATCGTTCGGTTTTCTACCTGCCGTCATTAATCGGTGGAAGCGTTGCAGTTGCCCTGATATGGAAGGATATTTTCAGCATTAACGGACCAATCAATTCCCTGTTGAAGATCTTTGGACTGAAAGGTGTTCAGTGGCTGGGAGACCCGAGATTTGCCATATGGACGCTGATTGCGATGACAGTATGGCAGTTTGGATCGTCAATGATCATATTTGCTGCAGGTCTTAAGCAGATCCCAGAAACATATTACGAAGCAGCAAAGATTGACGGTGCAAGCCGCTTTCATTCCTTTATATATATAACCCTGCCGTCCTTGTCGCCGGTTATTTTCTTTAATCTTGTGATGCAGATGATTAACGCCTTTATGACATTTACACAGGCGTTCCTGATAACACTGGGAGGGCCGCTTGACAGCACGCTGTTCTATGCCCTGTACCTGTACAGGCGCGCATTCGCATACTTTGACATGGGTTATGCCAGTGCAATGGCATGGATACTGCTTATCATAATTGCTGCAGTAACCGCGTTGGTGTTCAAGTCGTCACAATATTGGGTGTATTACGAATCAAAGGAGAAATAGAAAATGAGTGAAAAACTTAAAAAAAGATTTGGGAACCTGATTTATCATATATTCGTAGCCTTTTTCGCCTTTTTGATGGTGTACCCTGTTTTGTGGATGATTTTCGGCTCCTTCAAGACCAGTACACAGATTCTTAATGAATCGCACAGGCTTTTTCCCACAGAACTGAACTGGGATAATTACATCAAGGGCTGGAAAGGCTTTGGGGGTATTACGTTCGCTACATTCTTCAAAAACTCCGTATTTGTTACGGTTATAGCTACGCTGGGAGTAACCATTTCCTCGGCGATGGTTGCATACGGGTTTTCCAGGATACGGTTCAGGGGAAGGGGCATAGCCTTTGCATGCATGATGGCAACACTGATGCTTCCGGGACAGATACTCCTTATACCCC
>JGI24714J26587_10002011_pt1 | contig 13876 bp, 9 predicted proteins | sample BioPla4DNA2_FD_26587 | JGI IMG/M metagenome (IMG submission 26587)
CATAATTGCTAATCCTGTATAATTGAGTGCTTGCCTCTATATCATTCAGAACATAATATTTCTTGTTCAGACCGAAGCGGACATTCAGCAAATCCTCCTCAGTCTTTATCCCAATAATTTCCTGCTCAGTGGTAAATTCCTCAGAGCCAAGCCTGATTTCATAAGTAAATACCCGTACAAAAAGCTCAAAGCGATAGGTGTGATAACCCTTATCCACCTCATANTANAGGTTTGTANAAATGCTTCTTTCCGAACCGTCAATTATCCTTGATTCCGCTAAATATTCCACATTCTCGGAATTCCGCCTGTAAATATCCAGTGTATATGTTCCATCACTGTTTCTTCTCCAGGTATGTCTGATAACTTCCTCCCTTATGCCATCCTTATAGATATTCAGCATATATGACGCATCGGCCAGTTCTTTGTTGACATCGGTAATAATTGCTTCAATATTGGCATAGTAGCTGTTCTCCGGGCTTATCTGGGCATTGAGAAATCTGAAGCCGAACAGGTAGTTTATTCCTCCATTGCCGCCGGTATCCGCCACAATATACAGGGTATGCTTGCCTGTCAGCTCAAGCTTGTTATCAAACAGCACAAGCTCCGACCAACGGGCATATTCGGCACTTATAGTTTTGTCAGATACGGTGGTAGTTCCTATTGGTCTGGCATAGGGATTAGCATCCGGATCCTCCAGATAAATCGTATAGGTGGTAGGATTAACATAGCTGCTATAAATCTGGAAGCTGTTAATCCTGTTCTGGCCAAAATCAACCTCAACACTGTACTTTGCCCTGGTAACGCTGTTGCTGGTGAATCTGTAGCCGTTATACAGGTAAACCTTGTCGGTATGGCTCTCTATTGTCTCATCCTTTGCCAGATATTCTGTTTGGTAATTTATCTTATTTCTGTTCAGCTGCAAAAGCCTTATGGAGCCTGTTATTGATTCCCTTGTTGCTACCTGAAGATATTGTTTGCTTTCAAAAAGCTCGGAGTAATACAATTCATAATTCTTTCGATATGTAGCCATAGTGGTGCCATTATTGAACTCATAGGCGAAGAATCTGAAGGTATACAGCTTACCCAGTTCAAGCTTTGCAAATTCAATCAGCTCCACCTTATCCTCAGATATAATATCTACAACCGATACATACCGTCCTTCCTCATCATATACCATAATAGTGACAGGATATTTCACCACGGCCTTATCAGGATCATTAACTGACACACCATAGAAGTTAATGAAATTAGTTGATGCATATATAGCATCTATTTCGATAACCGGTGTCCTTTTAAGGGTAAGAAAGCTGTCGGGAACATAATGGGTCTTTATATCACGCAGTAGCTCATGCTCCCCTGTTCCCATCAATACCCTTGGCATAATGATGATCCTATATTCCGTCATGCTCAAAAGATTGCTGACATAGAAGGTGAATGCCCCGTCTTCACCCTGCTTCATTTGGAAAACCTCATCCGCCGATAAGGAAACCAATCCGTTATTTTCAGGAAGCTGCTCAGGTATTGAAATCGCCGTACCGTCAGCTACCCACTCATGATAAACACTTATACCCTCACTTTCCATTGTATCTGCTTTGGCAAAAGCAATATCAATATGTGAGATAAGATCAACAAGTCTCTGGTCGGTTCTTTTTTTGTCCAGCTTAATGGTTAGGTTGGCACTCTTGTCATCCAGATTATTAATGATTACGTCAAAGAATGCGTATCCCAAAGCAGTTATAGGAACAGTCGTGAATTTCAGCTCTCCTATAATGGCATTTTCATACATACCCTTATTGTCATGGATGTCATAGCTGCAATATACTCTGATATTATATACCTGATGATCCAACAAATTTGTAAACCTTATAGTATCACCTTTTAAAGGCAGAGAATGAACATAGCCTGTTTCCGTTTCTTCAGAGAAGCTGCCATCCTCAGCCATTCTGGCAATTATTGTCTCAACAGGATTGTCCTCCATATCATAAAGAGCAAAGTATATGCTTCCATCTGCAATCTCTGCATTGTCAGGATTCGATATTTTAATTGAAAGCTCTATATTTTTCACTTCATTTTTCAGCAGCCTGATGCTGGCCACCGGCGGTTGCTTGCAGGTATGCGACGTTCCCCGCAGCAGGCCGTCCGTCGGCAGCACATTACCAAAACGATCATAAAATACAAACTCATAATGATACCAGGTGTCTGATTTGATGTTGCCTAGTGTTGTGTATATTATGTATCTGCCATTCCGTAAATCGTTCAAATCCTTGCTGTTCATTGAAAAGGTATATTTCAGGCTGTTGTCGTCTCTTCCTGTTACCTGCAGCTCAATTCTGTTCAGATACTGTACGTTTTCATTAAGCAAATAAACGCCTTCGGAATCAATATTCTTTATTGCATTCAGAATGGCCAGATCCTTCAGTTCCAGTTTATTGTAATAAATATCTCCATTGATCCAGGTCAATTTGATTGGCTCAAGCTCATTCAAGGGCCTTGTCCTTACAACAGCTTCTGTTATAAATTCATCCTCTTTGCGGCCCTTTTCATTTATATATGACATAATTACCTCTACCCTGTATTCGGTGTCCGGCTTAAGAGGTCCGATTTTTACCTGCTCTGAGGATGTGTAGCTTTTTCTCATTACCAGCAGTGAGCCCTCATATATACTAAAGCTTACTCCGGAACGATAAAGGAACTCTGCATTATCTACCTTGAGGTTATTGTATATGGAATAAACCGAAGTACTAAAATTTTCCAGCGTAACAACAGGCTTCTTCCACTCCTTCTCATCTTCTTCCTGTTCATCATCAGTATAGCCGGGATCACCGTCATCCCTGTATGTCGGGATGCGATCGCTATAATCAGGCATTTCAGGCAACTGGACCGGCTTGGCAGGCTCTGCCGGTTTCGCCGGCTTAGGAGTTTTAGCAGGCTGTTTGGTCGGCGTCGGATTATCGTCAGGCTCTTGCTCCTGTGAGGTTGGAAGCTCAGACTCAACCGGCACAAGAGCAGGATCGGCCTGTGACTGCTCATCGGCAGCCTCATCCGTATCGACAGAAACATCCCTGATATGCTCAGCAGGCGGTGTTGGTGTTGGAGTATTTGCTGCGTTGTCCTCGCTTTGGCTATCCTGCTCCTGCCCGCTTTCAGTATCCCTATCCTCAAGCTTTTCTCTTTCATAGAGTCCGAGTCTTTCCAGAAAATCATAATACGAGTAGCTCTTACCTTCGATTGTTACAACAGAGGTGCTGTTCAGAGGCTTTATATATGAAAGAGTAAGTTTATTGCCGTTTATACTGTAATATCGTATTTCATTCTCCATAAAGCGTATTATGGAATTTATGGGTATGGTCTTTTCTATAAAGAAATTACCTCTAAGAGTCATGTCCTTTGTATTGACATAAAGTCCGTTCGACAGGCTCTGAAGGATAAACTTATCCCTGTAGGCCCTTTCAAAGTCAGGGTTAAAGGACTTGCCATCTATAATATATAAGCCCGGATAGCTTTTAAGGAATTCAAAATCATCTGTTATCAGCTCCACACTGCCATCCAGCTGCATGGTTGTCGTACCATTATTTATATAAAGAGGATATGCCTTACTGATAGGTATCTTATCCTCACCCAGATAGTATTTTCCTGATCTTTTATAAATAATATCGGATACAGAAAAAGGAGTTAATTTGTAATCGGCAACTTCAGTATCCAGACTGTCGGCAAACAGTTTTTTTGATATTTCATCCTGACTGATTAAATATCCGTCATGGTTCAATACTAAATAGACAGTGAAAACATTTAGCTTTATTACTAAGAAGACCGTTAATACGGCTGCAGCTAATAAGCCATAGATAAGACCTATTTTAACCCTGCTTTTCTTCATAACTTCCTCCCCTCCTATTGTACCTCGTTTAATAATGAAGGATGTTTAAACAGCATGAACTCCTGTCCGTCAAGACAGTACATTATGTCATTGCTTAAATTGAGGGTCGCACCGTCCTTAAGCTTTACAAAGACATCCTGATATCCCTGTATCTGTTCAGCTACATACTCCTCGTTTTCATAGTTATATATATCAATGTTTCCGTTGCTGTCTGTTGTCACAAAGGAGAAGGGGGTGATGCCGACTTTCTTCTCTCCCCAGTAAATCTCCAGATAATCAAAGAAAATATAAGTATCCTTACCGTTGTATAAAAACAGATCCGTAAAAGCTGCTTGGTCATTGTACGATTTTATATATACCGCATTTGTATCCATAGTAATTTCCGATAAGGCGGAAGCTCTGTTCATCATATAAAGCTTCGGCTGAACCAGTACATAATCGGCAGGCAATATAATCTTCCTTTCCCCTGAAACATAAAGGGGCTCATCGCTGATGATATTCCTGCCCTCATCACTTTCCATGCAATAACCGCCGCTGATCCTGTAAAAGCTTTTGTCACCGGAATATGTATATTTATTGGACATATAATATTGATACAGCTCCTCCTGAATAAAGAGCTTTTCGATTCTGTCTGCTTGCCCCCCCTGATTGATAAGCTTTTCAAAAAATGATGAATAGCTTAATCGTTGCCAGCAGAAATTTATCATAGCAGTAGGATCCGATATCTTAATGGTATTCACTGTCATGCTGTCATCATACAGGTTAATATAGGAGATGCTGTCCGGCCTCCATAATACTATTGAATTCATTGGAATAACCATTGTTTTGTCCCAAATCTCAAGCTTAAATGGCTCAAGTCCCATATAAAGCTCACCATAAAGCTGCAGAGCAATAATAATATCCTTGATTTCACGGGTTTTTTTCTCATTGAAAAGGCCGGAACCGCTTATATAGCCGCCCTTTCTGCCAGCTATTGTGTCCAATTGCTCATTGACCAGTTTAAAATCATTATGATAAAGATATATATATGAGCCGTCATTGATAAAGAGAGGATGGCTTTTATCAAGCTTAATGCTGACTTCTTCCGTCTCTATATAATAATTGCCATCCACGAGAACTAACCTGCCGGCAGAAGAAAAGCTTCTTTTTATTTCATCCCAGCCTTTCGGACTTTGCTCACCGGACAAGATGGCAAAAAGCCTGTCACTGGCTAATACAAAGCCTTCACTGTCAAACTCATATATTAGGCTTGATTCCTTCTCTGTGGACTTCTCCTCAGGTTTTAGGATAATTTTTCCAGTTATAATAATGATAAGCATCATAATAAGCAAGGACAGGACAGCCCAGGCCTTAATCATATTTATTTTATTAGACCGGGCAATCAATCTGCTTCTTATCTTGCTGAAAAACTCACTATTTAGCTTGTCAACCAATCTGCCAAAAATCTTGCCAAACAATCTGCCGCCCCCTGATTCTCTTTTATTTTAAATCCTCAAGCAAATTAGGCTGAAGGAATAAAAATTGTTCCTGACCGTTGCTTCGTATTAGAATATCAGAGCTCAAATTTATTGATGAGCCTTTGCTTAATTTTGCAAAGACATAGCTTACCCCTGTTTCCAATACCCTGTAGCTCTCACTATTCCTGTCAAACAGCTCAATACTCCTGTTGCTTTTGACTGTTATGTATGAAAAGGGCGATATTTCAATAACATTTTCATCCCAGCTTATTTCCGTGGGTTCAAAAAAAATATAGGTATCCTTTCCGTCAAACAGAAAGAAATCCGCAACCCTAACCGTGGCCTGAGTGTTGTCAACATAATATCTGCCATCATCATCAAGGTATATGATGCTATTAATACCTACCTTGTTGGTAAGAGCCAGATTCGGCTGTATTATTGAATATACGCTTGTCAGCATTAAGGCTTCATCCTCTGTAAAATAAAGAGGTGTTTTATCCAGGGCAATTAATTCCTTGTCCTTCTCGATTATGCTTATATCCTCCGACTTTGATATCCTGCTTTTTGCCGGATAAGTCGTTTTGCCGGCTGCAGTATATTGGAATACCTCCTGATCGGTTTGATATATTTCCATCTGATTTATATAAATATAAGGAACAGCAGTCACAAATAAGCCTGCTAGTATAAAATAAAGCCTTTTCTGCAGCTTTGCTTTGATCTTTTTCGACTTTGTTCCGTTGGCAAGGCTGCTTATATGCTCGATCATGCAATAAACGGACGTTACCAAAACACAGACAGAAATCGCTATATATACTGCTATCAGAAAAATACCGCTCTTTGTGCTTCTGATATATAAGCCCAGCATCTTGTCAATATATAGCTCGGCAAATATCATTATCGTACAGATTATGTCAAATGCCAAAACACTCAAATCAGCAAGGAGAATATGTATAAGCATAGTAATGATTGCGCCGTATATTATATGGACTAAAACGAGCTCGCCGGAAAACACCAGATACCATATAAATATCATTCGGAGCAATATAGCTGCCAGTGCAAACTGCTTTACCGTTTTCATGCCTATAAATAATCCATAAACCTTAATCAGTCTGGATTTCCACCTTAAATTGCGAATAAGAGTTAAACTAATCAGCGCAAATACAATCATAAATACTACAACCATCAGAATATAGGGTCCCAATAAGGACAGGTTGTAGATAATATTATTCTGCATGTGTATCCTCCCTGATCAAAAGCTTGAACACATTATTCTTCATGATATAGAAGGCATTAATGTTCTTCATGCTTACTACATCATTTTCCGATACAATTTCAATATCTCCGTCCAGCTCTCCAACTATAGGCATATAATCAACCATAATAAGAAGATTATACTTCTTGCTGACAATTCTAATTAGCTTGACATTATAGTAGATCTGATATCCGTTCCTGAAGCTGATCACTATAGCCTCTATGCTTTTTTTCACTGCATTTTGCACTGTCTTAGCCATTATATACCTCTTTTCTGAAGATAGATAAAAATGTGTTTATTTGCGATACTCATGGAGATTTCCTATGTAGGCGAATCTGTTTTCATCCGTTGTATCGTATTTGCCGTCAAGTATTGCCTCCACATCTATCAGTACATCTTCTATAGCTACAAACTTACCGGGTATATTCGTATACTGCTCGGCAACAAACATGGGCTGGGTAAAATAATTGCGCAGCTTTCTTGCCCGATAGAAAATATTGTAGTCCTCGGTCGACAGCTCTTCGATGCCTAAAACTGCTACTATCTCCTCCAGCTCATTATACCTGGACATATAGCGCAGAACCTCCTGAACCAGATGATAATGCCTCTCGCCAATCTTATCCACCGATATAAGCTTGCTGCTGGTCTTAAAGACATTTATGGCAGGATATATACCCTTGGCGGCAACCTTACGATCCAGTACGATTTGCCCATCAAAGTGGGAGGTTATAGCATGCACGGCTGAATCATTCATATCATCTGCTGGAATATAAACTGTCTGGAAGGAGGTTATAGAGCCCTTGTCGGTCGAGTTGATTCGCTCCTCAACAGCTGCTATATCGGATAAAAGCGTTGACGAATAGCCGTTGTCAATCGGCAGCTGTTCCATCTCGGCGGTTATTTCCGCATTTGCCTGCACAAAACGGTACATATTATCGATAAAGAGAAGCACATCCTGCCCCTTCTCGTCACGAAGATATTCCGCCAGAGTCAGGCCACTGTATATTGCCCTTGATCTGTTCATGGAATTTTCGCCCATCTGTCCGAAAACCATAGACATCTTGTCTATCAGATTAGCATCCAACATCTCATCGTAGAGCTCCTTGCCCTCCCTGGAACGCTCACCAATACCTACAAAAACCGAATTTGATTTCAACCCCTTATAAACATTGTTGATCAATTCCTTTATCAATACGGTTTTGCCGACACCTGCGCCACCCAAAAGACCCATTTTAAAGCCCTTTTGCATTGGTGCAAAGAAATCTATCGCCTTGATGCCGGTCCATAGGATATCTCCGTCAATATTAATTTCATTCAGCTTAAGATTGCGCTCATAAACGTTTTTTGTCCTGACCGTTTCAATGGTGTTTCCGTCAATCAGATTGCCGTAGGAATCAAAAACCTTTCCCAGTATCTCGTCTGAATACTGTATGGCAAGTCCACCCTCTTCTATATTAACATCCAGACCCTTGCGCAGGCCTCTGACATTATCGAAGGGAATGGCCACCGCTATATTGCCGTTTACACGAGCTATCTCAAAGCGGTTTATGCTGCCATTATGCTCAGTGCTGACTATATCGCCCGGCTTTACTTTTTTCTGCTCCAGTAAAATCTCTATTCTCATATTGGATATCGATATTATTTTACCGGCCTTCATCATATATCACCCCTTGTATCGATCTTTCTTAACATAGTTTTCGATTACCTTTCTGAATTCCTTCTGGGTCCTTTCCTTTCTGGCCTCCATAAAATCAATCAGTTCTTTTTCCTCTATCTTTTTCAGGGATTCGGAGGTTGAATTCTGTCTCATTATATTCTCCGATGCAAAGCTGTTAACATTTGCTATTTTCACCTCATAGTTGAGATATGTAATAACAAGGTTAATCAAAATGGTATTGGCATCACCCTCAATATAATAGTCTTCCTCATACTTACCCTTACCGCCGGCTACTATATCAAAGGGAAAAATCTTTTTCTTAACCAGTTCGATATTACTTATATTATGGAAATGGTTGTAAATTAAGTTGATTTCGGAATGCTCACGGTTAATTATGCTGCCGGACAGTATTCTCTCCAGCTCTTCATAGCGCTGTATAAAATCCTCTCTGGAAAGCTTTAATATTACACCATCCTTAACATCCCTAATCTTTTTACCTATGAGAATTTTCTTTGCCTCAGGCTCCTTAACAAGCTGCTGGTTAATAAGGAAATTAATACTCCCGCAAAAACCATAGTCACTCCCGAAGTATATATTCAGCGTAGGTTTGCTCTTATCAACCTCCCATAGCCTTTTATCCAGGATAAAATTTCGATTGTTTACAATCATGTCCATAATATCTGTTGCTTCCTTTTCCAGCTGCAGATATTTGTTCGCCTTTTTCATGGCGTTATCAACACGGATTAAGGAATGGAAGTTCATAACCTTGACTATACTTTTTATATTCATAAAAACACACGCTTTCTTTTATATATTTTCCCGATGCCCTTTTAGTCATAATCTACCAGGCCGTCAAATAAGGTGCTCATCTTCTCCAGACTAACAGGACTGAACTTGTATTGGTTCAGGCGGTTTCTTATCTCCCTCCCATTCATCATCTTCGCCGCCAGCTCAGGACTCATCTCGTCAATATTTGCAAGCTCATATACATCACATGTTTCAAGATAAGACAAAAGCTCCATTCTGACCTTTGCTCCGATCTTTTTGATCTGTTCCGTCTGTACCGCGCCGCCCAATCTGGATACGGACAGGGTATAGTCAATAGCAGGTCTCATACCCTTTTCAAAGTTCTTGGATGACAAAACTATCTGGCCGTCGGTAATTGATATGATATTGGTAGATATGTAATCGGTAATGTCTCCTCCCTTGGTCTCGGCTATAGGAAGGATTGTGATTGAGCCGCCGTTCTTATGCTGGCATCCCTTTTCCAAAAGTCTGGCATGGGTATAGAACATATCGGAGGGATATGCGTCACGTCCCGGAACCTTTCCTGTCAGTATGCTGATTTCACGATAAACATCAGCGTGCCTCTTCAAATCATCAATTACCACCAGTACGTCCATATTATGATCCAGCATATATTTCTCTGCCACCGCCAATGCCACAAAGGGGGTATTGTGCAGAACAGGAGGACACTCATCATTAAATGCGGCCATAATTATGGTGTATTCCATGGCACCCCGTTTGAGGAGCTCCGTATAAACCTCCTTAACCTCCTTCTTTGTCTTTCCGATCGCAGTGTATATACAGAGAACATCCTTACCCTTTTGGTTAACTATAGTATCCAGGGTAATCTGTGTTTTTCCTGTCTTTTTATCACCAATTATTAGCTGCCTTTGACCCCGGCCTACAGGATAGATCATATCAATGCCGGTAATACCGGTAATAAGCGGCCGGCAAACACTGCTTCTGTCCATAATAGGAATTGGCTTCGTTTCGATGGCAAGCTTGACAATATTGTCGAATTTCTTCCCTGTAAGCTTGTCCTCTCCAAACATGTCCACGACATGACCTATTGAATCAGGGGAATAGAGTCCACAGAACTCCTCACCAGAGGCAATTACTGCATCACCTGTATATATATCCCCGTTCTTCTTTGTAATAGCTACGGTTACATATCTTTGCCCTATTGCATTAACATATCCTTCCGCCTTATCCTCAATTGTGACTTTTTCATAAAAGCCTACATTATCCAGACCTTCGACCTCTATTATATAATCATTAACATTTGATACCCGACCAAGCTCATATATGTTCTTCCTGTTTTTTATGGCAGTTATCTTTTTCTCTATTAATTCATCAACGTGTTTACTCAATACAATCACCCTAGCCTTTTATATTTTTTAATACACCAGTTCACTAACCCGAATACCGAAATCGTACAATTTATTTCCACTGAGTATTTGAAATCCCTCGCAAAGCCCCTGATCCGGCTCTGCCGATATTAATTTTCCTTTAAGACCTTTAAGCTCACAAGCTTGTGCGGTTCTGATCCGAATGCTGTTGTCACTTAGTACCCTTTGAACATGAAGCCATTGATAAAAGTCGATGCAGGAGAATTCCGTACAGCCAGCCAAATGTTCGTCCAGTATATTTTTCTCCTGATCGTTTAGGATTTCCCTGATAACCTCCAGCTGCTCCTCCGGCTGCAGGGATGAAATTTTATACACATTGTCGATATTCAATTTCAATAACAGTGATTCCAAGCTATGATAGCGATTATCATTTTGCGGTTCCTGCAACAGTAACTCTACCTGTGCCTTAATGTCATCTTCTTTATATTGAAAATTTTCTTTTATCTTCCTGTAGTCCGCAAATATCCCATAGTTGCGGTATTCTGCAAATGATGGAACAAATACCTCCGGAATTTCCCTATCACCAATCTGCATTATATCCTTCCGGGAGGCCTTTTCCTTCTCGGCATTTAGTTGATTTCTTATTTCATTAAGCTCTGCCGTCTTTTTCTGGATTAGCATATCATAGGCCTGCATTTGCTCCACTGCATAATCCCTGATTCTGTTTCCAGTGTAATAAGCGATAATTCTGATGATTATAAAAGCAAATACAATCATAAGCAGCATGACTATCAGAGCTACTGCAAAAGCGGCATTCATAGCTTATCCTCCATTTCCTGCCAATCTCTTCCTACTGAATCATGTAAGGATTAAAATACAGCAATAAGAATATGAACGAAAACAACAGGAGCAGCAACACGGTCATGACAATTGCTATTATCATTACCGAACGGACAATGTCATTCTTTGTTTCCGGATTTCTACCTACGGCTTCAGCCACCTTCGAACCCAAAATCCCCAATCCAATACCTATTCCAAGAAAAGCCAGTCCAAGCATTAGCCCGATTGCAGACATTGTTGATGATAAAATTGCATCCATATAATTCTCTCCTTATTTGTAAAATTTACTTAATTCTAATTTGACTCGTCACTTACTTGCGGGTAGATCTCATTCCGCCTATGTTACAGGTATAGGCTCAGGGCCTATACCTGACGGTATTGTTTCAGTACCTGTTCCGCCAGCGGGAGCAACTGAATCGCCGCCTTCATCCGAACCTTCAATTGTACCGGCAGAACCGNNNCCTGTGCCGCTGNCTGTATCTCCACCTGTACCACTACCAGTATCCGTTCCAGCTCCTCCGGTACCTGTGCCGCTGTCTGTACCTCCACCTGTACCACTACCAGTATCCGTTCCAGCTCCTCCGGTACCTGAGCCGCTGCCATACTGCATGCTGGCCTTTATTACGAACACATCAGGCAGGGTAATTGGCTGACCATTATAGCTGGCATTATCAAATCTCAGTCTTAGTTCCTTGTCTGTGGGTATACCATAGAAGGAATAATTCCAGCCATTATCGGATGTAGCACTGGCAATATCTATTTCAACCTCGNATTCATAGNTTGAGTCGGTTGAGAACAGTACCAGGCNGGTTCCATAATCAAGCACATAATATTTGTCAAGCATCAGATTTATATCCAGTCTCTGATCCGCAGGTGAATAGGCTAAAACCGACAGCNTGGTATATATGGAGTCTGTTCTGACATTTACCGCATCCACAATAACATCATTCTGATCTCCAAAGCTTCTGTAACCTATCTTCAATACGTACNGGGTGTCGGGTGTCAAGCCGTATATATCAATGTAATTTCCGGTAGGATCAAGAATCACTCTTATTTCGTCAGCGACAGGATCTATTGAGTTTACCGGCCTCAGACTTACGAAGGCTTCACCAAATAAACCTTCAGGGTCGAATATACTGTAATTTACGGTTATACGGTTGGCATATGTAGCAATTCCACGCAAACTAATATACTTGAACAAAGGCTTCCTTATCAAATCCAGCACTTCAGTTGTAGCACCATCGCCACCTTTACCACCCGCTCCACCTTTACCGCCGGCTCCTCCGGCTCCACCGGGTCCTCCATGGCCGCCATGGCCTCCATGGCCACCGGCTCCGCCCATACCACCTTGGCCTCCGACACCGCCGTCGCCGCCTCTGCCGCCGTCACCGCCGGCTCCTCCGTCACCACCGGCTCCTCCGGCTCCGCCTCTGCCACCGGTTCCTCCGGTTCCGCCGTCACCGCCATCACCGCCGGAACCGCCACGGATAACCAGGTGGATAACATCCTCCGTTTCCTCTTTTATCTCTGTGGTGGAAGCAAGATATTTTCCTATAAAATCCGAATATTCATTGGTGCTGCCGCTAATCGCCTTCAGGTTCATATTATTGTCGCCAAAATATAGCATCTCCCTGGCAACATCAAATTCCAGAACCTGGCCCAGCAGTCCTACCGGAGCGATTGTTTTAGTATTAAGCTTGTGATTTTGCATCAGGGCATTTCCTATTTTATCTATAATGATATACAGATAATAATTGGTGCTTATGCTTCCGTCCGACGACCTTATTTTTTCGCCGGTTATCAGGTACTTACGATCTCCCAGCTTAAAAAAGCTGTCGGTATTTAAATCATAAAGCTCCATAATCTCATCCAGCTGTGCGACGCTGCCGTCCTCAAAGACCTGATAGCCTCCGCCGAATGTCCGCAACAGCCCTCTCGTAGGATTATATACCACCGCCTGCTTGCCCAGGCAGTATTCACTCCTGTCAGCTAGTCTCAGATAATAATTGCCGTTCCATTTCAGCTTTATTTGTCCATCAGAAGGCAGTATTATGCTTCGATTGTTATCATCATGTACAATGCTGTTAGCTGCCAATGCATAGGACTTTGGTTGACTCTTGGCCTGCTTAATAACCATTATCAATATTAGGCCTATTATCATAACCGATAAGATACCAAAGATGTAAAAGGTTATTAAGCTCCTTTTATCCAGTTTACGCATTAATACTCCTCCCACTAAAAGTTTTTGAACAAGGTAAGAACCCTTTCGTCGGCAATATTCATATCGTTGTCATAAAATCTTATCTGAATCTGATATATACCGTTGCTTGCAAACTTATGGCTTAATTCATAGAGCATTCTGTCGCCTGCAGCTATTGGTACAAAGGGTTCGTTATATGTTACACTGGCACCCTGTTCATTAATTACCACATAGCTGACCCGCTCAATCTTATTGAGATTAACCGAGTTGGTGAAGTATACGCCAGCCGTCTGGCCGTCTATCATGGCAATCTGAACATCACCTATGTTGTAGCCCTTATCTCCCAAGGGATAACCAACTGTGCTGAACTTCAGATACTCATCGTTTAAGTCGCTATAGTCTATCTCATTAATCGGCAGCAATGAATTGCCATTTTCATCACGGCCTGTGTTTTTGGTATC
>JGI24714J26587_10002014_pt1 | contig 13860 bp, 10 predicted proteins | sample BioPla4DNA2_FD_26587 | JGI IMG/M metagenome (IMG submission 26587)
TCTTCCTGGTCGTGGGTTACCAAAATCATGGGTATTTTCCACTGCTGGTGCAGGCTGANAATTTGCTGGCGAAGGGCCAGCTTAGTTTCCCGGTCCAGGGCACTAAAGGGCTCATCTAAGAGCAGCAGGCGGGGATTCACAACCAAGGCTCTCGCCAATGCTACCCTCTGCTGTTCACCCCCGGAGAGCTGAGAAGGATATCGCTTCAGAAGGTGACCCACCCCAAAGGAATCCAGCAAATCCTGGTAAACTACCTTTTGCTTGCGGTGGCTGAGGCGTTGGGCCTTCAGTCCGAAGCGTACATTGTCCTCTACTGTCATATGGGGAAACAGGGCATAGTTTTGGAACAAGTACCCGATGCCCCGCTGACGGCTGGGAAGATTTATTCTGTGCTGGGCACTGAACAGCATACGGCCGTTTAGCTCTATTTCTCCGGAGTTGGGAGTGCATAATCCGGCCAGGCACTCCAGAATAGTAGTTTTACCAGCACCGGAAGGACCCCATAAGACCAGTATTTGTCCCACCTCCACCTGGAAGGAGACATTCAGGTCAAAATGCCACAATTTTCTTTGTATGGATGCTTTTAACATGCTGTGTTCCTCCCGCCCCTACTTGGTACTATTAATGGTATATTTCCTGTTCCAGCGATTAACCCAGAGTATGAGAAGGAAACAGAACAAAGTTATGATGGCTACCAGAGTGTTGGCAGTAGCTTTGTCTCCTGATTCTACCGCAAAGTAAATAGCCAAGGGGATGGTTTGGGTTTGGCCGGGGATGTTCCCAGCTACCATCAAGGTGGCACCGAATTCCCCGAGTGCCCGGGCAAAAGTCAACACCACTCCGGAAAGAATACCAGGCCAGGCTAGGGGCAAAGTGATGCGAAAAAAAATATACAGCTCGCTGGCCCCTAAGGTACGGGCGGCTTTTTCGTAGCTGCTATCGACACTGGCGAAAGCTCCCCGGCAGCTCTGGTACATGAGGGGAAAAGCTACTACACTGGCGGCCAGCACCACTGCCCACCAGGTAAAAACAAGACTTATACCCATGTCGTACAAATATTTTCCCAGTATACCGTTGCGGCCTATGAGCACCAGCAAGCCGTATCCGACCACCGATGGTGGCAACACCAGGGGAAGGGTAAAAAAGGCTTCCAGTATATCCCGGCCCTTAAACTGGTACAGGCCCAGTATTCGGGCTAAAGGCAATGCCAATATGAGCACCAGTATAAGGCTTAAAAATGCAACCCGCAGGGATAAAAAGATGGGAAACCAATCATTTAAGTGCCACATGCGTTACTTCTCCGCTTATTAAATCGAAATTAATCTAATGGAATGAATTGATATTTGGCAAAAACATCCTTTGCTTCCTGACTACTTAAAAAATTAGCGAAGTCAGCAGTGGTTTCCTGCTTCTGACTGGATTTAATTAAGGCCATGGGGTAAACGATAGGTGCATGGGAATCACTGGGTGCGGCTGCAATTATTTTAATCTTGTCCGCCTGATAGGTATCAGAAAGATATACCAGCCCGGCAGCGGTGTTGCCAGTTTGGACATAGGTCAGTACCTGGCGGACATCCTTGGCCATTACCAGTTGGGGCTGGATAGAATCCCATAATCCCATAGTAATTAAGGCCTCTTGGGCATACTTTCCTGCCGGAACGGTTTCGGGTGTACCGATAGCGATTTTATCTATGGAAGCATCGGTTAAGCCTTCAAAACCCGTAAGAGTGCTGTCCTCCGGGGCAATCAGCACCAGTTCATTCCCCAAAAGATCCTTACGGCTGCTGTCAACGATCAAGCCCTTTTCCTGCAGGGCATCCATTTGCTTTTTACCTGCAGAAATGAAAAGGTCAGCTGGTGCCCCTTCTTCTATTTGCTTTTGCAGAGTACCTGACGAGGCGAAATTATAGGTGATTTTAACATCCGGGTGCTGCTGGTTGTAAAGAACAGCAATTTCCTTGGCAGCGTCGGTAAGGCTGGCCGCTGCCGATACGTTTAGCTCTACAGGTGCAGTGGCATCTTCTGTAGTAGCTGGGCCACCGCATCCTATTACTGTTAATGCCATAATTAACAGCATGATTAAGGGTATTAATCTCTTTTTCATAACAACCTTCCTCTCCCCAATAAATTTTTCCTTCCGCCCTCTTTTTTGAGGGCAACCCATATGGACTAATTAAAAACTAACAAAACACAACAGAAATAGCAATAGAGTTTACAGAAATAAACATAACACAACATAAAAGGGGCTTAGGAGGGACGTTTTAGGTGTGTCATTGACCAAAGAAAGTGCTGATAAATGCTTTTTCTATTAACGGAGAATCCGTTGTTCCCGTCACGACATGGTGACAATATATGTCAAACAAGGCGAATCTTTCATATGATACACCAGAAAGGAGTGATGCAAGATGCATAGAACCATCGACTGCAAGCCCATATACAACAAAAATGACAATCATGTAGCTGTACGTGCTAAAGATAAAGAAAAGTGCCTGCCGCCCAGCTGCTTCTGTGAAACCGGTGAACTCATACGAAATGGGGGATTTGAGATTCCCGGATTTGAACCTGGCCGGGTATTCTCCGATTGGCAATTGGGGTTGAGCTCTGAAGCTATCAATTTATTCAGGACCACAGACAATGTCTATAAAGGTAATAGTGCTGCCAGCGTTCAAACTACGGTTACGCCGATGGTGGAGACCANACAATTACAGCTGCGGCAAAANGTTACCGTCACACCCGGTTGTTTGTATAGACTGAAATTCGCNGAAAGACTGGGGGCTTTAGGCACTGTTGATACGATTCTGCCCATCCTTATAGCGAGAATATTTTATGTATACCAGGGCTTTGAATATGACCTCTTAAATCTTCCTATTCAAAAAGAGGCAGCGGATAGGAGATACATCCTTCACAACCAGGTAGCTGAGCTGCCCGTCCCCTGTAATGTGTCTGGCATTGTTGTACAGTTTGAATTCTTTATAACTGACAGCGGGGGCTCTATCTGGAATTTAGACGCGGTATCACTGCGGGCTGTATCCGAGATTTCCGCCTGCTGCTGTAAGGAGTGAGCGGTATGAAAAAAAATAAAAAAGCGAAAGTTTCCCCAAAAAACAAAGACAGGTGTATTCCTCCCGTTTGCTTTTGTGAAACCGGAGAGCTGCTGGAAAACGGGGGATTTGAAATTCCCAGCCCTGACCCCTTTGAGCTCTTTGCCGGCTGGGTAGTGCACGCTCGAACCCTGGACATCGAATTGGTGAGAGATACCCAAAACGTCTACGAGGGCAGCGCTGCGGCCAGTGTTCGTACCATCGCGCCGCCGGGCAACATAACTTCCACCCTGGTTCTTCGCCAGTACGTGGATGTAACACCAGGCTGCCTTTATAAGCTGCAGTTTGCCGAAAGGTTGGTGACTTTCGAGCCTGACACCCTCATTCCCCTGTTAGTAGCGAGAATTATTTATCTGGACCGAAACTTAAATGAATATGAGCTGCTGAACATTCCCATCCAAAAGAGCGTAGAAGAGGATGAATATAACCTGCACCAACACGTGGCCGAACTTCCTGTACCCTGCGATGTACCCGGAATCATCGTACAGTTTAGTTTTTATATAACCGATGCTCCGGGTACAGTGTGGAATCTGGATGCTGTTTCTCTAGAAGCTGTATCCGAGACTTCTGCCTGCTGCTGCTTTTAAGGGGTTAACCGGCTAAGTACCGTAAAGGTTTCCTGCCAGCCGCAGGGAAGCCAATGAAAGGAGTGTTTTGATTTGGGAAGGAAATTTCCTGGTGACTGCTGTCCCAGACCACCTTGTGTGTGCAGCAGTCCAGTAAGCAATCGAAACCATAATCAAGTGAAAATTGAAATAGACAGCTTCAAATGCTGCTGTGTTCCGCAATGTCCCTGTGAGAGCGGGGAACTGGTTAGGAATGGCAGCTTTGAGATGATCAGTGCTGATGCGACCCAGCCCTTTGTAGACTGGAGAGTGCTCAATGCTCTGTCTAATACCATTGTAAGCCGGGTACCTGTTAATATGGCTCCGGTAGCGTACGAGGGAGTACATTCAGCCTGGTTTATTACCGAACCCTCCGAGCTGGAACGACATTTCATATCCCTGCAGCAAAATGTCACCGTGACACCGGGCTGCCTCTACCGCTTCAGCTTTGCAGAAAATCTATTGACTGCTTCTGATTTCGCCCCCAGCCTTACGGGAAGGGTATTCTATACCGATAGTGCCGGCAGTCAATTTGACCTTATAAGCATTTTTATTGAGAAAGACATCAACACCTCCAACATCAACCGGGGTTATACTTTCCATCAAAAGACCGCTGACATCCCCGTTCCCTGTGATGTATCGAGAGTTACGGTCCAGTTTGATTTCTCCGTAAGAGATGATGGGGGCACTATATGGCTGCTGGATGGGGTAAGCCTGCGGGCGGTATCTTGTGCCTCCTCCTGTTCAAAAGATGATTGTGCTGTGGCCAGGGATATTTGCCAGCCAGGAAACCTGGTCAGAAACGGAGGCTTTGAGGATATTTCCGGAAGTGTGGACTCTCCATTTCTGTATTGGCGGCAAATACCAGAGACAGGTGGTCAGGCATTTATTGAACCCCGCTCTGATACATCCTACGAAGGAGCCTTTGCCGCCATATTTATCAGTAGTGCCACTGCTCTTGCCGAATTTAAGTCAGTTTCTCTGCGCCAAATTGTACCGGTAACACCGGGCTGCAGGCTGGAACTGAGCTTTGCCGAGAACTTTCTCGAGCGCGGGGAATCTTCCGGCACCACCCCCCGGCTTATCGCCAGGGTCTATTGGGTCAATGACAGCGGCACCGAGTTTGACCTTATCTATGTTCCCATTGCTAAAGTCGACGGTGAAAATGACGAGGATAAGGGTTATAGCTTCCATAAAAGAACAGCTGATATCCCGGTGCCCTGCAGTGTTTCCAGTGTATATGTAGAATTTGAATTTTCGGTAACCAATACGGGCAACACCCAATGGCTACTGGATTCTGTGCAGTTGCGGTCAGTTCCTTGGGAATCGGTTTGCTGCCAGGAATTTAAGGGGGTGGATAAACATGATTGATTGCCAATGTCCAAAATGCCGCTGTGAAACCGGGGAATTAATTAAAAACGGGGGTTTTGAGGTACGCAGCAGCGAACCCAATTTCCCATTTCAGTACTGGGAGGAAGTATTTTTCGATTTTGCCCGGGTAGCCAATGAGCCGGCTCTCACCAATATTGCTTACGAGGGGCTGTCCGCTGCCCGCTTTAACAGTTTGACTACCGTTGCGGAAGAAGACAAGTCGGTAACCTTGCAGCAGACCGTTACAGTAACGCCCGGGTGTATCTATAAACTGAGTTTTGCGGAAAATCTGCTCACCAAGGGCAATGGTGTTGCTACAGCGATACCTATCCTTACTGCCCGGGTCATTTACATCGATAATTTCGGCAATGCTGTAGATTTGATAATTGTACCCATCATTAAGTTAAGCGCCAACAACGATCCGGACCGGGGGTATGTTTTCCACGAAGCTACGGCTAATGTACCCGTACCTTGCGATGTGTCTAGGCTTATTGTCNGCTTTGATTATTTCGAAAACAGTACCACCGGAAGTTCCTGGTTATTAGACGGTGTATCCTTACGGGCAGTTTGTCCTACCTCCGCCTGTTGCCAATGTAATGAACCATGCAAGTAAGGGGCGATGCCATATCGCCCCTTATGGTAATGGGGCGACGACTCTGTCGCCCCACAGCTATACTCACATCGCCCCCCTAATACTCGGAATTCTTTTTCAAAAATATAAATTCCCCCTCAAAACGTCCCGTGTGTCAAAATCAGCGAATTGTGCATTAATATGCCGAAATAATACGATGGTTTGGGCGCAGGTTTTACCCGTAAACCGTCGAATTATTGGAAATAGAGACCAAAACATATAGATAAACATATAGATAAAAAAAGTTACGAAAACTTGGGGGGATACAAGTGCATACTTCTATTTTGGCTGATCATGAAAAACGGGTAAACCGCAATGTTAATATTGCCATAATCCTTTCTGCTGTGTTTTTCTTTCTGCTTCTTTTGCTGGTTAAAAACACTGGGTATATGAAGAGTTCAGTACTTCTTTATGCAGCTATACTTACCTTCTTAACCAGGTTCTTGCACGATTCACCTTATGCCCGTTTTGCTAAGTATATTTATGCCTTCATATTTGCAGTGGCCATACAAGGTCTTTTTTTAGCTCTGGGTGAGTCCCCCGGGGTGATATACGGTAATTTTTTAGGCTTGATTATCGTGGCTATGTATTTTAATCGCGATGTAGTATTGTTTTATGGACTCAGCGTTTTGGCAATGAATATCGTTAGTGCGATAATAGCCACCGAAATTTATGCTACCAACTATACGGTGATCAGCTGGATATTTATAATCGTACTTTTTGTAGCGTCTTCAGCAGTAGCTATGGTTTCCAGCCGGATAGCCTCCAGCCTCATTCTTTTGGCGGAAGAAAAGCAAGGCCAGGCTGACCAAATGGCTGCCAACCTGACCAAAACCCTGGAGGAGATTGCCCAGCACGCTGAAGAATCCTCTTCTATTGCTGACAATCTGCTGGAACAAAGCCACAATATCGTAAACGGTATGGAAGACAATACCGCTTCTACCCAACAGATAGCAGCCGGTATGCAGGAAGTTTCCGCTTCTACCCAGCAAATAATTGCTTCCGCTGAAGAGATTGCCGCCATGTTAAACGATTTAACCCAAAAATCTGCAGAAGGTAATCAACAAGCCCAGGATATTGAAAAAAGAGCTTTAACTATTCAGGCCAATGCGGATAAAGCTAAAAATACTACCCTGGGAGTATATCAAGACATACAGGCCCGGGTACAGCAGGCTATGGAAGATGCTCGGGTGGTTGAACAAATAGCAGGTCTAGCTCAGAATATAGCTGCCATAGCTGACCAGACCAATTTACTGGCCCTTAATGCTGCCATCGAAGCAGCCCGGGCTGGCGAGCACGGGAGAGGTTTTGCCGTAGTAGCCGAAGAAGTGCGCAAGCTAGCGGAAGACTCAGCATCAACAGTAGACAGCATCCAGAACCTGACCCGGCAAGTTCGCGTGGCACTGGATAATTTATTAGAAAATACCAGCAGTATTCTAGAATTTGTTAACAAGGACATAATGAATGATTACAATACTATGGGCCAGATAGGTATGCAGTACAAGGAAGACAGCAATCACTTCTACCAGCTAACCCGTTTGTTTAATGAGCAGATTGAAAGAATCAGTGGGTCCATGAAGGAAATCAATCATGCCTTAGAATCCACCACCAGTATAATTCAACAATCAGCTTCCGGAGCCCAGGGCATTGCCCAGGCCAGTGAAGCGGCTACTCGGGCAGCGGAAGCCATTAACGAAGCCTGCAAAAAGCTGGTGGAAGGAACCCGTAAACTGGATTCACTAGTAGCTGAATTCAAAATATGACACAAGGGGACGTTTATTAACATCAGTTGCTGTGAAAAAGCCTCTTGCCTCAGTAGTCCTCACGGTGAACCTACGGGATACCATGCATTTTATCCTGTGTTATAATGATTCCAAAACACGGACTAGAGGATTGTCGAATTATGAAGGATATATTGCTGTCCTTTCTACATGCTTACAGCAAGAAAACGGTATCCTTGGGGGAATTAGAGAAGCTAGCTGGAGGAGATACTTGTTACCAGGACTTTGCGGCGGTGATAATTGAGTTTACTAAAAGTGGTGTTTTGCAGCCTGTTAAAAACCATGGAACAAGTCTGAAAAATCCCCTGCTGCATAATTCCTACCGTATTGTAAAATCCAAGCTTCCTGTTAAGCACCACCAGGACATACAGGCCTATCAGTTAAAGCTAGATCCCCATATTGACCTGAATCCCTACTATACCTTGCCCGCTTCTGCCTGGGATAAGGATCGGCCTTATATCGAGTTGATTGATGCTTACTTAAAACGACATGGTCTCCCTAACCGCCCAGCTTCGGCACCGGAACGTTCCTACCAAATGGTAGGGGATGAAAAATGGATTGAGGAAGGCGGCGGAAAGGCTCTTTTAGAGCGTCTTAATATTTGGGAGGCCATGCTGGTAATGCCACAGCCCGACCCGATTATGTTGGCGGTTAATCCCAAAGCCTGGCATCACGATATTCTGCTGCATTTGGCTGTGGAGAATAAAACGCCTTTTCACGCTTTGCTGGATGTATTGCCTGATACCGGATTTTTTAGCTTGATTTATGGGGCAGGATGGAAGATAACGGCAGATATTGTCTTGCTGGACAAGCAGGTGGGTACGGTGGGCAGACCGCGCCGTATTTACTATTTTGGTGACTTGGATTATGAGGGAATCAGTATCTGGTATGCTTTATACCGGTGTGCTAATGCCCTCCCAGCAGTACCTTTTTACCAGGCNCTTTTAAACAAGACAGCTGCCCAGGGCAAGGAATATCAACGTTGCAATGATGAAGCCCTACAAGTTTTTTTGAGCTTTTTTTCTCCTGAGCAGCAGAAGCAGATCATGGCGGTGCTGAAAACCGGTGGTTACTATCCCCAGGAGGGGCTGAGCTCAGAAGAGTTAGCGGGTATTTGGAGGAATTCAGTGTGGAGATAGACAGCCGGAATATAACTGCTAGCTACCGGGAACGGATGCAACGGTTGGCATTATTCGACCCTCTATACCGCCTGGAGAATAAAAAGACTACAGATAAAAGCGGCCGGCCTATCGATTATTACAGTCTGGGCTTGCTGACCCTGCTGTTTTTTTTCGAAAACATGCTGGTTCGCAACCGCAAGACAGGGGTGCGGGAATTAGCCCGGTTTTTGCAATCCATTAATCAAGGAGAACTGGATCTGGATGACAGCGGCTTCGAAAAACTGGCTCGCGATATTATTGAAGTGTTTCGCCCGCCCAGTGGTAAGAGAAACTCGCGAACCTTTTATAATTGGGACACTCGTTCCTGGGATACGGTTTATTATACGATTCTTAAAACCGATCGCTTTGATACCCGTACTAACACTCAGTACTATAGCCTGGATGAGGACGGCTTGGAACTGGTTTTTGCTACCCGGGAATATTTCAGCGAATTCCAGGTGTCTATCAACCAACTGCTATTGCGCAAACAACTGGAGCGAGGCCAGTTCTGGGGTGCCCTGCGCCAAATTGATGAAATGCGGGTTGCGGTGGAAAGTTTGCAGGAGCGAATTACCCGCATGCGTCATGAAATTCAGCGCAACATTGTATCCGAGCAAATCTACCAGCGCTACCGGGATACGGTGGAAGAGATTCACCTGCGTCTTAGCCGGGAAGACCGGGAATTTGAAGAACTGCAGGCCTTCGTCAGAGAGACTCGGGAGCGCCTAAGTTATGAACGTCGTACCGCCAAGGATCAACAGACTTACCAACTCATAATACGCATAGATGGTGAATTAAGTCAGGTGCATCACCAGCACGGACTTTTGCTAAGAGAGAGCATTGAGATGAAGACCATCGCTTTGCAGGCCGCCCAGGAATCTTTGTATTATGCGGGCATCAAATCTTTTAATTTCCAGAAGGAATTTGGGGACCGGCTTTTATCCACACCTTTACCTTTGACCGCAGCCCGTCAGCTGGTTAAACCCCTGCTGTTTTTGGAAAGGCATCAAACCTGGTCTTTGTTGACGGTCTTTGCCCCTCAGCGGCTGGAAGGGCGGCGAGTGTACGGAGGGCAGGAAGGATTCCCGGAACCTTTGGATGAACACCAGCTAGCACAGGAACAACAGAAACTACGGCAAAACTACCAGTACATAGCGGAGTTAATAATGGGAGCTATTCCAGAAGCAAATGGTACTACCCTGCAAGAAATAGTGCATTACTGCCGTACCAATGGCTATGAACATATATTGGACAGCCGGCATTTCTATGAATTTTGGATCTTACTGCACCAGCGCGCTCCCCTGGAACTGCAGCAGCTATCTTCTGAAGCTCAAGAGGCGGAAGGACTGTTGGGGGGAGTGATGGAGGCTTTTGGCCGCCGGGCCAGGAGATTAACCGTACAGGAAAGAGAGCAGGTGCTTAAGGTTACGGACCGCTATAGTATAAAAGATATGGAATTAGTGCTGGAGGTAGACAACAATGTTATATGACCAAGCGCAAGTAACCGCTGCCTTCAAAATATTTGCCCTGCTATCTACCCAGGGAAGAGCAGATAAGGAGGCCTTGCGCCTTTACCTTGCCGACGACAATGTACGTGGCCTGGTAGAACAGTTTGCTCAGGAAGTTGACTGTAGGGTGATTGCGGCTGGAGATGAGCTTTATCTGGTTCCGCTGGTAGTCTCATCTCCTTATCATGTGTCCAATGAGACCTTAAAAAGTAAGTACTTGACATCCCGGGCTGTGAATGCTGATATTTACCTGATGTATGTAGCTATTATTATCCTGTTGGGAGAGTTTTATGACAGCTATCAAACTACCAACCCTACCCGGGATTTTCTCCCCATGGGCGAATGGTTGAACAGCATGAATCAACGGATATTAGCTCTCAAGGAGATTGATGAAGAGAAATTGGCTAAGGTGGAGCAGGAACAGGAGTATAACTGGAAGCTGATTATAGAAAAGTGGGAAGCTTTAGATGATTTGAGGGAAACCGCTAAAACTCAAGACGGACGCACCATTAGCCGCTTGGCCTTTCTAAACCAGGTCAAACGTTTTCTTCAGGACCAGGATCTGGTTCGGGATATTGGCGAAGATCAGCTGCAGTTGACGGAGAAAACCCACATCATAGTGCAGCGGTATTATATGGAAGTGGAACATAACCGGGGTATCCTGGAATTTATGTACCAATTGGAGCTTCCCAAGGAGAGAGGATAAATGCCGGCTATATCCAAAATTCGGTTTACGAATTTGGTTTATGAAAACGGAGCCAAGCGCTACCGGGATGAAATTTTCCGTTTTGACAGTCACAATGGAGTTATTCTGCTGGAAAATGGCGGAGGGAAGACCGTACTGGTGCAAGCACTTTTACAAGTGGTCCTGCCCCATGCAGCTCTGGCCGAACGCAAGGCCAAGGATACTTTCAGTCTGGAAAACAGCCCAGCTCATATTGCCGTGGAATGGATCATTAATGAAAAACCGCGTCGTTACGCTCTTACAGTGGTTACATTGTTTAGCAGCAAGGAGGGGCTGGATTCCTATAAATATGTTTATGAGTATGAAAGCGGGGATAAAAACTCCTTGGAAGGCCTTCCCCTGGTACGCCAGGGCAGTGATGGCCGCTTGCGGCCTGCCAGCAAAGCGGAGATGTACGACTATTACCTGGCTATGAGCCGCAGCTCCATGAACGCTCACTATTTTCCTAGTATCCGTGAGTACCAGCAATATATAGAGGAAAATTTCAAGATTATCATCTCCGAATGGCGCAGTATTGCTCGTATTAACAGTGCCGAAGGTGAAGTTGAAGGGTTTTTTGAGGGCTGTAAAACCACCGCCCAGCTGGTAGACAGGCTGCTTATTCCCATTGTGGAAGAAGCCATGGCCGGCAGCGGCAGTCAAGATTTTGTGGAAACCTTTCAAAAACAAAGGGAGCATTTTAAGAAACACAGCCAGTTGCAGGAACGCATTGAGGAAAGTCAGAAGGCAAATAGCCAAATTGGCCACTATGTAGATGCCTTTGCTTCTTACCATCAGGCTGGACAGAAAATGGATAATGTTAGAGGCCAGGCTAAATCACTCTACAGATTGGCCTTAAAAGAGGAGCAGCGAGTAGCTCAATCCATGGAGCACCATCAGGAAGCCAGCCAGTCGTGCCAGGAACAGCGTCAGGAATTAGATAGGAAGTGGGCATCCTATGAACTGGCCCAGTTAGAGTTGTCAATGAACCAGGCCCGGCAACTATGGCAGCAACGTCAGGAAGAGTGGCAGGCTCAGTTGGAAGATTATCGTAACCAGCACCGTCGTTTACAAAACTTAAAACTGGCTAAATTAAGGGATGGAATCCGAGTTCAGACGGAGAGTATAAATCTGCATCAGAAACAATTGGATGATCTCCAGGCTGATGCCAGTGTACAGGCATTGGTCAGAAGAGTACAGCAAGTTGAAGCAGGGCTGCGCTATTGCTACCTGCGGGAGGAAGGAGAACTGCAAAGCCAGGAGCAGCAGATCCTGTCCCAAGAACGACAGCTTAAGCGGGATATAGGGAATATAAACAGGCGTTATGAGCAGTGCCAGACGGAAATCCAAAAGCTGCGCATAAAAGAGGCGCAGGCTCAAACCCAACTGGAACTGGCAGAAAAGGAAATGCAGGAAATAGCCCGCAGTATACTGGACAATTACCAGCACGATGAGGTGGCCCAGGAAAAAGAGCGCTGGGAGCAGCGGACGGCACTGTTGGAAAAGGATCGACAGTCTAGTGAAACAGAATTGCAGCAGTTAAACCAGGAAAGGACCGCCTTATTGGAGCAATTGCCCATATTGCGCCAGCAGCTGCAAGCAGTTATCCGGGAAGAAGAGAAACTGCAGCATCACATAAATAACGTTGAAGAACAACAGCAACAGCTGCTGCTTCATTTGCAGGAAATGTATCCCGAGTTTTCTACCATTAATTCATTGTACCTTTATCAGAACCGGATCAGTGAGCACATTACCATTCAACTGGAAACCTTACGGGACTATAAGGAGCGAGCTCTGCTCAAGGACAGCCAGGCCTGGGCATTGTTTGCTTTGTATGAACCCAGTACTTATTATGGGGCTGATCCTCAAGTGGAAAGATGGATCGAGGAGGAACGGGAGCATTTTTCTTATCTGGAAGCCGGAACCTTATTTGTGCAAAAGGCGGCGGAGCAACGTAACCGCGAAGAGATTGACTATTTCTGGGTTTACCCTTTTTGGGCTATTACTCTGGTTTGCCGGGCTAGTGAAGCGGACCGTTTAGTGAACCGCTTAGCGAAATACCAAAAGGAAATGACTCATCCTCTCTTCATTATTACTACCGAGGAGGCCCGGCAGGTAATTGATCAGGTGGAAAGGCCAGAGGAGCATAGCCCGGAGCTTAAACGACAGGTGTTTCCGCTGGGCTGGGAATCCAATCTAGCTCAACCTGTTTTCGAAAACTGGAAAAAGGGGCTGCAGGACACAGCAGAGCAACTGCGTCAAGCCCGCTTGCATCGAGAAGCCCAGCTGCAGAGTCTGCAGGAGTATTGGCGGCAGGTGCAAGACTTCTGGCATCAGTTTCCTTATGAACAGTATAATGAATGGCGCGACCAGCTACGGACTGCTGGTGAAAAGGTAATTCGGCTGGACCAGTCGGTCCGCGCCCAGGAAACCCGAGAACAGGAAATAAGTGTCCGTATCGCCTTGTTACAGAAAAGGCTGCAGGATATAGGAGAAGAAATTAATCATCTCAGTCACCGGCTGCGGGAAGCCCAGAAATACTTGCGTAAAGCCGCGGAAAAAGAGAGATTGCGCATTGACATCGAACAAGATGAGCAGTTAATTAGAGCCAGCAGTATGGATCTCAAGCGGTGGGAAAAAGAGCGCAGCCGCTTGCAGGAACAATTAGGTAATTGCCAGCAGCACCTGCGCATAGTGCAGTTGCAAATTGATAACCTCCGCAATGAGGAGTTATATAAACAAGTGCAGAACTGCCCGCCCCAACCCACTGACACCCCGCGTCCGGTACTGACTCGCCAGCGGCAGGATTTGCAGGACAACCTGCGGGACAAGCAGCAGGGACGCCAGCTTCTAGAGGAGCGTTTGCAGACAGCTCGCCAGGTAAAGGAACAACTGGAGCTGGAATTGAGTCGCAGCATTAAAGAATGCGAATACGAAATAGATCACCAATTAGCTTTCCCACCAGGGGGAGAACTAGAA
>JGI24714J26587_10002023_pt1 | contig 13815 bp, 17 predicted proteins | sample BioPla4DNA2_FD_26587 | JGI IMG/M metagenome (IMG submission 26587)
AGAGTGAATGGCCAGTGGTCGTATATATGTGTTTTGTTAGATTTGCATAATAAAGAGATCATAGGTTATTCCGTTGGCAAAAATAAAACCGCAGAACTTGTTTATAGGACATTTCTTAACTGTAGGTATCCCCTGACAGAGATAAAGATATTCCATACAGATAGGGGCAATGAATTCAAAAACAAATTGATCGATGAAGTGATAGATACTTTCGGAATTGAAAGATCTTTGAGCAATAAAGGGTGCCCCTATGATAATGCAGTCGCTGAAAGTCTATACAATATATTAAAAACAGAGTTTATAAAGGGTAATGCATTTGATAATCTAGAGCATCTGTATATAGAGCTAGCTGACTATATAAATTGGTACAATAATCACAGACTACATGGATCTCTAAATTATCTTACCCCAATGGAATACAAGGACAAAGTAAGAGAGGCTAATAGACTTTAAGGTAAAGATGTGATGAATTTGTAACTATATGGTAAGATTGCCTTTGGCTTTGTCAAGGGCGAGTGCAGCGAGTTCACTTTACCCTTGACAAAGCCAAAAAGGCAATCTTATTATTACCAATAAATTCATACACCATTAAATAAATTGTTCGGTTTAAATATGTCCAAAAAAGTGTTGACATATCAATATACTTTTCTTAAAAGACTGTATAAAAAGTAGCTTAGATAATAACTATGCTAGAATCCCATATTTAGGACATAAATTATGGAAAGTAGCTGAATAGAAGGATAGAAATGCGACATAAAATAAGCCAAGAATATCAAGCACATCTAAAGTTAGCCAACATCTAATTGGCCAGATTTTAGTAAATATATAGTGTAGTAACAAGGTAGGACATGCATGGGATAAGGGGACAGGTACCTTGGCACAAATGAAGTAATTTTATATTACGAGACCTGTCCCCATGGCTCTTTCAGAATCAGATTATTATATTCGCATGTCATGGTAAACAGAAGATAAATATGGTATGCTATGAGTATAGGAAAGTGAACCTTATATAAGAGAGGATGAATCTCATGGTATACGATAAACAGCCCAATATTCTTATATATATGGCAGATCATTACCGTGGGGATATGGCACCTCCCTATGGGAGATGTTTAACTCCTAATCTAGATAGCCTTTATAATGATGGAGGCGTTGCTTTTACTAACTGTTTTACGCCTTCTCCTCATTGTTGTCCTTCAAGAGCTACATTCCATACTGGATTATATCCATCAGAACATGGTGTGTGGAACAATGTAATGGTGGGTAATACCCTATCAAGAGGGCTAATCGATGGCATATCTACATGGAGCATACCACTATCACAAGCAGGATATAAACTTTATCATAGTGGAAAATGGCATGTAAGTGCAGAGGTAGGGCCAGAAGAATTTGGATGGATAAATATCTATGGGAACGAAAGATTTCATGGTAAAAAGGGTCATAGACCAGCTCCTGACCCTTATGAATGGGATCAGTATATAAAAAATGATTGTCATATTGACTTAAAAGGTGAGGATCCTAAATCTATTAGGGGAAAAGGTCAGCTGATAAGAGAGGGATACCCGGATTTTGTTCTATATGGGCATTCAGAGGAGCCTTCCAATGATGAAAAAGTTGTTGCTGCAGCAGAAAAACAGCTTTACGAATGCTGCCAAAACCCTGATCAACCTTTTGTTTTGTATTGTGGAACTGTAGGACCTCATGATCCATATTTTGTACCAAAGAGATTTCTTGATATGTATGATATAGATGACATTAGGCTTCCTGAGAATTTTTATGATAATATGCTAGATAAGCCCAATCTTTACAGGAGAACCAGGGAACGGTTTGCGCAGCTATCGGTGGATGAATATAAAGAGGCAATTAGACATTTCATGGCTTATTGCACCTATGAAGACTGGCTATTTGGTAGACTTGTAAAGATTTTGAAGGATGAAGGACAATATGATAACACAGTTATCATATTTACTTCTGATCATGGAGATTATTGTGGTGAACATGGCCTTTTTGCAAAAGGATTACCATGCTTTAGATCAGCTTATCATATTCCCATGCTTATGCGTTGGCCAGGGGTTACTACCAGTAGGCATGAAAAGAATATTGAAAAGTATATCTCCTTAGCTGATTTTGCACCAAGTATACTGGACATTTGCGGGATAGAATACGATAAAGAAAGCTATTCAGGTAGGAGTTTTGTTCCTCTTATTGAGGGAGATCCAGATACAATTGCTAATTGGAAAGATGAGATGTATACTCAGACTAATGGAAATGAGCTATATGGGATACAGCGTTCCNTCATGACTTCAAAATGGAAATATGTTTATAATGGCTTTGATTATGATGAATTGTATAACCTTGAAGAGGATCCCTATGAACTTGTGAATGTAGCGGGTAGACCTGAAAATCGTCCCATAATTCGTGAGCTGGCAGCAAAGCTGTGGAAATTTGCATATGACAGAAAGGATACATGTATCAATCCTTATATAATGGTATCCCTTGCTGAATTCGGACCGGGGATAATATTTACTGATCTATGATTCAAATTAATTATTAAGAAGGGAGATATAAGATTGTGGATAATGAGAGCATAAACATGTTGTTAGAAGCCCTAGGGAAGGTAAAAGATTATGGTTGGCATTTGGAATATAGAAGAGAACAGCGACTTTGGAAAAAGGTTTATATTCCCTGCTCACTTTCTGATGCCATTAATAGTCTATTCAAACATGAGATGGATGCTATACGTAAAAATCTCAACCTTAAAAATTTAAGTACTTTGAAGAAAGCAGACCTGGCAACGGAACTTATAAATTTGATTCCCGGGCAGTATAAGAGGGTGCTGCATATGCTGGATCAGGAAAGGTATGCCCTCGTTAAAAAAATTGCCAAGAACGGGGGTTTCGTACCAGCTACGGATATACCAATTTCTCAAGTAGAGTCCTTATTGGAATATAGCATTATTTTTCCTGGCCTTTGCAATAGCCAAAGGATCCTATATATACCCCAGGAGCTTCTAGATATTTTTTCACAAATTGATAATGCACGTTTAGCTAAGATAGTACGAAGAAATACAGAATGGATTCGCTTAACCCAAGGCATGCTTTATTATTATGGTGTTGCAGATCTAGAATTAATTATGGATAGAATCAAACAGCTTACCACAGAAGAGGTTGATGTGTTAGAATTTTTACCCGTGCTGGACATGGCCAGCCAGTACTATGGACAAATTTATCCTTGGGAGTACGGGTTAAGCGATCATAGAATATTGAATCCAGAGGAAATAAGACATGAACACGAAATAAGGCCTGATATAGATTATTATCCATTTACAAAGAAACAGCTTTTACAAGCTGGAAAACCGGGCTATATTGATAGGTCTCCTGCTTTGAACAGTTTTCTTAGCTTTTTAACAATGCACTATATAATACCCGATGAGGAACTGGATGAAATAGCAATGGAGTTATTAGACATAATTAATTTAGATTTAGGGCCGGCGCATATAATTGACTATCTTCAAAGCTTTTTGGAGTTTCCTTCACTTGAATTCGCACAAAAAGTAGCGGCTCATATTATGGACCTAAATAACAATACTCGTAATTGGCGCTTAAAAGGATATACTCCCAATGAAATATATCAAAGGGAAGAAAAACATTTAAGACCATTGTCATCTAGACCATTTAAACAGGATTCAGCAGATTATAACATGGCTAATTCAAGAAGTCGTACTAAGGTTGGACGCAATGATCCCTGCCCGTGTGGCAGTGGTAAGAAGTATAAAAAATGTTGCGGTAAATAGTTTCTACAGGTCCCTTGGCTCATATGAAGTTATATTTTGTGCTACGGGACCTGTTGCCATGTCGTTTTGCGTCATCATATCTTTTTTAGCATTATGCTGTAAAACCCGAAAGCAAACTGAGCAATCCATGGTGATACTGCGGCGGTAGTTGCCCAGTGCCATGGAAGTTTAAATACCCAGAACAAAGTGACAACTTCCTTTAAACCCCTTACCCCTGATAATACCAGCCATGTAGAAAAGAGCATATTAAAGAACATAATCATAAAGAATATTAAAAAGCCATAGCGAAACCATTTAGTACGTAGCCAATGAGGGATATTTCGATTTCTAGAAAGATTAAATTTTCTACCTAGTAGCTCAAAGAGCTGCCCACGTCCGCAGTAACGGTTACAATAGGCTTTGGCTCCACTAAAAATTGATATCAACAAGGGCACAAGGAAACAAATAATACCCAGCCAGGCAAAGAGAATGTTTAAAAAACCTAAAACTATATAAAGCCCGGATGCAATCCACAGATATTCATACCAATATTTTTTCCTTTTCATTTTGACCCTCCCTATCAATATAGAGATACTGGTAATACAACTGGAAATTTTAAAACTCAAATTAAGTGAGAAATAGGGGTGAAGCTAAAAAGCTGAACCTTAAAATAAAGTAAAATTAGGCTCTTCGAGTTTTCGAGAGCGTACTATAGTGAATTAGGGGGGAAACCTAATGGACACGGTTTTAACGTTATTAGGGTTAGCACTAATCGTTGGACTTATATTGTTTCTCGTTATTGCAAGTGCTGTTAAAATGGGAGTAAGAGAAGCATTGAATGAATTCAAGGAAGATTTAGTTAGGGAAGATAATTCAGGGATGATAGACATACTTAAGAGTTAAAAGTTGATACCACAATAAACCAAATTTTAAAATAGGTACATTAAATAAATCCTGCTATGCAGCGTCTTTATAAAATCGCTCACCACGAGGCTTCTGATACTTATGAATATTTGCTAAAGTCGCATGGCTGTTGAGATTGTAAATATTCTTCCACAGCTTTTGCCTTAATACAGAACGCACAGTTTCTACAGATGGATTCTGCGATGACCGTGTCCTTAGCCAACCCGTAAATTTATTCCAAATTAATTCAGGAAAACTCAAGGATATCATCGATAAAATACCCAAGGCCATGCAGCTTAAGAACGTATATACCTCAATAGCTCGCATAGTGGAAATAATTTTTTCTTTATCCTTATCCTCTGTTATGGGGGAAAGGTCACTGTTAGTTTTGAACCGTGAAATTTTAGGCATAGCCGCAGTCCAAAAGTGATAGAAGAAGCCGCCCAAGTTCTGCTTGAGCATCTTGAAGGATACCTCAATCTTGAACCGATAGCTATAGGCAAGAATAATCTTTTCGGGATCCATAGTTAGGTCTGAACACATTAGAATCATTGTCTTCTCTCCAGTTTTGACCATAACAAACCTTAGCATCCTGCCTATGGGTCTCCATATAAGATTCTTGCAAAGGTATTCTACGGTTTCTTCCTTTCCGTATAGATTCATGGTAATGGTAGTAAAGGTATCTATGGCATCTTCAAAAAGTTCGCTTAAGATTACTTTGCTACCATACTTCCTTGGCCTGCCACGCTATTTCACCTTAGGCGGCTCAGGGGTTTCAAAGGCAACAGTATTTTTCTTGCCCCTAGTTATCAGAGTTATGTTCTCAGCTTCCCTTTGTGCAGCATTAAAGGCATACTTACTTACGAAGAAAGCATCAAGGAGCAATATGGCCTTTTGAGATGTTTGGTCTACAAAGTTAGAAACCATTTGTATCATTTTAGCTACACTGGTATTAGCATTTTCAGCTTTGCCTTGTTCCACGGATACTGGTGAGGTACCACCTTTAAGGCGCTCTATCTCATCAGTGCCATCCTGAAGCTCAACATCTACAGGAATACATTGCATAGTCTTATCTTTTGCTAATATGCCCACCATCCCGAATTGGTGACCGAATATATACTCTGCTTTACCTACGTTTTCAGAGTCTTGATGTAGCTTTTTTACTCCTGGCATATGCCTTGCCTCTTTCGGAACTTTGATATGGTCTCCGACTATTACCATAGAGCTATCCAGTTCTACTAATTTATCATTGGAACTCACGATAGCTTGCCATCTCCCTTTAATGCTTTTTAATTCATAAGCCTTAGAACGGAAGAAGTGGAGCATTGACTCATAATAACGGGGATTAAGACTCAAGCACCCCACGATGGTGGAGATCCCTCTTATGTCTGGCCTGATTAAAAACCCAACCATAATAGTTACAAACCAGGCAAAGGTTTCCTCCCTCTTGAAACAAATACGAAATTGGTGTAGTATTTTATCTATAAGCTTGAGCATTCTTGTTAACCTCCAGTAATTTTTTTGAGATGAATTAAATTTACCATGGTTAACATAATGTATCAAGCTTATTACATATCCAATTTATGGTTAGAACTTTTAACTCTCAAGTAGACATAATAAAGGATAAAAAATAAATTAATATTACGACGTACTCTTAATATTTAGAGTTGTTTTTGTAGAATTATACCAGATAGGAAATGGGGTTAATTTAATGTTATTAGGTTTGAGGATTTTAATCATTGCTTGTCCATTAATAGGTATCGTAATATGTGCGAAGGGTATGAAAACAAAAAACATCCTCTATAGAGGTGCTTTTTACTTCTTTCTTTTACTGTTTATAGAAAAGGTGTATTCCTTAATTGTTCCATCATATATTCAAAGACTTATAGATCAAGGAATTGATAACCCTGGCCTTTTGGTTAGAAATTCGACTATTCCACCCTTAATGTTTACAGCTGTAGCTCTTGTGGTATTTTTAATATATTTGCTTAAAGGACTTAATAAAAGTTCTAACAATTGATCGTCAGAATTAAAGGGAAAAGGTAACCCGTGTTCCATAATGGTTATGTATATAGTTAGATGAACAATCAAAGTCAGGATAAAAGCAATGTGTACAATAATAAATAAAGGTTAATTTGGATTCTTTGCAGAATAGGTATAGATGAATAATTCAAGGATGTGATTTGGATGTTAACTTTACTTTATTCTATAGGTGCAATAGTCCTGATAATATCTATCATTATAGGTATCTATTCAGGTGCATTTATGAGATTTCTTGTTTCTGTAGCTGGGGGTATCGCATCAGCAATCATATTTTTTGCACTGGCAAAGATATTGGAGAATCAAGAAACTATTCTATATAAATTGCTCCATCAGGAAGAAATCCAAAGGAAATATCAAATGCAAGAGAAAAAAATATGCCCAAGGCGCAACAAGGAATATGATATTGATTTTAGTTCCTGCCCACATTGTGGATATAGGGGTTAGTTTGGTACCGTAAGGATTATTATGATGTAAGCGTATATAAGGCCACTTTTGATGAAAGAACAAAGGATGATATAAATAACTGGGTAAAGGATAAAACCAACGGCATGATAGAAAGTCTTTTAGAGCAGGCTCCTCCCCATGGTGCTGTTATGTATCTTATAAATGCCTTATCATTTGATGGGGAGTGGGAAAACATTCCGATGTCAGATTTATTAGTATACCTTGATGTGAAAGTTGTAATGGATTTAATTGAAAACAAGAAAGATAATGTAGTTTATGCTACAATCCCTAAATTTTCGTATGGTAATAAGGAAAATGATTTAGCTTGGGCTATCTTGTTGAGGCCGGGACAACAATTCTTAAAAACAATTGATGAGCGTGAGAAGTTTTTGGATTCTTATTCTAAATATTGTACCTTCGACAGAAATGCCTTTGATTACTATACAGTATTATTTGGAAGCTATTTTTATCAGATAAGTCCGGGAGATGAATTTCGGGAATATAGATCAATAATTAAACACCTTATATACCAGATTATTTAGTAGGTTAGAAAACTATATAAGCTATAGTTTGCCCCAATATGGATTAAGTGGAGTTTATTCTCAAATGAAGCACTATAATAAACTTATATTAGGCATTTTTATAGTTTTAACTATTATGATTATTACTAGCTGTAGTTCTGTAGTCAATTATCAGAATAGTATATTTCAAGATGAGAACAAGATCGTAGAAAACGTAGATAGCTATACTTATCGGTCCCGAATAGGCAAGAGTAGAGGGAATAAATATGATGTAAAATTTGCTTCCTTTTCGGGGATGGATACCATATATAAAATTAAAAGCGATGGAGAAAATGATGTCGTATTTGCTTTTGAATCCGTTATTGAGGATGGTGAATTCAAAGTAGTGCTAATAACTCCAGATGATGAAATTATAAACCTTGTGAATGGTACAAAAGAGGGTAATGAAAGAATTAAAATTAAGGAAGGAGTTAATAGAATAAAACTTGTTGGCAAAAAAGCCAAAGGGGAAATTAAGCTTAAAATCGATTCAGGAGAGGATATTGCTATTAAACGGGTGGATTGAAACAACACAAGGCATGGGCGTAAGCCCAAGTAGAAGTGTGAAAACAATGATTTTATAGACTGTAATAACCAAAAAGTAATTTGTACAATGATAAGTATTGATAAAAGCATATGGCAATGATACAATATTACCAACAAATTGAAAGGATGGTTGCAAAATGGCTGTTTGCTTTATGAGGCTCCGCCATTTAATTGTTAGATAAAGACAATTAAATATCTGATAAGGTACACTAGTCGAAATCTAGGTTTGTTTTGTGTACCTCATTAACGGATTCTTGTAATGAACATTCATATAGCTAAATCCTTTTAACATTGCTGCCATCACGCTCATGATGCGGTTATCATTATNCATTTAAAATCATAGATATAGAAGTATTTAACAAAAGCTGTATATGAACGATTTGTTCATATACAGTTTTTTATTTTTGGATATTTGCTAAATAGTTTAAGTTTCTAGGAAGCGGATTAAGTATATCCCCATAATCATAATTCAATAGATCTATAGGGAACTAATTGCTTAAGAGTTATGATTGTTCATTACACATGAATCCATAACAAGATAATAAAGGATGGTGGATTCTGTGTTAACTAAAGATATTAAGAAGAAATTAGAGAACTCGCAAAATTTTCTACACAGTGATAAACTGGTTGGTCAGCTAATAGAAAAAAGCAACGTAGAAAAAGGAGATATAGTAATAGAAATTGGACCAGGTAAAGGTATTATTACAAAACAATTGGCAAAAACATGCAGTAAGGTTTATGCAGTAGAGTATGACCCCTATCTATACAGAAAGCTTAATAAAATGTTTTATAATATAGAAAATGTTGAGATTCAGCATGGAGACTTTTTAGAGTTTAGGCTACCTGAAAAACAAAAATATAAAGTCTTTTCCAGTATTCCGTACAATATTACGTCAGCAATATTATCCAAGTTGACATCTTCATATAATCCGCCTGAAGATGCTTATCTTATAGTTCAGGAAGAGGCAGCAAGAAAATATGCCGGAAGTCCCTATAATAAAGAAAGCATGCGTTCCCTACTTCTTAAGCCATATTTCGACTTGGAGATTATATGCAAGCTGAAAAGAACTGATTTTAAGCCTGTGCCTAGTGTGAATAGTTTATTACTTCATATTAGAAAACGAAAGAATGCACAGATAAATAAAAGCCAGACTGATTTATATAGAGATTTTATTGCTTATATATTTAAAAGAAATGGCAATATGAGAGAAAGATGTGAATATATTTTTAGCTACAAACAACTAAAGCGACTTTCAAAGGATGTTGGGTTTAACGTGACTGATTGCCCTGCTTATATAAACTTTCAACAATGGCTAAAGGTTTTTCAATATTATATCATTGGCGTACCTGATGAGAAAAAAAGATTGGTGCGTGGTTCGTATTCAAGACTACGAGATGAGCAAAAGAAAATAGATAAGATTCATCGAAGTAGAAGATAAAACTAATCCTTGATCCTTTAATCTTATATCCCATCAAATTTAGCAGAACTTTATTTACTTTTTAGGTGAATGGAGTGAGGCCTGAAGGAGAAAAGGATGCTATCCTATCTACCTAAAAACTTAATACTGTATCGGATAATGGTATATAATGGGTCATAGAAGTACTAGATGCTTTTGTGATGCATTAGTAGGAAGAGGCGTCACATCAGTAGATTTACGTATAACAACATTAAATTTAGTTGGAGAGGATTGGAATGATGAGGAAGATTGCTGTGATTGGATGTGGAGGATCAGGCAAATCAACACTTTCACGCAAGTTATCTAAAATATTGAATATACCCGTATATCACTAGATAAATTGAATTGGAAGCCAGGATGGATTCCTACTTCAAAAGATGAGTGGAACTATTTGATGGAAAATCTTGTCTCCGAAGAAGAGTGGATTATCGATGGTAATTATGGAAGCACATTAGATATTCGCTTAAATGGTGCAGATACAATCATTTTTTTAAATATATCTACATATCTTTGTGTTTATAGAGTGATAAAAAGAAAGTTAATGTATCATGGAATGTCAAGGCCAGATATGACAGAAGGTTGTCCAGAAAAATTAGATTTTGGTTTTTTAAAATGGGTTTTAAGATACAATAAAAACCAAAAGCCAGGAATTCTAGAACGTCTAGAAAAATTATCAACCGAGAAAAATGTTATTATTTTAAATAATCCTAAAGAAGTAGATAAATTTATCTATGGTTTGAAATAATAACAGCTTAAACCATGTTTATCCCTATGACATATAATTTATAAAATAGGTCATACCACTGGAATTATATAGAACATTATTATTTTTTATGGGGTGGGGTTAAGCAGATGGCTGATAATAGGTTTTTATCCGTAAGTGGTATAGTTATAAGGGAGAACAAGGTATTACTTGTACGTCAGGCATATGGTGCCGCGAAAGGGCTATTGGTAATACCCGGCGGATATTTATTACAAGGTGAAATGCCCAATATTGCCCTGGAGCGTGAGATACGAGAAGAAACAGGGATTGTTGCAAGCATAGAAGAATTGATTGCCATAAGGTTTTCCGAGAAGGATTGGTGGGCAATTTTTTCCGCTAAATATATTTTGGGAGAACCTACTCCCGATGGTTATGAGAATCATGAAGCCTTATTTCTTGATAGGGAAACCAACAACTTAGCGTTAGGATTAATGTACTAGAATCCCAAGTTAACAAAAATAGCAACAATAGCAGCAAGCCCCCATCACCTGAGGAATCTAAAAGGCATTTACGAAAACTATGGCCACGAATGGGCAAAGGGGATGTCGGGGCTTCTAGTAGAAATCAAGGGACGGGTAGAAACCCTAATGGAGCAAGGGATAGACTCTATGCCCTCCGATGAAATCAAAGTCTATATGGAAAGATATAATGATATCATCGTTAGGGGTAAAGAAGAGAATGCCTTAAAAAGTGGGAATCTCATATCGGAAAAGACAGGTAAGCCTAAAAAAGGCGAGGCTCTTAACCTTTTAGAGAAGCTTGAGCAATACAACCTGGAGACCCTCGCTTTTATGCTTAATTTCGACATTCCTTTCGACAATAATTTAGCTGAAAGGGATATCAGGATGGTAAAGCTAAGACAGAAAATCTCGGGCTGCTTTCGAGGTGATGACGGTGCGAAGATGTTCTGCAGGGTACGAAGCTATATCTCAACGTGCAGAAAGAACGGCCTGAAAGTGTTAGAATCACTAGCAAAGGCGATGAAAGGAGAGCCCTTTATCCCCCAGAGTTCCCTTTAATATTCAATTGTTAGATGTGAGGGATATTGGCGATATCCTTTATTAAAGCTACCTTTTTTTATAGGGATCAATGAACATGCCTACATATTAACACAGGCTTACCCTAAATGGGAACCCCCGAGTGGTAACACCCTGTAGACTGGTATCCATGGGGAGACGAGGCCTTTAAAAAAGCTAAATCAGAAGACAAACCAATCTTCCTATCCATCGGCTATTTCACCTGTCACTGGTGCCATGTTCGTGAAATAAACCATTAGAAAACGCATTCATATCAAGGGCTTAAAGGTATTAATTATATCTCTTACATACACATTATACGCCTAAACAGGCTAGTATAAATAATATGTTCATTTTATACAGGACTAATGGAATTCTCATGTATAGGTGATATTAGGTAGTTTAAAGGGTGAAATAAGCAACTAAATAACTAATTTAGGTTGTATTTAACCTAAATAACGAATATAATATAGGTAATGAAAGGAAGGAGGATGTTTTATATGAAGGTCAATATAAATAATTTAGTTTCTATTTCGGAAGCAAATCAAAATTTTTCTAAAGTAGCTAGGCTGGTAGATGAAAATGGAGTAGCAGTAATCTTAAAAAACAATGTACCCCGTTATGTGTTGATTGAATATAGCCAACTACAAAAAGAGGATACGGTAACTGAAAAAGAAGTGGATGACGTGGCCAAAAAAGTATTATCAAAGCATATGAAGGCCTTCGAGGAATTGGCAAAATGAAAAGGTTAACTAAAAATCATATATTGAAAATGCATAATCTTCTCATTGGAGAAACAGGCGGAAGCCATGGGATTAGGGACGAAAGTCTATTGGATTCCGCCTTAAATGCACCATTTCAAAGCTTTGATGGGGAAGAACTTTATAAGACTATTCAAGCAAAAGCGGCCAGGCTAGGCTTTGCACTTATCAAGAATCATCCATTTGTAGACGGGAATAAACGAATAGGGATTCTAGCAATGCTGATTTTTCTCGAAGTGAATGGGATTAAGATTTCATGCACAGATGAAGAACTGGTTAGGCTTGGACTTGCACTAGCAGATGGTTCAATAGATGACAAAAATTTATTAAGATGGATAATAGACCATAGTTAGCAAGAGGCTTGCTATGGTTAATATAAATAAATATTCGAATAGGGTTGGGATCATAGATATCATCAGATAAAAATTACGCATTAGTAGATTATAGTGATGCTGAAGGGGAGAGAAATTTTGAATGAGGAATAGAATAACCATAATAACAACCTGTTTTGCATCAGTAATGGCAATTGTACTTTTGCTACCGATACCTGTACGCTTAAATATAACTTTTCAGGGTTTTCGGTTTATAGATACCCCTGATACCGTTACAGATAGTTCTGTAAATATATCAATAAAAGGTTGGCACTTAATTTACCTGTTTCGGCCTAATGAGATCAAGGGAATATTAACTATTACTCCTTATGATTTTGAAAAATCTAATAATGCAGTTTATGAGTTTATGGGTAAGACATTTACATCATCTGATGATATAATATGGTCTTCATTAACACGATATAGTGCAACTAGAAATAGTTATACCCCAGGATATCTATGTTTTGGTAAAAACTTCGAAAATGTCATGGTAACCGAAAGTGAGGATAGTGAACATTTCTATATAGCGACTGCTAAAACTAATTATGATTTAAATGATTTGCTCAATTATTTTGAAGGTCATATTCCTACTCAATTATATAAATGGTATATATCTTAAGAACACAGTTGTTAAGGAAGAAAAATTGCATTAAATGCTTTATTTTATCTTAAAGAAGAATATGTGAATGGGTGATTATAGTGAAACAAAATAAATACGATGATGATGTCTTTTTCGGCAAATATAGCAAAATGAGCCGTTCGAAAGATGGTCTTGAAGGTGCGGGTGAGTGGCACGAACTAAAAAAGATGCTACCTAACTTTAACGATAAAAGGGTTTTAGATTTAGCAAGATAAGCGGGAATACTTAAGTAAAAATTATTATTTGTAGTTAAGACACATTCTCTATATAATGTGAAGAAACCGGTACATATTTCTGTGAAACGGAGGAAAAGTATGAAAGTTAAATAGTGATTTATTTCACTGTTAATACAATGCCAATTATACAAGGGGGTGAAAGGACGTGAGTCACGATATTATAGATACATATGTATAAAGTCAAGGACTTTCATTTGGTGATTGTCAATACTCAGTGAAAATGTCACCTAAAAAAGTATAATTTTATTCTATGAAAATGTCACTTTCGAGATATAATTTTGCTTTTTAAGTAACGAGTTAGAA
>JGI24714J26587_10002027_pt1 | contig 13786 bp, 17 predicted proteins | sample BioPla4DNA2_FD_26587 | JGI IMG/M metagenome (IMG submission 26587)
CGAGGAGAAGAGCGATTCCTACAAGGCGGTGGAGGTCGTGGATGGCCGCGCCGCNCTCGTCGGCAANGTNGGNGTGGTCAAGCCGCTGCTGCAAGGCACTCCCGAGGAGGTNCGGNAGGCCGCGCTGCGNTCGGTGGACGCGGGCTTCAACATCATCTCNGCCGGCTGCGGGCTGTCGGCCCTGATCAAGAAGGAGAACCTGCAGGCCATGGTGGACGCCGTCAAGAGCCTCCCGCCCAAGCGACGCTGAGACCTCTTCGCGGGCCGGGAACCGTCGCCATGTCATCCCCGCCCGGCCCGTTTTTTCTTTATCAACGCCCCAGGAACTCGGCCAGGAGCTTTCTCTCGGCCCGGCGCAGAACGATGTTCAACGAAGACTTGGAGCATCCCACCAGGGGAGCGAGCTGTTCCAGGGTGGTGCGCTGCGGTATGTCGTAGTAGCCCTGGTCGAAGGCGATCTCCAACGCCTTGACCTGGTGCGCCGTCAGTCCTGTTCTGGAGCTCAGATCTCGGCTGCTGCGGACCACCACNTTCCGGCCGGTCGCTCTCAGGTCGGTTATCAACTTACCGATCGAATCTATGTCGGGGCCCAGGATGGTCCAGGACACCACGCCGTTCGGCTCCGCCCTGGCCGATTCGACGAAGCAGCCGGAGGAAGGTATCATGCGGCAGATGTCACAGTCTGCACCACCACGTTCCGGCCGGTCGACCTCAGGTCGGCGATCAGCTTCGTGACCGAATCGGCGTCGGGGCCCAGGATGGTCCAGGACACCACGCCGTTCGGCTCCGCCCTGGCCGATTCGACGAAGCAGCCCGTGGAAGGTATCATGCGGCAGATGTCACAGTCGTTGTTGGACACCATCGCGAGATAGTCGCCCGGCGCGTGCTTGGTGAGATNCACCGTGCACCATTCGCCCAGCCTGCTGTCGAGATCGGAGATCTCCTTCTCGCACTGCTCCTGAGGCCCCCGTATGCGGACCAGACTGTGTCCCGACCTCGGTCCGGTCGGGGCGCAGCGCATCACCTCCACCGAGAGGCCCTTGTCCACCAGCCCCGGCAGGATATTGGTGCAGATGTTTCTGTTCACCATCTTGTAGGAAAGGATGACCCGCCGCATGTCGACTGGGGATCGTCTAACTTCGGCAAATATCCTTTTATCCTCTTATCGACGCGCAGAATCACATTTCACAGCGGAAGCATCTCCCTCCCGTAGAATGAGTTGGTGAGCTGTGCAGCCGCGGAATAGTAGCAGATGATTGAGAACGCCAACGCGAGGTATCCGGCAATGGTCAGCGGTACCGCGGTTGCGCCGAAAACGCCTGCCAAGGACAGACCGAGCAACATGAGCCCCGTGCCTATTATTGCCAGGCCGACCGACATCAGGCGGGACAGGCGTAGCATCGACGGGAGCAGAAGGAAGAACACGATGCTGGTGCCGGTGAACCAGTACCCGTCCATGACGGATTCGCCCGGGATGAGAAGGCCTCGAACGAACGAGAGGCCGGCGCCGATGCCGAGCAGGCCGCCGAACACCATGCCCATGGTGCCGAAGAGAACCTCCCCTCGGCGCATCTCGATGATTCCAAGGATGGTGAGGGGGGCCGAGATGCCCAGTATCCAGAGTCCCAGGGCGGGCGCCAGAGTGGCCTGGTCATCGGAAGTGGCGAAGAAGAACAATCCCAGATGCAGTACGCCTAGAATGAACAGCGTCGCTGGCCCGCCCGGCGCCCAGCCCTCCTCATCGGCCATGGCCAGCAATATGGCGGCCGCGATAGATATCGATTATGACCGCGTCGATGTTAGAAATTCCTAACAAGGTTTCATATACTAATGTTATGTTTATCGCACATAAGGTTAGAAATACATAACTAGGTGACAACATGGCAGAGATGGAACGAGAATCGACGGGCGACCGTGTACATCACACAGGCCAGGGCTTTCATGTTTACGACGAGATGGAGATGCGCCAGGGGGATCGAACATGGCGATAAGCATGGTAAGGGCGAGAACGATCAGCATGGTCCTCGGCGGGGCACTCCTCATCGCATGCGGGGTCCTGATGATCCTGAACGACACGTTGGAAGGCATCCTATGGCTCGAGGTCCTCCTCGGCCTGGGCCTGTTCGGCGGCGGACTGTTCGAGTTCCTCGGCATGAGGAAGCCGCTCAAGGATGAGCGGACCGAAAGGATAGGTACGAGGGCGGCCACCTATTCATGGTACTCCCTTCTCGTCCTGGTAAGCTTCTTTGCCATGGTGTTCGGGTTCGGAGGCGGCGACAAGATGACCATGTCCCAGGCCGTGGGCGTTTTACTGATCGCCATGGTGGTGTCCATCCTAGGCTTCAACTGGTATCTTGGACGCCGGGGAGATGTGGAATGAGGACGACCATCAAGGAGCACCGCGCCCGTCTTAACCTGACACAGGAGCAGCTGGCCGAGAAGGTCGGCGTGCGTCGGGAGACCATCGTCTTCCTGGAGAAGGGGAAGTACAACCCCTCTCTACGGCTGGCGCGCGACATCTCGCTCGTGCTTGGCGTCAGCATCGAGGAGCTGTTCCTGTTCGACGACGAGGAAGAGAAAAAGGAATAACGCATCGAGCGATGACCCGGGCATGGTGCACATCGTGCCGGTGGACGCCGGGAACGCGGAAAGGTACGTTGAACTGGTCGAGGCGTTGGCCAACTTCGAGAATCTCGACCCTCCGGGCGAGGAGGGCCGCGCCCGACTGATCAGCGACGCGTCCTCGGCCGACAGACCGTTCCACGCGTTCCTGGCCATGGTCGACGGCGTGGCCGTCGGCTACGTCACGTTCCTCTTCACCTACTCGACGTTCCTGGCGCGGCGGACGCTGTTCCTGGAGGACATCTTCGTTCTCGAGGAGTATCGTGGCCGGGGCATAGGAACGAAGCTGTTCCGCTTCTGCGTCGATGAGGCGAAAAGAGAGGGCTGCGGGCGCATGGAGTGGGCCGCCCTGGGCTGGAACGAGCCGGCGCACTGGTTCTACGAGGGATTCGGCGCCAAGCGGCTGGACTGGTACCTGTTCCGGCTTTCGGGCGATGATCTCGACGCCATCCAATGATCACGGCTTGATGTACTTCGACTCCTCTATGCGGCGTCGTAGCATCTCGTCCTCATCGATGGGTATCTCTTCCTTCTTCTCTTCCTTCTGCTCAACAGGCGGGTCGCCCCAGATGAACAGCGGGGTGAGCTTTCCGCAAACGGAGCAGCGCCTTATTCTCACTATGAGCAGATTGATCCCGAACAGGCCGGGGACGAACAGTTCGCCACATCTTCGGCAGCGTCGAATGCTAGCCATGCTCGATGTTATCGAGAAGTCCTAGTTAACTCTATCTTCGCACCGTTCAATCCATCTAGGCAGGAGGCCGTGGATCGGTCACCAGCATCCTTTTCGGTCGCATATATGGTCAAGTACATTCTCTCGGTCATCATTCCGCGTCGATCCACATTCTTCATGGATGATGTTCGGCGACGTCAAGTCCTTGGACATCGTCTCGCCTATGCATCTATCAGTGGGTCCCTGGACCATTGATCTAAGCAACACGCTGTCTGTTGGTGTTAGCGTTTCGAGCGATAAGGCATATGGTATGCTCGAAGATCAGGGACCATCCGCATTACTTATTCAATCATATCTATCGAATAGTGCGTTGAATGCGGATGGACATATGGGCGGATATGGGGCGACTTTCGAAGGATTATAGATTCAGTAGTGCATGTCCCTGAGGGGATAAGCTGAGACTATATTCTGGAACTGCGGAGCAGTTTATTGAAGACACCACGATGAACAGCATTACAGATAAGCTCAAAACGACTTTCTTTCATTATTTCAGATATTATCCTTCGACAAATGAGGTCAGATCTTGGCGCGAGTCCCTGAAAGCCACTTCATTATTGTTCTCGTCCTCAAATTTCAATGATCAGGGGGTGATCTTGGAATATCAATTACCACAGACTTCTCGGCGCCTTGATTGCATGGTATGCGGTAAAGATGAAGCAGGAAAGGATAATGCTGTGATAATATAGCTAAAGCAATGGGGAACATGTCAAAACGCCGAAGGCGAGAATGAAGTCCTCACGTATGTTGGCGGCAACTATCGAGAAGTTCTTCACCCCTCGGCCCAGGTGAATCAGTATCGAATGTATCTACAAGATACCCATACGGCATTTTATGACGGAGTAGACCCCATCAGACTGGCATCGTGTGCATACCTTCATAACTATCCTTATTCACCTGAAGATGTTCCCTTCAATAAGAAGTTCACAAAACTTCTTCGAGAGAGTCCTCTCTCCACCAAAGACGATGTCGCTAAATTAAGGAATTTTCTGATCCCCCGGCTCGGAGGGGGAGAGGGAATGGTGGTCCTACAGAAGGTGGAGCATAGCGACTGCCGCCCTAGTAAAAAGTTGATGCAACATGTTGCGAACATCATCGAGGGCAAGAAGGAGTATACGTTGCTCGACGACCAACTGATTGTTTATGATAAGCTTCTGGCCTGGGCAAAACAAGGATTCCACGATCGCAAAAAATCCGTCATAATAGTCAAGGGAGGCCCTGGCACCGGGAAATCGGTGATCGCAATGAATCTCATGGCCGCCCTATCCAGGCAGAACATCGCGACATATTATGCAGCTGGATCGAAAGCATTCACAGAAACCTTGAGGAAGATAGTCGGTGCAAGGGGCAGCGTTCAGTTCAGATATTTCAATACTTTCGGGAACGCTGAACCGAATTCCATAGATGTGCTGATCGCCGACGAGGCGCATCGCATCAGGGAGACCAGTAATAATATGTACACTCCAAGGAAGATGCGTAGCGGATTGCCCCAGATAGATGAGCTGTTGAGGGCAGCAAAGGTCTCCGTATTCTTCATCGATGATCTGCAGGTCGTGAGGCCTAATGAAATAGGTTCGGTCGAGTACATTAGGCAACACGCTCGCGAAATGGGGGCAGATGTTCTAGAATATGAGCTCTAGGCTCAGTTTAGATGCGCAGGCTCCGATGCGTTCGTCAACTGGGTGGACAATACGCTTGGCATAAGACGTACGGCAAACGTGATCTGGGACCAGGGCGAGAACTTCGATTTTAAAATATTCAGCTCGCCAGAAGAGCTTGAAGGGGCCATTCGAGAGAAGGCCGAACAAGGATATACGGCGAGGATGACAGCTGGCTTCTGCTGGCCTTGGTCCGATCAGAATCCAGACGGGTCGTTGAAGGACGACGTGGTCATAGGCGACTATAGGCGTCCCTGGAACGCCAAACATGATGCAACGCGCTTACCGAAAGGTGTGCCTAAGGCCCAGACCTGGGCATATGATGAAGGCGGAATGGAACAAATCGGCTGCATATACACGGCACAGGGTTTCGAGTTCGATTATGTCGGGGTCATCTTCGGCAAGGATCTGACATATAACTTCGACAAGGCCCAGTGGGAAGGCCATAAGGAAGCTTCAGAGGATGGTCTGGTCAAGAAACGTTCAGGGAATAGATTCACCGACCTTGTGAAAAACACATATCGGGTTCTTCTAACAAGGGGTATGAAAGGGTGTTACGTGTATTTCATGGACAAGAACACGGAGAACTTCTTCCGTTCTAGGATCGAACGAGCAGATAACTGACGCTTCTGTTTGAAACGAACATATGCGATATCGCGCGATGCGCGCCATCCAGCAAGTTACTGGTTCCATCACACCTTTCCTTGGCTGTGTCTTTAAATCAATTAATACACATCGCCGTTCTCCAAGGGGACGCAGATGAACGAAACTTCGGTAAACGAGGAAAGGCCCGCTGAAGAATACAGGCGCCTGAACAAGAAGTGCATGCTTTCGATGTACATCAACAACGCCATCACATATGCCATCCTTCTGACGGCGTTCCTTCTGCTATTGACCTTCGTGCCTCAACTACAGGAACCGGCATTTGGGCCTGTGATAATGCTGGCCTCGGCAGGCATGGTCCTACTTCTCATATATCTCATCGCTGGCCCCAAGATCTACTACGACCGCTATCGATACATCATCACCGCCGACAAGGTGGACGTGCGCTACGGCATCGTGATCCTTCGGCATATCCTAGTTCCCATTGAAAGAGTCCATCAGGTGGAGGTCTCCCGCGGCCCGGTCAACAACATGCTCGGACTGGCGAACGTCAACATCACCACTGCCGGCGGGGTGGCGACCATCAGCTACCTTGAGTTGGATGAAGCGGAGAAGATCGCGGAGCGTCTAAACGACCTCATAAACAGAATGTTAAGGGATAGGGAGTGACGTGTCGGAAGAACTCCTGAGGTGCCACCCATCCATCATAGTGGAGAACACCCTCCGCACCGCCATAGCTCTATTGATAATCCTGTTCTTCTGGGTCAGGTCGCTCGACATGCCGTACATCGTTGGCCTGGCCGTCCCCCTGGTCGTGCTGATAGCCTTCCATTACAGGCAGTGGAAGCTCACCTTCATACGGTTCGGGGAGACGGACATCGTCGTCGAACGAAAGACGCTCTTCAAGCTCAAGAAGACGATACCATATTCCAGGATCGCATCGGTGAACATCAACCGAGGCGTCATAAACCGCCTGTTCGGCACGTCGAAGCTAATCATCAACATAAATTCAGGTTACAACGCGGTCAAGCCTGAAGCGTCCCTTACCTTCGAGCAGCGCTTCGCCGACCGTATGTGCGAGGAAATCTCCCGACGCATCAACTGCGCCGAGATGCCATCGTTCGGGGAGGAGGTGGAACCGCTCGTCCAGTTCACCACCGCGGACGTCATCCTTCACGGCCTGTTCAGCGTCCCCACATACCAGAGCATCCTGGGCGCCTTCTTCCTTGCCAACTCCGTGATCGAGCAGTATCGTTCAACCATCACGCAGGCAGGGGCGGACCTGGGCGGGTCGCTGATCTCCCTGTTCATGTTCTTCCTCCTCACGGTGCTCCCGGCCGTCAGGCACATGATCTACTATTACGGGTTCAAGGTGTACAGGAAGGGGGACACGATCTTCCTGCAGCACGGGCTCATCCGGTTGTACAACATATCGTTCAACATCTCGCGCATCAATGCCATCAAGGTCAAGAACACCCTTGTATCGAGGCTTCTTGGCCGGTCCTGCATCGAGGCGGAGGTCGTGGGCATAGGCTCCGATGACGGCCGCGGGACCACCCGGCCGCTCATCAGCATCCTCAAGGACGATGCGATCACCCAGCGCCTCTTCGTGGAGCTGGTGCCCGAGTTCATCTATGAGGGGGAGGCCGAGAAGCAGCCGGATGGTGCGAGGAGCGTGCTGATCGGGCGGACGATAATCGCCTCAGCCGTTCTCATCGCGGTGATGGCATACCCGTCGATGCTCGCCTACGAGAGGTTCGCCTCGGGAGGCAACGGCATCGTCGATGCCATGCTGCCATACGCCTTCCCGCTGCTGACGGCGTTGGCCATCATCGCCATCGTCTATTCCGTATCCGTCTCATTGAGGGTCCGGGAGATGGACACGGGGGAGAGGCTGTTCACCTTCGTCAATGGCATACTCGACCGCGAGACCGTGGTGATGAGCTATGACAAGGTGCAGATGGTGCACGTCATCCGCGGTCCGCTCGCCAGGCGCTTCGGCGTTGCGAGCGCGAAGGTGTTCCTGCTGTCCTCGACGGGCACCAGCAGCATATCCTCCGGCCTGTTCCGGGAGGACGGTCTCGAAAGGATATGCGAGATCGTCATGGAACGCGCGACTCGGGGAAGGCGCTGAAGCGGCGCGCGGGTCTAGAACTCTGCAAGGGTGCGCTGTCCTTTAACCAGCGGCCTCGCGTCGATCCCGAGTCGGGCCTTGATCTCGTAGGCGAGCGAATCGGCGAAACCATGATGCGTGATGACCAGCTCGGGCTCGCATCCCTTGACGAACTCGATGAGGTCGTTGAAATCGGCATGGTCGGAGAATGGGAAGGCCTCATGCACGCCCATCCTGCGCTTGTACCCCGCATCGATGGCCCAGCCGGAGACGGCCAGCCGCTTTACGTCCCGGTTGCACATCAGCTTTTCCTGTCTGGTGCGCTTCAGCCAGGGGGAGCATACCACAACGAACGGTTCGTCTATGGCCTCCCCATCCCACAGTTGGCATTCCAACGGGTCCTCCTCGCTACGCAGCAGGGAGGTGGCGTTGAACACGGACAGATCGGCATATGGGCCGAGGTCGCGCAGTATGCGTATCATGTCCTGCGACTTTCCGAAGGGATAGGCGAAGAGAGATACAGGCCGCCCCTGGGAGAAATTGTCCTCCACCTCATCACGGATGAGCGAGGCGATCACATCGCTCGGCGGGAAGACATAGCGAGGCTTCCCGTAGGTCGATTCTATTATCAGTATGTCGGTCTTGACCGGCCTAGCTCCCTTGTTCCCGCAGCGATTTCGGGTACACAGGTCGCCAGTGTATAGAACGCTGCGGCCGTTGACCTCCACCTGGAACATTCGAGAGCCGGCCATGTGCCCGGCGTCCAGCATGGTCACGCCGTCCGGCTCCGCCATGGAGAGCTGTTTCTTGCTCCTGTCGTTCAGGCAGCGAAGCGTGATGTCGGAGGCGATGACCTCCGTTCCCTTGATGCGCTTCGGTAGATGATCGGAATGAGCGTGGGAGATGCAGAACGTGCCGCTTTCCTCGATGACCTCGGCATCAAAATGGTATTCCTCATCACCAAGGACCTCTACGCCGTTCCCCAGGCGTATGGTCAGCGATCTCCCCGACATGTTGGGCTTCGATACGGGGCGACGTTGATAAAGATATCTGCCAGAGGGCCCCAGGGAGCGAACGGTCGCGTATATTAATAATTATGTAATAATATATGTCATGGTCCCTGCCTCTTGCAGGGAGGTTCGGTCGGCAGACCTCCCTGTCGAGAGTCCGTTGAAGGGGGCAAGCGAACCATTCTTGAAAAAAAGTGAATAGCACATCCTCCATGAGGCGATCATGGCCATTCTGTATTTCCTCGGGGGGCACGACCCCTTTTTGGAGGGCGGCGTTCACATAACCTATCGCGCGCTCAGGGAGGCCGGTGGCGACCCCAGCGTCCTCATCCTGCCCTGGGGGCTCGAGCGCCGGGAGGCCGAAAGGAGGATGGCGGAGCTCAGAAGCGCCTTCCGCGACCTAGGGGCCACCGCCGAGCCCGCGTGGCCAGAGGAGTCCAAGGAGGCGTTCGCCGCCAAGCTCCGCGCCTCCGACATGGTGTTCCTTGCAGATGGGGACCCCCGGACGATCCTCAGGGCGCTCCGCTCCTCCCAGATGGGGCAGTTACTCCAGGGATACCATGGCGTGGTGGTGGGAGATGCCGCCGGGGCCAACGTGATGACGATGATGGCGCTGCTGCCTCCCGACCGGTACAGCAGCACATACAACATGGTGCCCGGCCTGAACCTGGTGGACTTCTGCGTGGTGCCCCGTTACACCCGCGACAAGGACCAGTATGTCATAGAGGCCTCCTCGGGCCGCACAGTGTTCGGCATCCCGGAGGGGAGCGCGGTCATGTACGGCGCCGGGCTGCTCAGCCACAGCGGCATCGTACACATGTTCAAGAACGGCAAGCGTACCATATTAGAGGATGGGGCGCTCCTCTGACCTCAACGCCTCTGCCGGGGACACTCCGACGGTCCCGCCAGGTCCTCCAGGACACACATCCGCGTCCCTTGGACATTGAAGCAACGGTCCTTCCCGCAAGGCTCCAGATGTATGGTCACATCCGTTCCCGGAAGGACGGACTCTATCTCCTTCTCAATGTCCCTGGCGATCTGATGTCCCTTGTCGATGGTGATGTCGTACCGCAGGACCAGGCGGAAGTCGACGTACCTCAACGAACCGGCCTTTCGCGTTCGCAGGGAATGATAGCCGATGAAGGTGTCCGACTTCTTGTCCAGCGCATCCTTGATGAGCTTCTCCTCATCCTTCGACAGGCATGTGTCGAGCAGGTCCATGCCCGAACGCTTGGTCATGTCCCATGCTGCCCTTATGATGAGCATCGCCACCCCCAGGGCGATGATGGGGTCAAGTTCGTTGATTCCCGTTATGCGGATCACCACGAGGCCGACCATTATCCCGGCGGATGTCCATACGTCGGTCCGGAGGTGCAGGGCATCGGCCTCCAGGGCAAGGGAGTCCTCCTCCTTGGCGACCTTGTAGAGGTAGCGGGAGACGAAGAAGTTGACGACGGCCGAGATGCCCATGACGATTATGCCCAGCTCGACGAACTCGACCACCGCTCCTTCGATAATCCGGCTGGCCGCCTCGTAGATGATGATGGCGGCCGCGGCGAAGATGAGCACGGACTCCACCACGCCGGAGATGTTCTCGAACTTCCCGTGGCCATAGGGATGTTCACGATCGGCCGGCTGGGACGCCTTGCGGACGGAGTAGTTGGCGATGATGGCCGCGATGAGGTCCATCATGGAGTGGACGGCCTCCGATATCACCGACACCGAGGCCATGGCTATGCCCACGATGAGCTTCATCAACACCAGGGAGGTGTTGGAAACGACGGATACACGCGCCGCCCGGACCTTGCGCTCCAAGATATCGGTGCGCATTAAAATGTGTCAATATAAGGGGTTTTGGTGTCCATGTAGCGCGGTTCAGAGCTTGCCTTCCTTGGCCTTCTTCTGCAACCGCTTCGAACGCTCCTTGGCGGTGAAGCCAGTGGCAGCTTCCATGAACGCGTTGTATCTCTTGTTCGACTCCACCATGGCCTCGGGGGACGCGTTGCGGTCCGACTGCGTCACTATGTCCAGGGTGGTCTTGTTGATCAGCTTAGCCTCGAAGCGGGTGGTGGCCCCGAACGAGGTGACCAGCTTATCCCCTTCTTCCGTCACCGGCCCCAGCTTCTCTTCCATCAGCTTCTTCAGGCCGTCGCCTTCAAGCGCCGACCCGCGTCCTCTCTTGATGTCAAAGTGCATGATATTACCTCTAATTGAACTCCAGTTCATTGCTCAGGTGGCGCGCCACATCAACCGTGGTCCCCATGGCCCCCTGAACGTCCATGAGGGCGGCCCACTCCTCGCGGCACCCGCATTCGAGGCCATCCAGTTCTCCGATGTCCTGTTCAAAGGAAAATCTCTGGACCGCCTCAAGAATCTTTCTGTCGCACGCATCGCAGTTATGGACTCCGCGGACGGTCCCTCCGCCTGATGGGGAGGACATGATGCGACATTCCGAGAGCTCGCTGCCACGCCTAAGCACCTCGATCAGGCTCCACAGCCATGGTGGGCGATAGTCCCCGCGGCGGAACAACGATTCCACCACGGTCCCCTTCTGAACGTTCACTGGATTTATCGAGACGCTCTCGGAGTACTTCGAAGCGTATGCGATCGACGCCACCGCGTCTTCCACGGCCGCCCTTTCAGTGAGGAAGGGAGGCTTCAACAGCAGGTAGGTGCGGAGCGGTATGTTCGCGTCGTCGAGCGCCTCGGCTGCTCTACGGTAGTCTTCCACCGTGAACCCCTTCCGCACGCACTTGCGCAACACCTCCTCGTTGGCGCTCTCGAGCCCGATGGCGACCTGGGACCTGGGATCGAGGCCATCCAATGCATCAGGGGTGATGAACTCGGCCCTGCTCTCGAACAGGATGCGCTCAGCGTCGCCGAAGGCCTTGAAGACATCCTCCCTGAAAGTCAGAGGTATCTCCTTCTCATCTAGGAAAGAGCCGGAGGTGTAGATCTTCACCATTGGCTCCCCGTCGTATCGCTCCAAGGCGTTGGCCAGCTGTGCCCTGAGGTGTTCCTCGGTCACTTTCGGGGTGGAGTCGATGTTGTAACCGCACATCAGGCATCCCTTCCTGGCCGACCACCAGCATCCAGTGGTGCGGAGGATCGTCACCATGGTGTCGACCCTTCGGCCATCAATGACATCCTGCTCCTTCCAGACGGAGGCGGGTCTCCTCAGGTCGATGACGCGGGGCATGTATCTCTCCCTGATGATGGCTTGGATAATTAGGTTTGCCTTCCTCCGCTCATGGGTCCCCGCATCGCCGCCTAGCCTGCGCGCCGCGAGGTACGTGGGGACGGAAGCATATGGCCAGTGCTGTAACTACGTAAATATTAATATCAACTGGAGCATGCCTCAAAATTGGTAGAACATGGGCAAGAAGATCGTGGTTGTGGGCTCGGGCGCGGCGGGCATGACCGCCGCATCGGCAGCCAGGGAAACGGACCCCAAGGCCGAGGTGACGGTATTCACCGAAGAGGAGCACATCGCATACTCGCCGTGTGCCATACCTTTCGTGCTGGAGGGAAAGATAACGGACTTCGCCTCCATCGTGATGCACGATCCAGAGTTCTACCAGAGGGAGCGGAACATCACCGTTCGGACGAAGACCTCCGTGACATCGCTCAACGATCAGGACAAGACGCTGACGCTGTCCACCGGCGAGACGGTGGCGTACGATTCCCTGATCCTCGCGACCGGCGGAAAGGTGTTCGTACCTCCCGTGGAGGGAGCCGATCTGCCTGGAGTGTACAAGGTTCGCACCATCGCCGACGGCATGGAGATACAGAAGGCGATGAAGGACGCCAGGAGCGTGGTGGTGGCAGGCGCGGGCGTCATCGGGCTGGAGATGGCCGTCGCCCTCAGGCATGTCGGGCTGGACGTCACCGTCGTTGAGATGTTCCCACAGGTGATCCCCCGCATATGCGACCAAGACATCGCGCAGATGGTCCAGTCATACTGCGAGAGCCTGGGCATCAAGTTCGTGCTGGGCACTCCGATCGGCTCCATAAAGGGGGAGGGCAAGGTCTCGTCGGTCATGGCCGGTCTTACGGAGATCCCGTCGGTCATGGCCGGTCTTACGGAGATCCCCTGCGACATGGTCATAATGGCCACGGGGGTCCGGGCGAACCTGGACCTGCCAAGGATGATCGGGCTTGAGATCAGCCCCCTGGGCGCGGTCCGCGTATCGGCGACCTTGCAGCCGTACAAGCGCGGGCGCCTGGTCCCGTCGATATATCTCGCCGGTGACGTGATAACCTGCGAGAGCGCCGTTGCCCCCGGGCCGACGATGAGCCAGCTGGGCTCCACCGCCGTAAGGCAAGGCCGGGTCGCGGGCATCAACGCCGCCGGCGGCTATGCCACGTTCCCTGCCGTCGTCAGCCCATGGATCTCCAAGGTCGGCGACATGCAGATCGCCGGTGTTGGCATGTCCTCCGGCCTCGCAGCCTACTACGGGCTAGACGTGGTGGTCGGCCGAGCCTCCGGCCTGACCAGGGCCAGATACTATCCCGGAGGGACGCGCCTGGAGGTCAAGTTGATCGCCGACCGGGAGAGCCATCGCATCATCGGGGCCCAGATGGCGGGCGGCGAGGAGCTCAATGGAAGGATCAACTGGATGTCGGCCGCCATCCTCAGGAACGTCACCGCAGAGGAGTTCGTGACCGCGTTCGAGAACGCCTATTGCCCCCCGACCTCGATGGTCAAGGACGTGGTGAACATGGCGGCCGAGGACCTGGTCAAGAGGTGGATGGCTTGACGAGGGTGCTGTTCCGCACCTTCGGACCCCCTGCAGCCGTCATCGGCATCAATCAGATGGAGATGGCCTTCGAGGGGAGCACGGCAAGGGACCTCCTGAGGGAGCTGGAGGCAAGGTATGAAGGATTAGGCAAGTTGCTCCATCCACGGGGCGAGGAGTTCTCCGACCTTCTGTACCTTTTGATAAACGGCAAGAACATGCTAAGCCTCGACGGGCTCGACACCGCCGTGAGCGATGGCGATGTGGTCTCCCTCCTGCCGGTCACGGCGGGCGGATGAGGCGACATCTAG